>WSSedA1B3DRAFT_1000023_pt1 | contig 41748 bp, 38 predicted proteins | sample WetSurSiteA1Bulk_FD_9468 | JGI IMG/M metagenome (IMG submission 9468)
AAGACTTTGGAAAAATACCGAACGCTTGCTCAACACCAGCTTGCAATTCGTCAATCTCGCTTTCTTGGCTTTGCTGTTACGGAGATGTTGAACAGGTTCTAAGACCTTCGAGGTTTTAAAAGCCTCGGAGGTCTTTATATGGCTGGTTATTTCTTAGTTATTTTACGGATTTTGCCGATTTTTTCGGCACAAGATTAGTCGCTTTTTTAGTAGCAGTCTCTTTAGCAGGTGCAACAACGGCTTTTTCAGCAGCAGAGGTAGCCGCTTCTTTAGCAGGTGCAACAACGGCTTTTTCAGCAGCAGAAGTCGCTGCTTCTTTAGCAGGCGCAACAACGGCTTTTTCAGCAGCAGAAGTCGCTGCTTCTTTAGCGGGTGCAACGATGGCTTTTTCAGCAGCAGAAGTCGCTGCCTCTTTAGCTGGTGCAACGGTTTTTTCAATGGATACGGCGTAAGCACAATTCGAGGCTATAGCCAATGCCAAGGTGTAAGCTAATTTTTTCATAAAATCTCCGTTAATATTCAGTAAGTGCGAGGTCATCATAGTTAGTTTTTGTGTAGCATTTTCCAACGTTTTGTACCTTGAAATAGGATAGTCATATTCTATTTCCTACAGTTAAAAAGTCATATCTGACACACCTATGACAGAGAAACCGAAGTTTGACTATTGCACTTTTAACTTAATGTGTCAATGTGTTATCTAAACCCAAGTGCAGTATTATTTGGGAGCAAATAATCAGAGTTACACATTTTAAATAATCGCCCGTTCTCTAATCTGCGTTAAAGTATCATCGACTAACAACTTGCCATTATGAAACACAGGGCGCAACAAATTCGCATGAGTTCCTATATCGCCAAGTGCAACAGTTTCCAAGCGACCTGCGCCGTTACGAATTAACGCCAAGCGACCGCGTTTCGATTGTTTGCCGTGATCGGTAATTGGGTCTTTATACACATCACGCCACTCACCATTCACTTGTACCGCCGAGGCTTTCATGGCAAATTTCAACGTATCGCGGTCTAGTTTTTGCAACAAGCCCGCACCCATACCAAACGCCAGATTATCCGCGCTGTAACCTGCTTCTTTTAACGTTTTTAGAATCTCTCCGATACTGGTAATCGTTACGCCATCACCTTGAATCACCCGCACACAAGGCGGGAGCATTTTGTAACCTTTAGAATTTAAAGAACAGCCAAACAAAGTTTCCAGTTTTTGCATGGTCTTTAGAACAATTTCGACAGGATTGCCGCTGTCGGGACGAATCACTAATGTGCCTTGCGAATTTTCTATGGTGTCCTTAAATTCTGTTCCCCACATTTCTAACGCATTCCACATATTGTAAGAATCGCTCACCACCGCGACCAGTTTATCTTTGGCTAAAAACTGCGTGAGCATATTGCGATAGGCTTCTTTCTCTAAATCGCGTCCCCATGAGGTAATGGTGGAATGTTCGGCAGCTGGAATAGAAAATGCGGGCATATTGGCTTCGTTGTAATAACGTTTCGCCGCCAATACTGCCGCCAAAGTATCCGTGCCTTTAAAATTCACCAAATGCGCTAAGCCTGAAATCGCCGCTGATTCTTGTGATGACACGCCGCGTGCGCCAAAATCATGCAGTTTAAAATCTAAGCCGCTAAGATTATCGGCGGTTTCGCGCAAATATTGGGCAATGACTTTTTTGCAGTTATAAGAGCGCGTTGCCACCGTCGTACCGTACCAGCAAGCGCGTAAAATCATGGTTTCTAAATAACTGGTTAGCCAAAAACAACGCGTATCAGTATTAACCACTTGCGCCATAATTTGACTAGGTTCTGTGATCATGCCTTCGGGCATGGCTTCGATAGATAGCGGCAAGTAACCGTTATGGGTTTTTAAAATATATTCCCAACCTGCACGGTTAAACGGTACGCCATGCGGCACTAATATCGCTTCCGCTTCATCAATCATGGCGGCGGTAATCGGGGTGAGCAAATAGCTTTTAATAAACATTTGCAGACCAAAAAACACGATGTCTTGATAATCGCCGCCGCGTGATTCGATATAGCTGGAGACAAACTGCATACCCTGTGGGTATTGCAGATAATGTGAAGATTTATAGGAGTCGGTGTTTAGAATGATGTTGTCGAATAGTGGGTTCATCTGGAAATCCTCCAAAGTGGTTAAAGAATTCGGGTCTATCCCGAATTTACAAAAGTAATTAAATAAAAACGCTGGGCGATACCGCAAAGCGTTCAGCAAGTGCCTGAATCTGGCGGGTATTAAGCTGGCGTTTACCGCGTAATATTTCTGAGACCACGCCCTGGCTACCGATTTCAGGTAAGTCGCTTTGTTTAAGCCCATGTTCCTGTATTAAAGATAATAATACTTCTTGCGGTGTAGCGTCTGGCATAGCGTAGTGGGCTTGTTCATAGTCCGCTATTTGTGTACCGACAAAATGCAGCAACGAAGCCAAGGGATGCTGTTCATCCTCGCCCACTGTATCAACTAATTGATTTAATAAATAAGAGTATCTTCGATACTTTGTTTTATTTATAGGCATAACTTAATTTGTTACTCCATACTAATATCAATATGTAATATAAAGTTCTCTTCCTTAGTAAACTCTTCGCATATTATATTTATTTCGGCTTGAGTTTTCGCTTCTTTGAAAGAAATTAAAAAAATCCCATCATCTTTATCAAAAATATATTTTTTAGTATGCAATAAATTTTGTATATGTATAGTAACAATATTATTTTTAACATCAATCCATCTTTCACCAATTGTTAATCTTCTAAGACGAGGAAAACTAACGTTAAATCCACCTAAACTATAATTGCCGTTTTCATACATATCTTCTTTAGACAAAACTTGAACACTATCTGGAAACTTTATTTTTATATTAACATCATTTGCTTTTCGAGTACCTATATTCGACACATCAAATGTTAAAGGTATTGGTTCCTTATAATTAGCACTTAAACTTAAATAATCTAAGTTATTTACAAGAACTTTAATAATAGGTTTCCCCTATATTGCTTCTAATTCAGCAAGTCTGTCTCTTAACTGTCTATTTTCCTGATTTAACCTAACTAGCTCTTCTGACATTTCTTTTGAATGGGTAGTATCTCCTCTTGTCCAACCTATCTGTGGTTTTCTTCCAAAAGTTTTTGGTAATGCAATAGCAACTTTAGTTGTTAATTCATCTATATTCTTCCAATAATCGCACATTTTATTACTCTGTGCTTTTTCAATAAAAGCTGTCAACTTTTTATTAGCCTCTTCTGAAGTTTCTCGGTCATCATTTGTTATAGGAACATTTCTATCCCTAATAAATGCTAATATAGGTATTCCTTTTTGTCTTGCATAATCATATTCTTTTTCAGTAAAACCAATGCCATCGCTTGTCATGCTGCCATATCTATGACCTATAATCACAACATAATAATCACTAACATCTATAGTTGCTTGAATAACGTCCCATTGCTCATCATCGTCTGCACTAAACATTTCCATTCCAATTGGAAAATGATATAAGCCTAATACAGTTTCAATTATTTTTTCACGAGCTTTTTCTAAATCTCTATAAGTTGAACTTATAAAAATTTGATATTTTTTATTTTCCATATATATGCCTTATATAAATTTCTGATGTATAAAAAATTTTTATCTCAGTCTCGTTAAAATTAATCTACTCCCCCAACAAATGCCTCACAATAAAATAATGATCCTCAAACATTTTCTCAGGATTCATATCGGCTAACGGTAGCCAAAAGGCTTTTTCTGCATCATCACCGCCTTTCACTTTCGGCAACGATTCAGAAGCAGGTAATTCAATCAAAAACGCATGAGTGATAGTGCGACCGCGTGCAGAACGGTGTGGGTCATCGAAGGTGTGCCAGCGTTTTATACAACCGCGCAACACGGGTTCGGGAATTTTTAGCTTGGTTTCTTCGCGCAGTTCTCGAATACAGGCATTTTCTAAGCGTTCATATTGCCCAATAAAACCACCCGCTAATGCCGCTAAGCCTTTTCCTGGTCTGGCGCGACGTTTGACTAATAGAATATGCCCCGATTGAATCACTACTGCATCGACGGTCACAAAAATAGGCGGATACGGTACGGCTTGCCATTGCTTTTTATAATCTTCGATAAATTCATGTTCAGCGCGAATAGCGTCAAACGCAGACTGACTGAACTGTTCGGCAAAAAATTGTTGTGTGCCTTTGGGTGTTAAGGCATTAAAAATACTGTCGCTGTGCGTGAAGTTATCGGCGTGATTAAAATACTGTTCGCGTAATCCTGTCGCATTTATCGCGTCTAAATTATCGACTTCAATGGATTGCCATTGCGGAAACATTTTTAGATAAAACGAGCTGTGATCTTTTGAATGCCCAATCAAGGCAATGCTGGGTGTGTTATGCGGCATGGTATTCAACGCCTGCACTACGCCATTGACGATAGTCTGTACTGACTGTATCCATAGCGCATCGTTATACGGCGAATCCATCAACGGCAATACCGTGATTTTTTCCGCGTCTTCTTGAGTAAATGAATTTAAAATCATTGCGCGGCGTTCATTAAACGACCAAGGATTGCGGTGTGAAACAGGCAAATGCGCAGAGCCACACAGGACGATGATTTTTTCAGCCCGTTGTAAGCCTTGGCTGATAATGTGGTGATGACCGTTATGATACGGCTGAAAGCGACCAATAAAGACCGCAAAGTGATAAGTTTTCATAGCAAGGAATCCCCTTGGTTAATGTGAGCCTTGTCTATCAAGGCAGGTTTATTCTAATACGATTGTAAGGCGTTGTTAAGTGTTAGCTGTCATCTCGTTACGATTACGCCTTATGGCGTAATAAGTTTTACTCGATACTAATTTCTGTATGCGCATCCATTTTTACCTTACCTCGAAAAACAAGGTACTGATAGCCACTATAAATCAGCATGACGGGAATAAAAAAACCGATACCTGAGAGCATGAATATTAAGGTTTTGCTTGAAGATGCGGCAGACGTTAATTCTATCGACGCAGGAATCATAAACGGATAGTAGCCGATAGTGACGGCGGTAAAAGCGGCTAGAGAAATGATAACACTATAGCCCTTTCGTAATGACCAAATCACAATATTATTGAGCAGGATCATCGCTTCAGCAACTATTGACGGAATTGAAACTGCGTACATGATCAGAAAGGGGCAACTTTCAGATAAAAGCATACCTACTTATCAGCAGTTTATGGCTTTAGCAGGGTGATTTTGAACACCAATTACTGCGGCTTTACGCTTTATGAATATTTGCGACAGAACCGAATTACTTGTTCAGAGTACATGACGGTATTGAGACTTCCAGACAGTGGATAAAATTGTTCACAGCCCATCAATCGCAACAGATAGATTTAAAAAACACTTATTTGTTAAAAACTTAATCTAAGTTAATTTTTTTTATAGCGATTGTGAATAAAATAAGCTTGCTTTATGCGTTAGCTAAAGCAGAGGTAGAACGTTGTGTAGCCCAATGCAGAATATTACACTGCTTTATAGGGGCAATTGATTTAATCGTCGTTTTACAATTTTAAACACCGAATGATAAAAGCGAGAGCTGTTTCTGCTACTCTCATCTATAAATTCTCATAGACTAAGGAAAATTCTCATGACTACGAAACAATACACACCCGAAGCAAGTCGTATTTGTAATTTAGTACCCTCGCGCAATATCGAGAACGATTGGGGGCTTGAACATGCTGTTGCTGCCAATGCTATCGCCGCACCTGCACCCACTCTACCTGCCAGCGTTGATCTCCGTGCCACATGGTGGAAAATAGGCGATCAGGAAGCAACGGGGTCATGTGTCGGTTGGGGTTCTACTGACAGTGTGGCTCGTTACCACTTCGTCAAGGCTGGTAAATTGGCTCAATCTGGCTTATTGTCTCCTCGCTTCACTTGGATGGCATCGAAAGAAACCGACACAATCACTACTCGTCCAGAAACATTCATCGAGGGAGCAGGGACTACTCTCAAGGCTGCCGTAGACATTCTGCGTAAATACGGCGCGGTACCGGAAGCCATGTTACCTTTTCATATCTCGACTTTTATGTACCAAGGTAGTGAAAATACGTTCTACGCAACCGCCGCAACACGCCGTATCGCCTCTTATTTCAACCTAGGCAAGAATGTCGCAAGTTGGCGCACATGGCTCGCCAATAACGGTCCGATTCTGGCAGGTCTGAGTGTAGATGCAACGTGGGATAACGCGACGGCAACGCATGGCAAGCTAGACACCTTCCAACCTAATACTGTCCGTGGCGGTCACGCCGTCGCTATTGTTGGCTACACGACGGATAATCGTTTCATTGTACGCAATAGCTGGGGTACTTCTTGGGGCGATAAAGGTTTCGGCTATGCCAGTGAAGCCTATATTAATGGCGCGTTCTTCAATGAAAGCTATGGTATAACGCTCTAAGCGAATGGCTAAAAAAAACTGTCTGTCCCTTGCACGAATAACTGCGTTGGTGAGTGTATGTTTCATGTATTCTTCCAACGCAGTTTGTTGCCCCACCCCAGAAAAGGCTTCTCAAATGCAGTTAATAGCTGAAAATGATAACGGACGTACGGTGGATATTCGCTTGGGCGAGTCGGTGCGTATAAACCTACCAGAGAACGCGACCACAGGTTATAGCTGGACGATTGAACGCTACGATGAGGACGTTATCGACGTACTTGCCAGCGAACCTTGCTATCCAACAAATGCCATTGGTTCTGGCGGTACAATGACGTTCATTTTGCGGAGCAAGAAAATAGGGACAGGCGACATCGTGCTGAAGCATTGGCGGCACTGGGAAGGCGACGCATCGGTTATTAGTCGTTTTCGTATTCAACTTCATGTGCGACCGTAATGGGCAATGCGTAAACCCAACTATTCAATTCTTTATCATCCCCAATAAAATGGCAATATGCACCAACTCCGCTAGCGTTGCGACTTTCAGTTTGCTTTTAACTTGTGTGCTGTAATTGGCAATGGTTTTGTAACCTAAACACAGTTCATCGGCGATTTTGTGCGCGGTATAGCCTTTTGCCAGTAATAAAAATACATCAAATTCTCTGGCGGATAGCGACTCGATGATGGCTTTATAATCGTCCCCACTGGGTAAAGGCACGCTAGATGAGGGCAATTCCTGTTTCAATAGCCCTTGTTCAATGTATAGTTCACCAGCGGCGACGCTTTGTATCGCCTCAATCAAGCTATCAGGGTGAGCGTTTTTGCTGATATAGCCTTTTGCACCTGCGTTGATGGCTCGGTCGATATAAACGCTTTCATCGTGGACACTGAACACCAGTATCTTAGCGTTGCTGTCACGGTAACAAATGCGCCGAATAGCTTCCAGTCCGCCGATACCTGACATGGATAAATCCAATACCATTACATCAGGCTGTAATTCACTGTACAGTTGACAGGCTTGTTCGCCGCGTTCAGCTTCGGCGATGACATTAATACTGTCTTCGGTAGCGAGCAACATACGGAAACCCGCACGAACAATAGCATGGTCATCCACTAAAATAATGCGTATCGCTGTGTTCATGACAGGGGAATGCTCGCAAATATGGTCATACCTTGTTGAGGCTGGCTTTGTATGGCGAGTTCGCCGCCTAAACTGTTAATACGTTCTTTCATACCTAATAAACCAAAACCTGTTTTTTCACTGTGACCACAACCTTGCCCATTGTCTGTGACTGTTAATTGTAAGATTTGTTGGTCAATTGCCAAACGAATATTGGCATGAGTTGCCCCTGCATGACGGACGGTGTTGGTTAAACATTCCTGCACGACTCTGAATAATTGAATTGCGATTTTAGCATCCAACATATCTGCTGCATGGGTGCAATCTAAACTGATTTTCAAGGTGGGTTGCCTGATTGCCCAGTGATTAATTAAATCTTCCAGCGTGGCTTTTAAGCCCAATTCGGTTAAAACCAATGGGTGCAATTGGTGCATCATGGAACGCACTACTGTCATAAGATGATTACAGGTATCAATGATGGCATCGGTGCTTTGTTTAATATTAGCTTTCGGTCTTGCCGCCGTGACTGCCATGACTTTTATTGCGGTCAGTGATTGCCCTAGTTCGTCATGCAGTTCTTGCGCCAAACGTCGGCGTTCATCTTCTTGAATTTCCAACGTGTGTTGGACGAGGGCGCGATTTTCCCGTTTTGCGGTGCTGAGTTTGTCGGCGAGTTGGTTAATGGCAAGGGCAATATCGTCATATTCTTTCACAGTAAACGGTGGTAGTTTTTGTTGATACTGACCTGACTCAATAACTTTTAGCGCGTTGACAATGGTGGTAATGGAGTTAAGGGTTTTGTTAAACACCAAATTAACCGCGAAAAAACTCAGCATAGTCAGTGAACAAAACGAAACAAAAAAAGCGATATTTTCTTGCCATACTTCGGTGATTTCATCGAGCGGATTGGCTTCAATCATCAACGTGAGTTGTTTGCCGTCACTGAGTGTAAGGGTGTGTTGGGTTTTAAGCGGTTCACCTTGTACCAGATTAATAAACCATTGGGGCGGTTCATTTTCATCGGTAGTTGAATTATGCAGGTGCGGAAAAGCCATAATTTGTCCTGAAGGCTGTTGCAACTGCACGGTTAAATGGCGTATTTCTTCCAGTGCATTAAGTTGCGGTAACCAGTCAGGCGTTTGTGAGCTGTGCGAAAAGCCAAAGCGAATAAGTTTAACCGCCAATTGAATCGATGAATTCACTTCTTTATTGACAGCCGCCCGTGCTTGCCATATCGCAATTGAACCACCTAGCAGTAACACTGACAAGGACAAGAAAAAAATTCTGATGTTGATTTGGTAGCGTAAGCTCATGGGTGTTTGTGGGCTGTAAAAAAACGTCATTATTCACGCCTTGTGGATAATCGGCTATAGGAAAAATTCTTTTTGTCCACGAAAGACACGAAAAGGTTTCTAGTTTTTACTACGCCACGTCACTGTCATTTTATAGTTCCCACGCTCTAGCGTTGATACGGTTCAATGGCTTCTTTCGTGGCTTTCGTGGCTTTCGTGGCTTTCGTGGCTTTCGTGTTTTTCGTGGACAGTTTGTTGTTGGTAATACAGCAAATTTTCAGGATAATCACTCGTAATCTACAAACCAAAAGAACACTTTTATGAATACTTTACTAAAAAATACGCTATGGATAATGATTGCGGTACTGGGGGCTTCGGCGGTGTCGGGCATTGCATTAAATCGAGGCGAACCGATAAACGCGCTGTGGTTTATCACTGCTGCGTTGTGTATTTATGCCCTTGCTTATCGTTTTTATGCGGCGTGGATTGCGGCGACGGTATTAATGGTTGATGAAACCCGCGCCACACCTGCTGAACGGCTAGAAAATGGTAGTGATTTTGTACCTACTAATCGCTGGATAGTGTTTGGTCATCACTTTGCCGCTATCGCAGGGCCAGGTCCTTTAGTCGGTCCGACATTGGCGGCGCAGTTTGGTTATTTACCTGGCACACTGTGGCTGTTATTCGGTGCGGTGTTAGGCGGTTGCGTACAAGATATGGTGACGCTGTTTTTATCGACGCGCCGTGATGCCAAAAGTTTAGGGCAGATGGCGAAAGATGAATTAGGTGCATTAGGTGGCACGGCGGCGTTGATTGCTACTTTTGCCATTATGATTATTCTAATTGCCGTGTTGGGTTTGGTGGTGGTCAATGCCATGAAACACAGCCCGTGGGCAACTTTTACCGTGTCCGCGACTATTCCTATTGCCATGATAGTCGGCATATATATGCGTTACATCAGAGTAGGGCAGGTATTAGAAGCCTCCGCATTGGGCGTGGTTTTGTTATTACTGGCAGTTGCGGGTGGGCGTGTCGTTGATGAAAGCGTGACTTTGCGGGTGTTATTTGATCATGAAGGCTTAACGCTGGCGTGGTGGGTGATGGCGTATGGTTTTGCCGCCGCGATTTTACCTGTTTGGTTGTTATTAGCTCCGCGTGATTATTTATCCACCTACATGAAGCTAGGCACGATTACCCTGTTAGCAGTTGCCATTATTCTGCTACAACCCGATGTAAAAATGCCTGCTATTACCCAATTTATTGACGGCACAGGTCCTATTTTTGGTGGCAAGTTGTTTCCGTTTGTCTTTATTACTATCGCTTGTGGGGCAATTTCAGGTTTTCACGCGCTGATTTCTTCAGGCACTACGCCGAAATTATTATCCAATGAACGCGATATACGCATGATTGGTTACGGCGGTATGTTGTTGGAATCATTCGTAGCAGTCATGGCAATGATAGCCGCAACTGTATTAGACCCAGGTGTATTTTTTGCGATTAATAGTTCAGCGGGTGTAGTCGGTAAAGAAGCTGTGGATGCGGTCGCTAAAATTTCCTCATGGGGTTATCCTGTCACCGTGGAGCAAATGCAGTTATTAGCGCAACAAATGGGCGAAGCCACGTTATTTGCTCGCACAGGTGGCGCACCGTCGTTAGCCGTGGGTATGGCAAGTATTTTTGGTAGCGCGTTTGGGCAAGGAATGTTGGCATTGTGGTATCACTTTGCCATTATGTTTGAGGCAATTTTTATTTTGACCACGTTGGATGCAGGTACACGCGTTGGGCGGTTTATGTTGCAAGATATTTTGGGCAATAAGTGGGCAGCAATGGGGCAAACTTCGTGGTTGCCATCGGTAATTTTCACCAGCGCGGTCGTGGTGTCTGCGTGGGGTTATTTTTTGTATATCGGTGTGATTGATCCTAACGGTGGCGTGAATATTTTGTGGCCATTATTTGGTATCGCCAATCAAATGCTAGCGGCGATTGCTTTGTGTGTAGCAACGGGGATTTTAGTTAAATCCAATAAAGCTAAATATGCTTTTGTGGCAGGTACGCCATTGTTATGGCTGATTATTATCACCAGCACGGCAGCATGGCAAAAACTAAGCAGCGACGATGTGCGGATTGGCTTTTTGGCGGCGGCAAATGATTTATCAACTAAATTAGCTTCAGGCGTATTGCCACCTGAAAAAGCCGCCATCGCGCCTAAACTGATTTTTAACTTTCAGCTTGATGCTGTTATCACGGTGTTTTTCGTCAGCTTATTGTGGCTGATTGTGTTTGATATGTTACGGGTGTGCACCCGTTATCTCATGGGTAAATCCGTGCCTGCGTTAACGGAAACAGCGCACATTCCTAGCCGTTTAGTGGAAGATTGGGTGAGAGACTAGCGATGTTTAAAATTTTTTGGCAAGCAATAAGGCAGTTATCAGGTGATGATGCCTATGAGCGTTATCTTCGCCATCATGCACAGCATCATGCAGGTGATGGTGAACCACTCAATAAAAAAGCGTTTTTTAAAAAGTGGCAAGATGAAAAATGGCAAGGGGTGAAGCGGTGTTGCTGATAGTGCTACATAAGGAAGGTTAGCGCGATGCTACACAGCATAAATACGCTGGATAAGCCTATTGCTAAAGTTTCATAGGTCTTTTTATATAGCCAATAAACAAGGGCTGGATGTAATAGATAGACAAAACCAGCGGCAGCAATTATCCACGCCCCGTCTTCGTCTGCCATAGCTACTAAGCCGACTACAACGCCTAACGTACCTATGGTAACGCCGAGTAGTCCCGATAAAATCATTAAACCGAAATATAAAATTTGCATAGCCAATCCAAAAATAAAACACTAGACGTATTGATGGTTTTTAAGTTACAACAATGTTACTTTTACCACCGAATATAAGGAATTTACCATGACGGCATTATTACAACAACCTCGTAGTGTGATTGAGCTATTAGTTGCTAGTTTTAAATTGTATACAGATAGTTTTACTAAATTAATTGGCTACAGTTTGATTGTTTTTGCCCTTAACAGATTAATTGCGGTTTTCGTAATTGATGCCATGCCAGCCGTTGATAAAACGCTTGATCCTGACGAGCAAATGACGGCAATGTTGCAAATGTTGCCTAGTATGTTCGGTATTATGTTTATTGCGATTTTAGTGTCTTGTGTATTTTATAGTGCCATGATTTATCGCATTGATAACGTGGCTAATGCGCGTGATGATAATTTTGTTGAGGTGTTGTTATCAGCGGTTAAAAAATTTCCTACGATTATAGTAGCGGGCATTCTCTATAGCATTGCCATTACTATTGGTACTCTGTTGTTGGTGATTCCTGGCATTATTCTAACCATCTCACTGTCATTTTGCGGGTATTTTATTTTGCTTGAAGAGATGGGTGGCTATGAGTCATTAATGGCAAGTCATCGTTTAGTTTGGGGCGATTGGTGGCGAACTAACGTGGTGTTTTTTATTCCGACTTTTATATTAGTGATTATCTTTTTCATCATCGGTTTTTTTAGTGGCATTTTTAATCCAACTGCTGACCCCTCTAGCACCTTTGATATAGGCTCTGATTTATTGGGTGCGATTATCACACCTTATTTTTATGCTATCGGCTATTTGCAATACCACGATTTAAAATTGCGCAAAAAGATGTAATTCCCATAATCCCCCACTAAGAGAACATGATGCGTAAACATATCTTTAAGTTAGTCTCGCTAGCCACACTCAGCCTGTTAAGTATCAGTGTTTGTAGTGCGGAGATGGTTTACAAATGTAAAAATGCTCAAGGTAAATTGCTGTACCAAAAAACACCTTGTACAGAAGAAGCACAGGCGGTTAGTTCGTGGACTCCAAACACTAAAGTCACAGCTCCTAGTCCAAAAGAACCCAAAAAAACCACCGCGCCAGTGGTGATTAAACAAGGGGAGGGTGGGCATTATTTCTTAAGTGCTGAAGTGAATAGTCACGCCCTGACGTTTGTGGTTGATACGGGCGCAACTATCGTTTCATTGCCTACTGCGTTTGCCAAGTCAGCGACACTATTTTGTAATGATAAAGGCGTGATAGATACCGCGAATGGTCCTGCCAAAGTCTGCACTACTACGATTACTGAACTTAAATTGGGCAACTTTGTGTTATCTAATGTCAATGCGTTGATTGTGCCAAATTTAAGTCAGCCTTTGTTGGGCATGAATGTGTTAAATTTTTTTAATATCGAACAAAAAGATAACGAAATGAAGCTGTCAGAGCATGAAGTTAAAGCACCGTAAACTGTGTTTACCGTCGTACGGCTGTCATGCAAAACGACTACAATAGCCAACATATCAATGTTGATAATCGCCCCGAGGATAAGAATGCCCCCTTTTACAGGTAGCTATACGTTAGACGATGTGCAGTTTTTGTTAAAACCAATAAGCGTAGTAGACACGCCTGTTCACCTCAAAGAAGCCCTGATTCAATCGGGTAAAAAACATTATTCTGAAATGCTTAGTCATGAAGCATTGCCTAGCGATGATTATCTAGCCTTGTTTCATGAAGCCCTCGCTTTAAATCAAGAGCGTATGGCGCAGCACTTATTAATCTTAGCGCAACGAATTATTGCCACACGTCCACACGGCATTACCTTGGTGTCATTAGCGCGTGCAGGTACGCCTGTCGGAGTGTTACTTAAGCAGGTATTAAAGCAACATTTTACTCTTGATGTGGCGCATTATTCGGTGTCGATTATTCGTGATGTCGGTTTAGATAACAACGCGCTACGTTTTATTTTGCAACAGCACGCACCTGAATCGTTGGTATTTATTGATGGTTGGACAGGGAAGGGCGTGATTGCACGGCAATTAGCTTGTAGTTTGGCAGAGTTTGCGGCAAGCGATGGCGTTGAGATTCCAGCTGAATTATATGTATTAACCGATTTATCAGGCAGTGCGGCTGTTACTGCGTCTTCAGAAGACTATTTGATTCCCTCTAGCGTATTAAATTCCACGGTTTCAGGCTTGGTGAGTCGTTCGGTCTATGTTCCACACACAGCGGAAGCAAATGATTTTCATGGTTGTGTGTATTATCAACACTTTACCGAACATGATTTATCAGGTTACTTTATTGAAGTCATGCTAGATTGTGTTGAACGGGTGTGGCGTAGCGGCGAGTTTGAATCGCCTACTATTGATCGCCAACAATTACAAAACGTCTCCCAAACCCTGTTGCAAAATTTAGCCAAACAATACAGTATCAGCCATGCCAATTACATTAAACCAGGCATTGGTGAAGCCACGCGAGTGTTGCTACGCCGCGAAGCACAACGCTTGTTATTACGCGACTTAAATGCGGAATCTACCCGCCATTTGCGCTGGTTGGCGGAGTCTAAATCCATTCCTATCACGGTTTGTGCTGATTTGCCGTATCAAGCCGTGGCACTCATTAAAGAACTTCATTCATGACTATACAAACGACTCCTTGTTTACCGTGGGCATTAGGTGCGCCGCTGTATATGCCCGCACACCGTCACGATATTTTAGAGTGTGCTAATGGCGAAAAATACCCGCTATTACGTTCGATGATTTTTTGTACTGAAGATGCGGTAGCGCATTCGGAAGTCGATAGCAGTTTGCGACATTTGGGTTTATGTTTGCAGGGTTTTCGGACTGTACCGAATCGGTTTCGCTTTATTCGAGTGCGTAATCCAGACATACTTGCGCGGTTATTAGACTTGCCGCATATCGACAAAATCGACGGTTTTGTGTTGCCCAAATTTGATATGGACGTGTTTAATGCCTATTTCGATCAGTTAAAAGGCACGCCGTTTAAGATTATGCCTACTTTAGAAACACGCGCTGTGTTTGATGTGGGTGCGATGGTTGAATTGCGGCAGGCTTTATTACAAGACGAGATATTTGCACAGATTTTGATGTTGCGTGTTGGTGGCAATGATTTGATGAATCTATTGGGCATACGCAGACCGCGCCAGTTAACGCTGTATGATACGCCGTTGGGTAATGTTATTTCGCAATTGGTGACAGTGTTTAAGCCCTATCATTTTGAGTTGTCTGCACCTGTGTTTGAATATCTCAATGACAATGTAACACTACAAAAAGAAATTCAACGCGATTTGGCTTATGGCTTGTGTGGTAAAACAGCGATTCATCCTAGCCAAATAGCCGATATTGAAGCGGCTTATGCAGTCGAGTTGGAGGATTATGAAATGGCAGTTAAACTCGTTGATAATGCAGCCCCCGCTGTGTTTAAAATGCACGAGGCGATGTGTGAAGTGGCAACACATCGGCAATGGGCTATCGGCATTTTGAATCGGCAACAGTGTTATGGTGTTAATGGTGAAAAATCATTAGCGTGTGTTGAAATGTCAGTGTAATTTTTACCGTAGAGACCTTGTGTTGCAAAGTCTGTACAAAGGAGAGCGTATGAGCAATCGAGTTGATTTAGTCTCTGGGCAAAATTGTCCACTATCCACCTTATCTCTGCACGTTTTAGTCAGTCACGGTACATTGCCGCAGGGTATGGAATTGGATGTCAGTGCTTTTTTGTTGAATGCACAAGGCAAAGTGTCCCAAGATGAAGATTTTGTATTTTTTAATCAACCTGCCAGAGTCGAGCAGGGTGTTTTACTAGAACCTGAACAAGCTCGTTTTACGCTACATTTAGATCGTACCAGTAGCGAGATACAAAAAATCGCTTTGGCAATGACAATTACCGATGGCGCGAGTAAAGGGCAGAATTTTAGTCAGCTTAAAAATGTCACTGTGTTGGTGAAAGATTTTTTGACGGGCATGGAAATCGCCTGTTTTGCCTTAGATACCTCGCCCAATAAAGAAAGCGCGTTAATTCTTGCCGAATTTTACCGCCATCAGGGTAACTGGAAGTTTCGTGCCATTGGACAAGGTTTTGTCGGTGGCTTACAGCCGTTAGCAGAGCATTACGGTGTTGATGTCAGTGAAGCCGAAGCCAGTTCTGCTAATATCACGCCTCCAACTAGCAGTGCAAAAATTAATCTCAGTAAAGTAACGCTAGAAAAAAAAGGGCAGTCTATTTCACTGGATAAACAAGCAGGAGGCTTGAGTGAGATTATGGTGAATCTCAATTGGAACGCTACGCCTGTAAAATCGTTAGGCTTTTTTCGTAAAGCTAGCTCAGAAGGTATCGACCTTGATCTTGCTTGTCTTTGGGAGTTTGAACAGGGCGAAATTGGTGCTACCCAAGCATTAGGCGGGCATTTTGGTAATTTCCATCAGTTTCCCTTTATTGAACTGGATCAAGATGATAGAAGCGGGCAATCAGTTGGTGGCGAGACTTTACGCATTAATGGGCGTTACTGGCAGGAGTTTCGCCGCATTTTAATTTATACTTTTATCTATGAAGGCGTACCGAATTGGTCGCATGTCGATGCAGTGATTACTATTAAAAGTAAAGATCAACCTGATATTGAAGTACGCCTTGATAGTTATCGAGATGATCAGTTTTTATGCGCGATTGCGATGCTAGAAAATATTAACAATCAAGTTAAAATCACTAAGCTCATCGACTATTTTGGCGGGCATCAAGAAATGGATCGAGCGTATGGCTGGGGTTTGAATTATGTCGCGGGCAGTAAATAACACAACACACACTAAGGAGTATTCCAATGGGATTTTTTGACGATTTAAAAAATAAAGCAAATGAATTAAAAAACGAGGCGTTGAAATTCAAAAATAAAGATTTTTTGAATGCAGCAATGGCAGGTTCAGCCTTAATTGCAATGGCGGATGGTTCAATTAGTGCTGAAGAAAAACAAAAAATGGTGAAATTCATTGAGCATAATGACGCATTGTCCGTGTTCAGTACTAAAGATGTGATTGCTGCATTTCAAGATTTTGTCGGGCAAATGGAGTTTGATCAAGATATTGGTTCGGCAGCGGCTTATCAGGCGATTGCAAAAATGAAATCGAATAACGAAGCAGCGCGTTTGTTAATTCGTATGATTATCAGCATCGGTTCTTCGGATGGTAATTTTGATGCCGATGAAAAGAAAATTGCTAGCAAAATAGCCAAAGAATTAGGCTTGAATCCAGCAGAATTTGAATTGTAAATTGGGTTAGAGCGTAACCCAACACTCGGTTTAACGTGTTGTTGGGTTACGCTGTTCAACCAGCTCACAGCTAACCCAACTCACTTTTTTAGAAATTAATGTTGCCTTGTACCCAGATTTTTTGGGTGTCTGTGTCTTGTGCGGAAAACCGTGAACCCGCGCTATCAAAATAAGCGTATTTAGCTAACACTGAATAATGTTTGCCAAATTTTTTCAGAGCTTGAAAATCCCATTCTCTACCGTAGTTAATATTACCTGTATCATCAGAAAACGCATGGAATGTTCCTGTGATTTCTAAACTGTCATTTTCCATGAATCTGCCTACCAGTGTGCCGTACACATCACGAATACCATCTTTAGGCGTGTTCAAGAATAAATCTGCCCAACCTTGGAAAGCATGGTTAGTACCCAATGGAGTAACGAAAACTTGATTCACCCCGTGACCATTTAACTGCTCCATCCCTGCCATGAAGTCGTAGTGATCAAAAGCTCTTAAACCACCCATGACGTTATAACGATTGGCTGTATAGTTGACAGGGCTGTTGATGTAGTCTTGTTGTATGCTCCATTCAGCCGTATAAAGTGGGCTAAAGTGTTCCATAAACTTTTTCGATGGTTTTTCGGGATTGACGATACGAATACCATAGGTTTGATTCGACTTAGAAATCTGAGTGCCTGTTCTGCCTGTAGTATCGGGCTGCGTATAACCCAACCAATAACCGTAACCGATTAAATTACCATACGCACCCATGTTGTAGTTTAAGTTCAAAATAGGGGCGCGAATGTCTTCATTGGTGGCGGTGAAGGTTGCAACATGACCGATATAACCAACATTGACGGTTAGGTTTTTAACGGATTTGTTAGTGACTAACACCGAATCAAACGTTGTTTCTAACTGTCTCCAGCCGACGTTACCGATAAAACGGTCATCATCAAACTTAATGCGTTGACGACCGCCTTTAATGACGGTGTCTGGAATGCCAGAATAACTAATCCATAACTGATTAAGTTCGTTCCAATCTGGGTCAGCTACTGTCGAATAGCCTGGTTTATTACCACGTCCATTGTTGTAATCCGATTGTAAAACGTGCGTACCTTCATACTCGACAAAACCTTGCAGACCATAAAAACTAGGTGATAGTACGCCTAAGCGAGTGCGAATAGTATTGGCATTAGCTGTTTTTGGTTGAACTGCTAAGGGTCGTCCATTGGCTGGATTAATGACATTGTCCTGATTGACGTTTTCATAACGATAGCGCGTGTCAATTTTGACAGCTCCATCCTTGCCAATTTTAAGCGCGTCTTCAATGTCTTTTGTGGTATCGGCTAATGCTGAGCCACCAACAGACAGTGATAGGACTAACACTGATAGCGGTATATTGCGTTGATTCTGCGGCATAAAGCCCCCCTTTTTTTAGTTAAAAAACAATCTAATTTTAGCATAATGTGTTTATTTTTCATAAACATATAGCATTTTTTTAATTTAATTTATGGCATCATAAGTTATCGTAATTTCACCTCTTCAGTGCAACTCTTTGCAGAAGATGATGTTCAATGTGCTTTGTCACACTCCGCTAAAAAAGTCAGCAAACTTTCTCGATAGAGATAATAATCAGGATGTTCCAATAAGGATTTGCGTGTTCTTGGTCTGGGTAAATCAATTTCTTCGATTTTGCCGATGGTCGCGTGTGGACCATTGGTCATCATAACCACTCTATCGGCTAATAAAATCGCTTCATCGACATCATGTGTCACCATGATGGCGGTAACGTGAGTACGCTCCCATACTTCCATCAATACTTCTTGCAATTCCCAACGGGTGAGCGAGTCCAACATACCGAATGGTTCATCCAGTAACAGTAACTTGGGCGATAAAGCAAACGCTCGTGCAATACCGACCCGTTGCTTCATACCATTGGATAATTCACTGGCTTTTTTATGTAGGCTATCACCTAAACCTACGCGATTAAGATAGTAACCAACAATATCATCACGTTCAGCTTTATTGGCGTGTGGATACACTTTATCGACACCGAGTTGGACATTTTCAAACGCACTCAGCCACGGAAATAAACTGGGGGCTTGAAATACCACGCCTCTATCAGGTCCAGCACCGTCTACTTCGCGGTTATCTAAAATAATCCCGCCTTCGGAAATTTCAGTTAAACCTGCTGTCATCGACAATACTGTGGATTTACCGCAACCCGAATGCCCAATAATGGAAATGAATTCACCTTTTTTTAGCTGCATATCAAAACCATCAACGACTTTAACCGTGCTATTGCCGTTAGGGGTAGGATAAATTTTTGATAACTTGGAATACTCTAAATAACGCGGTTTACCCAAATCATCTTTTTTAGCTTTTAATGTTGGTTCGGTTTGTGTGTTTGGCACAATATCAGGTAATACGATTTGTTCTTTCGCGCTATCCGCTGATTTTTCCATGCCGATTGCCATGAGATAGCGAGTAATTTCAGCGCGTAGTTTTTTAAACGTTTCGTTATGATTTAACGCGGTTCTATCGCGTGGACGTTCAATATCAACGTAAAAATCAGGACCAAAAGTCGCATCAGGACTGGGATTAAGTGGAATGACTCGATCCGCCATATAAATAGCTTCATCGACATCATTAGTGATTAGAATCACGGTTTTCTTTTCTTGTTGCCAGATTTGTAGAATTTCGTCTTGCAGATTACCGCGTGTTAGTGCATCGAGCGCACTTAACGGTTCATCGAGCAACAAAATATCAGGGTTGGCTGCTAACGCCCGCGCCACATTGACGCGTTGCCGCATACCGCCAGACAATTCGGCAGGTTTTTTATTCATGGCAGGTGTTAAGCTAACCATTTGGATATATTTTTCGGTGTGGGCTTTGCGTTGTTCGGTTGTCCAATGTTTAAAAATTTCGTCCACAGCCAGAGCAACATTTTCATACACGGTGAGCCACGGCATTAATGAGTAATTTTGAAACACTACGCCTCTATCAGGTGCAGGTTCAGTAATTGCCGCGCCTTGTTTTAACACGTCGCCGCTATCTGCTTGCAATAAGCCCGCAATCAGAGAAATTAGTGTGGTTTTGCCACTGCCAGAAAAACCAACGATAGCAATAAATTCGCCTTCTTTAACCTGCAAGTTAATGTTTTTTAATATAGAACTGTTACCGTAACGTTTACAGACATTTTTTAGTTCGACTATAGGTAAGGCTTCATCATTGGATGGATTCATCGTAGTAGGCTCTATTATCGGTTGTGACACGTTTTTCAGTTGAACGACTGCCATGACGAGACCTACTGGGGTTTGCCGAAAGAAAACAGGTTTTGCAAAGTTTGCATGATTCTATCTAAGATGAAACCGATGATACCGATGGTAAATACCGCGACCATGATTCTGCCTAATGATTGCGAGCTACCATTTTGAAATTCATCCCAAACGAATTTTCCAAGACCAGGATTTTGTGCCAACATTTCTGCGGCGATCAGTACCATCCAACCCACACCTAGCGATAAACGCATCCCTGTGAAAATAAAGGGCAATGCTGAGGGCAGAATAATTTTTCTGATTTGGGTACTCCAATTTAGCCGTAACACTTTACCAACATTGACTAAATCTTTGTCAATAGAAGAAACTCCGACGGCGGTATTAATTAATGTTGGCCATAAAGAACATAAAGTCACCGTAATCGCAGAAGTTAAAAAAGATTTTTCAAACCACGAGTCTTCACCTGTTTGATATAAGGCACTGACTGTTAAGGTAACGATAGGCAACCATGCTAATGGCGACACGGGTTTAAAAATTTGAATTAAGGGATTCAGAGCAGTACGAAAAGTTTCACTCATACCACATAAAATACCCAATGGTACGGCAAACAGTGTTGCCAAAATAAAGCCTGTAAAAACCGTGTACAGGCTAGTCAAAATTTGATCTAAGTAGGTTGATTTACCTGTATAAGCAAAGGTGTTCAGTTCAGCATTAGGGTCTTCGGCTAAGGCTTCTTTATTTTCTTCAGCTTGTTGCTGATAAAATTCGCGTTCTTTTTGTCGCTCGGCGGTGTGTTCATCGACTAAGCCAATAAACTCATGCCAAACCGCACTAGGTCCTGGAATTGCACCTAAACTGGTATTGATTTGACTGGCGGATGCACTCCATAAGGCTAAAAAAATCACAAATGCCACTATTGGTACGCCCATAATCAGCCACATTTGCCGAATTTGCTGGGTGGGATTATCGCCTGCACAGATTTTTACGATGGGAACAAACCACGTTAGACCTGCGAGGTTAAAAAATTTAATCAGTTTATTGTTCATGTTTGTTACCCTTCACTATTGAGACGTAGCTGGGTAGGGTGGGCAATGCCCACTCTACTTTTGTAGATTGGATTAGCTGTTAGCTTGTCGAACAGCGTAACCCGACAATCCTATCTATTCGCCAGTCACTTTACCGCCAGCGACCACTTGTTTGCCTTTTAAGCCAATTGGGAATTTAGCCAAATAGTCATTTGGTTTTGTACTATCAAAGGCAATGCCATCAATAAAGAATTTTTGTTCAGGTTTAAAACCGGTTTCTGTTTTAGCAGGAAAATCTTCAGCTTTGGCTTTTTTCGCAGCAATCAGAGCATTGGCTGCAACCATATAAATATCAGGATGATAGACTTTTTTCGCAGTATCGAGATACCACGCATCGTCTTTGTACTCGTTGATTTGTCCCCAGCGGCGCATTTGGGTTAAATACCAAACCGCACCACTATAGTAAGGGTAAGAGGCATTGTTACGGAAAAAGGTGTTGAAATCAGGCAAAGAGCGTTTATCGCCTTTCTCATATTCAAAAGTGCCTGTCATACTGTTAGCAATGACTTTTTCATCGGCACCAACATATTTACTTTGCGATAAAATTTTCACTGCTTCAGCACGGTTTTTGTTGTTGTCTTCATCCAGCCACATTGAAGCGCGGATTAAAGCTTTTAACACGGCGATATGGGTTTTAGGATTTTTCTCTGCCCATGCTTTGTTCACACCAAAGACTTTTTCAGGAATATCCTTCCACATTTCATCATCGGTAATGACAGGAACGCCTACGCCTTTCGCAACCGCTTGTTGATTCCATGGTTCACCGACACAAAAACCAAAAATCGTGCCTGCTTCCAGTGTTGCAGGCATTTGTGGCGGTGGTGTAACGGATAACAATACCGCAGCATCGACTTGACCTGAGGTGTCCTGTGGAGGCGCGTAATAACCAGGGGCAATACCGCCACCTGCTAACCAATAACGCAATTTAAAATTGTGACTACCGACAGGAAAGGTCATCGCCATATTAAAAGGCTTACCTTGGCTTTTGTATAAATCTACGACGGGTTTTAACGCATCGGCTTTAATCGGATGTTCGATTACGCCGTCTTTAACGGGTATATTGGGTTTCATTTGTTTCCATATATCATTGGAAACGGTAATTGCATTGCCATTTGCACCCATACTAAAAGCGGTCACGATGTCCGCTTTTGTGCCAAAACCAATACTCGCGCCTAATGGCGCAGGGGCTAACATGTGTGAACCATCCAATTCACCGCTTACTACTCGGTCTAACACCACTTTCCAGTTAGCTTGCGCTTCTAGCTCTACATTCAGACCTTCATCTTTAAAAAAACCTTTTTCATAAGCAATGGCTAACGGTGCCATATCGGTTAGTTTAATAAAACCAAATTTGAGATTAGGTTTTTCCAATTTTTCTTTTTTCTCTTTACTTGCCGCATGAACGACTGGCATGGTTGCAAAAGAGACCATCGCGACCACCGCAACACAGGCGGTTAGTTTTTTTAAGGTAAAAAGTTCGGTGTATTTCATGACAACCTCAGCAAATTAAAAAGTTAGCTAAATAAAGATGGTGTTAAGTCATCTATGTTTATACTTAAGCAAAGGCTGTGCCATATATTTTAAATAAAAATATTATTAATATAATCAATGGCTTAAATATTAAAACCATTGAGTAAAAATAATGAAGTATTTTAAGTAGATGTAAAATTCGACTTGTTTTCGTGCAAATTATTTGTGTTGCACCAATTTAAATCGACGCGATGATGAGTCTATAGTTTGTGATTAAAGACCGTTAGTATTGAACGATGTGTGACTGTGCTTCGACAAGGCTCTTTTAAGCCAAGTCGAAGGACTATCAATAAAGCAGGTATTGATTGTTTGCCTAGGTTTTTTAGATTATGAACAAATCGAAGATTTTAGCGTTGTCTGACAATCTGGTAAGAGCGTGTAACATAACCTAGCGGCACACTCCAAACGTGAACTAAACGGCTGAACGGGAATACTACAAAAATAGTCAACCCTAAAAAGATATGTGCTTTATAGATTAAATTCGCACCTGCCATTGCTTCAGCCGCACCGCCACGAAACGTGACAATCCGTTGCGCCCAGTCAGCCAGCATCAACATGGTAGAACCATCGGAATGCCATAAAGAAAACGGCAGAGTGATTAGACCTAACACCAATTGGGTGAGCAGTAAATGTAGGATGGCAATATCCATTTTTGTGCTGGTAGCGCGTATGCGCGGGTCAGTCATACGGCGTTTGGTTAAAATCCATAAACCGCGTAAACACACGCTGCCAAATGCACCGCCTGCAATCACTGCCATGATTTGTTTTGCCGATGTGGATAAGCCAAAAGCATGATAAACCGCTGGTGGCGTTAATAAACCCACAAAATGCCCGACGAATAACAGTAAAATGCCGATATGGAATAAGCGACTGCCGCGTTTTAATTCAGCGGCGCGTAACATTTGACTAGAACCCGTCCGCCAACCATATTGGTCACGGTCGTAACGGATTAAACTGGCAATAAAAAACACTGCCAAAGCAATATAGGGATAAATCCCGAATAATAAGGTGTTTAGATAAGACATTGTGAACCTCTCAAGTTTAAACCTCGCAGGTTTTATAAACCTGCGAGGTTTTTGGTTAAGTCAATGAGCGTTAGCCTGTTTAGGTGGCGTAAATTTAAGCGGCTGTTCTGCCGTCTGCTCGCCGCAACCATTTGGATTAGCCATAAAGCTAACCGTTTCTTCTTCCCAAATTTTATCCATGTTTAAAATTGTTTCATCCGTTTCTGCGTTGCTTGTTGGCACTTGCTGTCTATCAGCACGTTCTTGTCCTGCCAGCGCACTTAAAGCATCGAAAATGACATAATACGGACTTTGTTTGGCTTCCAAGCATTGCGCCAAGCTGTGCAGAATACTTACGATATGGCTGAGTAATTCTTTGGCTTCATCGTGTGGGCGTTGCGCTAAATACTCCAAAAACAGCGGCAGATAATCGGGCAGTTCGTGGGCATTCATCTCAAAACCGTTGTTTTGATACATAGCCATTAAATCGACCATCGCTTGACCGCGATCGCGGGATTCGCCGTGAATATGCTCAAAAATATGCAGTGATAATTGCCGCCCTCTATCAAACAACAACACATAATTTTCTTGCAGTTTGATTAAGTCGCTGGCTTGAAAATCCGTCATCAGTTGTTGAATCGCTGTTTTATGTTCAACAGGTAGTAGCTCGTCCGCCTGTAAAGCCTGCCCAATTTCAGGCAGGGCGTGATACAGCTCAACGTCTGGATAACACAGCAACACCGACAAGGCTTTTAAAGTGACACTCATGATTTAGGCTCAACGCGAATTGGCGTAGCATGGCTATCGGCTTTTTTCGGGTGTTTGAATAAATCTGCCGTGCTGGAACCAGAACAACCATTGCCAAAACTAAAACCGCAACCGCCGCGTTCAGTAAACGCATCAAACGTGCTGGTCGCATATTCACGATGGCTGGTTGGAATGACAAAGCGGTCTTCATAATTGGCAATCGCCAAATAACGATACATCTCTTCGACTTGTGCCTGTGTTAAACCGACTTGTTTTAATATGTCGTGGTCAATTTCATTTTCTACGGTTTTAGAACGCATATACGAACGCATAGCCAGCATCCGCTCCAACGCTAACACGACAGGCTCTTCATCCCCTGCGGTCAGCATATTGGCAAGATAAGCAACGGGAATACGCAAGGTGCGGACATCGGCAATTTTGCCTTTCATACCCAATTGATTAGAATTTGCCGCCGCTTGAATCGGTGATAATGGCGGCACATACCAGACCATAGGCAAGGTGCGATATTCGGGATGCAGAGGAAATGCCAGTTTCCAATCAATCGCCATTTTATACACAGGCGACTCTTGCGCGGCAGTCAGCCAGTTTTCAGGAATGCCCTCAGCACGCGCGGCGGCTAACACTTCAGGGTCATGCGGGTCTAAGAAAATATTGAGTTGCGCTTGATATAAATCTTGTTCATCTGTTGCACTCGCCGCCGATTCAATTTTATCCGCGTCATACAACAACACGCCTAGATAACGAATCCGCCCGACACAGGTTTCTGAACACACGGTAGGCTCGCCCGCTTCTATGCGCGGATAACAAAATACACATTTTTCCGATTTGCCGCTTTCCCAGTTGTAATAGATTTTTTTGTACGGACAGGCAGATACGCACATCCGCCAGCCACGACATTTGTCTTGGTCAATCAACACGATGCCGTCTTCTTCACGTTTATAAATCGCACCACTAGGGCAAGCAGCAACGCAGGTTGGATTCAAACAGTGTTCGCACAAACGCGGCAAATACATCATGAACGTGTTTTCAAATTCGCCGTACATAGCTTTTTGCAGATTGTCGAAATTTTTATCTAGGCTACGTTTGGAAAACTCACCGCTTAAAATTTCTTCCCAATTCGCACTGCTTTCGATTTTTTTCATGCGCTCGCCTGTAATCAGGGAACGCGGTCTTGCGGTCGGCACGGCTTTAGATTCTGGCGCGTTTTGCAAATGCGCGTAATCAAAATCAAACGGTTCGTAATAATCGTCAATTTCGGGTAAATCTGGATTAGCGAAAATGTTTTTCAACACCGTCATTTTGCCGCCGATACGCGGCACTAATTTACCGTTAGGCAACAACTGCCAACCGCCTTTCCATTTATCCTGATTTTCCCATTGCTGAGGAAAACCCACCCCAGGTTTAGATTCCACGTTGTTAAACCAAGCGTATTCCACGCCTTCGCGCGAAGTCCAAACGTTTTTGCAAGTGACTGAGCAAGTGTGGCAACCGATACATTTATCTAAGTTCAGCACCATGCCGATTTGTGCGCGTACTTTCATTGTCCAGCCTCCTCTGTCTCTACTTTATCTGTGCCATCTAACCACAGCACCTTATCCATTTTGCGAATAATCACAAATTCATCACGATTAGAACCGACCGTGCCGTAATAATTAAAACCGTAACTTTGTTGCGCATAACCACCAATCATGTGGGTCGGCTTTAAGGTGATGCGAGTCACGGAATTATGAATACCGCCGCGTTGCCCCGTAATTTCAGAGCCTGGCGTATTAATGATTTTTTCCTGCGCGTGATACATCATCATCATGCCTTCGGGGATACGCTGACTCACTACGGCTCTGGCAGTTAATGCACCATTGGTGTTAAAGGTTTCTACCCAATCATTATCGACGATGCCTGCTTTGGTGGCATCGGTTTCACTAATCCAAACAATCGGGCCGCCGCGTGATAAGGTCAGCATCAATAAGTTGTCGGTGTAAGTACTGTGTATGCCCCATTTTTGATGCGGGGTGATGAAGTTCAGCACGATTTCTTTATTGCCGTTGGGTTTTTGGTTTAACAGCGGTTCAACCGTTCGGGTATCAACAGGCGGTTTATACACGCACAAGGTTTCACCAAACGCCCGCATCCACGCATGATCTTGGTAAAACTGTTGCCGTCCTGTCAGAGTGCGCCAAGGAATCTGCTCATGCACGTTGGTATAACCTGCATTGTAAGAAACCTGTTCGGATTCGATGCCGCTCCAAGTCGGCGAAGAAATGATTTTGCGTGGCTGGGCTTGTACATCATGAAAACGGATTTTTTCATGTTCACTCGCCAAAGCTAGATGGCGGTGGTCTTTGCCTGTGATTTTGCTCAAACTGCTCCACGCTTTCACTGCCACTTCGCCGTTGGTTTCAGGCGCGAGGCTTAAAATTACTTCCGCCGCGTCTATGTCTTTGTCAATTAGCGGCATTCCTAGGCTGATACCCTCTTCCAATACCACGCCATTGAGTTTTGCTAGATAATCCACTTCGTGTTCGGTATTCCACGCAATGCCTTTGCCGCCGTTGCCAACCTTTTTCATCAAAGGACCTAGCGCGGTGAATTTTTTGTAAGTGTTAGGATAATCACGCTCGACCACCACCAAGTTAGGTAGGGTTTTACCGACGATAGGCTCACACTCGCCTTTTTTCCAGTCTTTCACATCCAAGGCTTGCGCAAGTTCGCTAGGTGTATCGTGCAACGTTGGCACGGTGACTAAATCTTTTTCTACACCTAAATGCCCAACGACTAAGCGAGAGAATTCTTTAGCGATACCTTTGTAAATATCCCAATCAGAACGCGATTGCCACGCGGGATCAACTGCTTTGGATAATGGATGTATGAACGGGTGCATATCGGAGGTATTCAAATCATTTTTTTCATACCAAGTTGCGGTCGGCAATACGATGTCAGAATATAAACAGGTAGTGGACATCCGAAAATCTAATGTGACCAGCAAATCTAATTTACCTTCGGCGGCGGTTTTATGCCACTTCACTTCCTTGGGTTTCACGCCGCCTTCTTCGCCTAAATCCACGCCTTGAATGCCGTGATTCGCACCCAGCAAATACTTCAAGAAATACTCATGCCCTTTGCCTGATGAGCCTAATAAATTAGACCGCCAGACAAATAAATTGCGCGGGAAGTTTTGCGGGTTGTCGGGGTCTTCACAAGCAAATTTCAGTTTGCCCGATTTTAGATTTTCTACTACATAATCAGCGGGCGATTGCCCTGCTTTTTCGGCAGCTTTTGCTACTTTTAACGGGTTCATGCCCAGTTGTGGCGCGGACGGTAACCAGCCCATGCGTTCAGCGCGGACGTTAAAATCTATCAAACTGCCTTGCCAATCTTTGGGGTTAGCTAGTGGCGATAAAATTTCTTTGACCGTCAGTTTTTCATAACGCCATTGGCTGGTGTGATTGTAGAAAAAGGAGGTGCTGTTCATTTGCCGTGGTGGACGACTCCAATCCAAGCCGAATGCTAACGGCAACCAGCCTGTTTGCGGACGCAATTTTTCCTGCCCCACATAATGCGCCCAGCCGCCGCCCGATTGTCCGATACAACCGCATAGCATCAACATATTGATAATGCCGCGATAGTTCATATCCATGTGATACCAGTGATTTAACCCAGCACCGAGGATAATCATGGATTTGCCGTGCGTTTTATCGGCGTTTTGGGCAAATTCTCTGGCAACTAAAATTACTTGTTGGCGCGATACGCCTGTTATTTTTTCTTGCCAAGCGGGGGTGTAAGGCACGTCATCATCATAACAACTAGCAACATTGCCACCGCCTAAGCCTCTATCTATGCCGTAGTTTGCCGCCATTAAATCAAATACCGTGGCAACGTGTGCAACGCTACCATCAGCTAAGCTGATGGTTTTAACGGGGACGTTGCGGTTTTGAATAGTGTCGTGATCGCTGTGAGTGAAATGTTCATGTTTTGCACCGCCAAAATACGGGAACGAGACTGACACGACTTCATTCGACACGCCTAACAATGTTAAGCGCAATTTGGTTTCCGCACCGCTGGCTTCTTTCGCTTCAATGTTCCAGCGACCTTGCCCCGCTTCGGCTTCGCCCCAACGAAAACCAATTGAACCGCGTGGAATCACGACATTACCATCCAACTCATTAAACGCGGCAGTTTTCCAATCGGGATTATTGTCTTGCCCTAAGTTTTCGGCAAAATCCGAGGCACGAATAAAACGGTCTGGCACATAGTGTTCATCTTGTTTGACCAACTTCACCAAACACGGCATATCGGTCGTTTCACGCACATATTGGGTGAAATACTCGCTCGGATTTTCTAAATGGAATTCTTTTAAAATCACATGACCAAACGCCATTGCCAACGCTGCATCTGTGCCTTGTTTAGGATGCAACCATAAATCGGCAAACTTGGAGGCTTCCGAATAATCAGGACACACGGTGACAATTTTCGCGCCTTTGTAACGCACTTCGGTCATAAAATGAGCATCGGGGGTGCGGGTTTGCGGCACATTTGATCCCCACATCATGATAAATGACGAGTTATACCAATCAGCCGATTCAGGCACGTCGGTTTGTTCGCCCCACACTTGCGGTGATGCAGGTGGTAAATCGCAATACCAGTCATAAAAACTCATGCAAGTGCCGCCAATCAGCGATAAATAACGCGAACCTGCCGCATAAGACACCATCGACATGGCAGGAATCGGCGAAAAACCGATGATACGATCGGGGCCAAATTTTTTCGCGGTGTAGATATTGGCAGAGGCGATGATTTCATTCACTTCCGCCCAATCGGCACGAATAAAACCACCTAAACCGCGTTTGGATTTATAACTATTGGCTTTGTCGGCATCTTCCACAATCGAAGCCCATGCGTCAACAGGTTCTAGCGTTTTGCGTGCCTCGCGCCATAAATTGACCAAATGACTACGCACCATCGGATATTTCAAGCGGTTCGCACTGTATAAATACCATGAATAACTCGCACCCCGCGCACAACCGCGTGGCTCGTGATTGGGCATATCTGGGCGGGTGCGCGGGTAATCGGTTTGTTGAGTTTCCCACGTCACCAAGCCATTTTTCACATAAATTTTCCAACTACACGAACCCGTGCAATTTACGCCATGCGTAGAACGGACGATTTTGTCATGTTGCCAGCGTTGCCGATACGCATCCTCCCAACTGCGATTTTCATCGGTCATAATGCCGTGAGTGCCTGAAAAGGCCTCGGTTTTTTTCTTGAAAAATAATAATCGGTCGAGAAAATGACTCATAGTAAACCTCTTGATGGGGGAATTTTTTAATCAAACCCGTTTTCTAATTTTATGTGTGTTCGTGTGAATTTTCGCTTTAAAGATGGCAGGGGTTACTTATCTTCAATAATCAACTCAGCCAACGCGCCTTTATCAATTGCCCGCGATAAACTGTGATCGACCAGCAAATATTTACCCGCTACGTCAACAGTAAATTCAATCATTACCGCAGAACCAGCGGCAATAACCGTAGTTTGTACGTTTTTTAAAGGTGGATTAGTAATCGCGCCTTGACTGTATAAGTTATCAAACACCGCACCGATAATATGAAAATTCGAGGCAATATGACTACCGACACCAACAAATAAACGAATTTTTTCACCCACTTTAGCTTTTAATGCTCTGTCAGCACTGAGTGAATTAACACGCCCATTGAATAAAAAATACTCAGGCTGTTCGGCAAGTAATTTTTCTTTGCTTAAATCTTGCAAGCCTTTTTCGCCATATTTGCCACTGGTGTAAAACTCGCCTTGCATGACATAAAATTCACGATCTACTTTTGCTAACCCATTGACGGGTTCAACTAAAATCATGCCATACATACCGTTGGCAATGTGGCTGGGGACGTGCGGACTAGCACAGTGGTAAACATAAATGCCTGCACGGGTAGCTTTAAATTGAAAACTTTTTTCTTCACCTTGTCCCACTTGCATGAGTGGCGCACCACCGCCAGCTCCAACAACAGCGTGTAAGTCAATCGAATGGGCTGAATGACCTGCGGCTGCATGTTGTGTCGCTGTGTGTTCGCTGTGGACTTGTTCTTTCCCATTGGGGTTGCCGTGACGAAGGTGGATTTCAACCGTATCACCTTCTCTGACACGAATAAACGGTGCGGGTACTTTACCGTTATAAGTCCAATATTGATAAGTGACTTCAGGCATCATTTCAGCAACCAACTCGTCAGTGTAAAGGTCAACTTTCACCAGCTGCGCTTCAGTACGAGTAATCGGCGGCGGTAAATCATCCGCACGGCGACCAATGTCATTGCCTTTCATGTGTGCTTGACTAGCACTTGAATGACCGTCATCTGCTAATTGATGAGCCACCATTTGTTCATGTGTCATTGACTCATGCCGTTTTTTTTCTACTTGAACAGCCTTATATTTGTCTTCCATCACTTTATATTTTGCTTCATCCGAGCAAGCTATTGTCAGGCTACTTAACGTGACCGTGGCTAATATCATGTTTATTTTATTCATAATGTCACCTTGTTGAGTGAATGAAAATTTGTAGAGACGATGTGTCGCCCCTACGATTTTTTAACAAGGCATTTCTGCACCCTTACGCGCATAAAACCACCAAGTAATGCCGATACAACTCAAATAAAACACAATGAAAAAATAAAACGCGGCATCGGGACTGCCCGTTAAACTAATTGCCGTACCGTAACTTTTGGGAATGAAAAACGCACCATAAGCCGCAATCGCTGAGCTAAAACCCAATACGGCGGCTGATTCTTTTGCTGCCGCTTTACGCATTTGCCCTTCATCCATACCGACACTTGCCGCACGTTGTTGAGTCGTTAAAAAAATCACTGGAATCATTCGGAACGTAGAACCGTTGCCAATGCCTGTCGTGAAAAATAACAAAATAAACAGCGTTAAAAAGCCGAAGAAATTACCTGCTTCGCCATTGTGTGGTAGGAAGTGTAATACGCCGAATACCGCCGCCGTCATTACCACAAAGTTCCATAAAGTTACCGTTGAACCACCTAACTTATCGGCTAACCAACCGCCAATGGGACGCACTAAAGCCCCTACAAGTGGTCCTAAGAAGGCATATTGCAAAGGATTAATATCAGGAAATAAGGTTTTAGTGAGCATCGGCAAGCCTGCTGAAAAACCAATGAATGAACCGAATGTCCCTGTATAAAGCCAGCACATAATCCAATTATGTTTGCGCTGAAAAATAATGGTTTGATCTTTAAATGATGCTTTGGCTGAGGCAATGTCATTCATGCCAAACCACGCAGCAATACTGGTAGCGATAATAAACGGTATCCAGACAAACCCCGCATTTTGTAGCCACATAGATTTAGACACGCCGTCTTTAATCCATACTTGCGGTTCGCCACCAAATGCACCAAACACGCCTGCGGTAATCACTAACGGTACGACAAACTGTACGGTACTTACGCCCAAATTACCCAGACCTGCATTTAAGCCTAACGCTGTGCCTTTTTGTGCTTGCGGAAAGAAGAAGCTGATATTCGCCATACTGGAGGCAAAATTACCACCACCGAAACCGCATAACAACGCTAACACGAGCATCAATACAAACGGGGTATTCGGGTTCTGTACGGCAAAACCAATCCAGATTGCGGGTAGTAATAAGGAAGCGGTGCTGATGGTTGTCCAGCGTCTGCCGCCAAAAATCGGCACCATAAATGAGTAAAAAATCCGTAAAGTTGCACCCGATAAACCAGGTAAAGCCGTAAGCCAAAATAATTCGTTAGTGGTATATTTAAAGCCGATATTGGGTAAATTGGTGACTACCACACTCCACACCATCCACACTGCAAACGCTAGTAGCAAAGCGGGAATACTAATCCACAAATTGCGGTTAGCGATTTTTTTGCCCGTTTTTTCCCAAAAAGTGGCATCTTCAGGATTCCATTCAGTTAGCACCTGAGGGGATGGCGGATTTAATTCAAGTAAATCAGAAGAAACTTTTGCCAGTTCAGGTTCAGCTTGCCTTTCCATGCTGACAATCGCAAAGTGCATCCAAACTAAGGCAATCATATTCAAAATAAACAGCAGCATGAAACAACTGCTCCAAACACCTGTTAAATCGTTCAACATACCGAAGGTGAGTGGCAATAAAAAACCGCCTAAACCGCCAATCATGCCAACTGCACCGCCAACCGCGCCAACATTTTCAGGATAATAAACGGGAATATGTTTATAGACCGCCGCCTTGCCGAACGACATAAATAAACCTAACACCGCGACGATAAAAATAAATCCTGCGGGTTGAATGGCAAAACTAAAATTAATATCGCCTTTAATGCCATGCACAATGTAATCAGTGGGTGGATAAGACAGAATAAACGTACAAGCCACGCCGATAATAAACGTCCAGTACATTAATAAACGTGCGCCGTAACGGTCGGATAGATAGCCGCCCAAGGCACGAAATAAACTGGCAAAAATTGAGTAAGAGGCAGCCAACATACCTGCAGTTTTTACATCAAAACCGTAAGCACCAATTAAATAACGCGGCAACCATAAAGCTAAAGCGACAAAAGCCCCGAATACACAGAAGTAATACAGCGAAAATCGCCATACTTGAATATTTTTTAACGGTTCTAATTGGCTAACAAAAGAAGCAGGTTTAATACCCGACTTGCGGCGTGCTTTGAAAGTCGGTTCGTCTTCAGTAAAAAACCAAAACGCGGTTGCCATCAGCAATAAAGCAACTGCCCAAATTTCAGCGACCGCGTGCCAACCAAATGCTACCATGACAAACGGCGCGGTAAATTTAGTCACCGCCGCGCCAACATTACCGAGTCCAAAGATACCTAAAGCCGTACCTTGTTTACCCGCAGGATACCAGCGCGAAACATAGGCAATGCCAACAGCAAACGCGCCACCCGCAACACCAATACCCAGAGCGGCGATTAAAAACATTACATAAGTTTCTGCTGTTGTCAGCAACAACGTTGCAATCGCTGCCGTCACCATCACACAAACATAAACCAAACGTCCGCCGTATTGATCGCTCCATATCCCTAAAATCAGGCGAATTAATGAGCCTGATAAGATAGGTGTACCTACCAATAGCCCGAATTCAGTTTCGCTTAAGTGCAAATCTTTTTGAATCTGCAAACCGATAATGGAAAAAATAGTCCATACCGCAAAACACACTGTAAAAGCTGTTGTACTTAAAAGTAAAGCCTGCTTTTGTTGCTGTGGATTCACTTGATATATTTCTGTCATACAGTCTCCTCTATTATTTCTTTTTTATACCATTTTATTATTGCGGATACTAACATGCTTTTAATATCCAGCGTTGAGGAATCAACATTTTTATGGTGTAATGCCAATGTTTTACGTCTTAATGCGCCTCTTATCTTAGTGATTAAAATTAAGGGGATGGTTTCGCTACAACTTGTTTGGAGGGTAAGCTTCAACTATGCAATTTACTATTAAAAAAGGTTTAGACCTGCCCATTACGGGAGGTCCTAAACAAGAAATTGAGAATGGCAATAAGGTTAAATCCGTTGCTATTCTAGGGATGGATTATGTAGGCATGAAGCCTACAATGATGGTCAATGAAGGGGATAAGGTCAAATTAGGTCAAATTCTTTTTACTGACAAGAAAAATCCAGGTGTCAATTTTACGTCGCCAGCGGCTGGTGTCGTTAAATCAATTCATCGCGGTGCTAAACGGGTTTTGCAATCTGTTGTTATTGAACTACATGGTTCTGCACAAGAAACCTTTGCTAAATACAGCGAAGCGGGTTTAGCTGATTTAACCGCGCAACAAGTACAAGAAAATTTAGTCGCCTCAGGTTTGTGGACAGCATTACGCACCCGTCCTTATGGCAAAATTCCAGCTTTAGACAGTAAACCTGCCTCTATTTTTGTGACTGCAATGGACACTCGCCCACTGGCGGCTGATCCAGAGTTTATCATTAAAGAACGTGCGGATGATTTTGCTAATGGCTTAAAAGTTATTGCTAAATTAACTGACGGTAAAACCTATCTTTGCAAAAAGACAGGTGATGAAATTGCTACAGGCAACGCGCCTGTTACAGTCGCTGAGTTCAGTGGCCCGCATCCTGCGGGTTTGCCCAGTACGCACATTCATTTTATTGATGCGGTCAATATTCATAAATTTGTTTGGCATATTGATTATCAAGCGGTTATGGCGATTGGTGCGTTATTTACCACAGGTCATTTAAACGTTGAGCGTGTAGTCTCTCTAGCAGGCCCTACAGTTAAAAATCCACGTTTAGTGCGTACGCGCGTAGGTGCAAATCTCGATGATTTAGTCGCAGGTGAATTAGCCGATGATGTTGAAAATCGCGTAGTTTCTGGCTCAGTGTTATATGGACATACGGCAAGTGATTGGTCGGCTTACTTAGGTTTTTATGACCTACAAGTCTCCGCGTTAAAAGAAGGCAGAGAGCGTGAATTTTTCGGCTGGATAGTTGCAGGTAAAAATAAATATTCAGCATTGAATGTGTATACCTCTAGTGTCGATAAAAAACATAATCGTTTATTCCCGCTTACGACTGATAAAAACGGCAGCAACCGTGCGATTGTGCCTGTTGGTGTTTATGAAACCGTTATGCCGATGGATATTTTGCCTACACCGCTATTGAAAGCCTTGATAGTCGGCGATTCTGACCAAGCACAACTGTTAGGTTGTTTGGAATTGGATGAGGAAGATATGTCCTTATTTACCTTTGTTGATCCAGGTAAGCATGATTTCGCCCCTGTATTAAGAGCGAATTTAACTAAAATTGAGAAGGAGGGCTAATGTCGGCTAGAAAATTTTTAGACAGCATAGAGCCATATTTTACCAAAGGCGGTAAGTTGGAAAAGTATTACGGTCTCTATGAGATGGTGGATACGTTCATCTATACGCCCGCTGATGTCACACGCGGTACAACGCACGTTCGTGACGGTAATGATTTGAAACGTACCATGACGTTTGTCGTAATTGCGACGTTTTTCTGTATTTTAATGGCAGTGTATAACACAGGCTATCAAGCAAACTTGGCAATGGCAGAAATGCACATTGACAAAATTGATAACTGGCGCAGTATTCCGATGATGGTATTTGGTTATAACCCATCTAACCCATTGTCTTGTATTGTACATGGCGCATTGTATTTCCTACCTATCTATATTGTTACTTTAGCAGTGGGCGGTGTATGGGAAGTGTTATTTGCGACTGTTCGTGGTCACGAAGTCAACGAAGGCTTTTTAGTCTCATCAATGCTGTACACACTGATTATGCCACCCGATATGCCTTTATGGCAGGTCGCTTTAGGTATTTCTTTCGGTATCGTTATTGGCAAAGAAGTATTCGGTGGTACAGGTAAAAACTTTTTAAACCCAGCCTTAAGCGGACGGGCATTTTTATACTTTGCTTATCCAGCGTCTATTTCAGGCGATGCAGTGTGGGTTGCCGTCGATGGTTACACTGCGGCAACACCCTTAGGCTTAGCCGCTAACGGTGGTATGGAAGCGATTTACAATGCCCACTATAGCTGGATGCAAACCTTCTTTGGTTTTGAACCAGGTTGTTTAGGTGAAACCTCTACTTTAGCGATTCTGATTGGCGCGGCATTCTTGCTTTATACCCGTGTTGCCTCTTATCGCATTATGGGTGGTGTGTTTTTAGGCATGGTTGCGACTTCTTTATTGTTCAACACTATCGGTAGCGACACTAACCACATGTTTGCTTTTCCTTGGTATTGGCATTTAACCGTAGGCGGTTTCGCATTCGGTATGGTGTACATGGCAACTGATCCTGTTAGTGCGGCGATGACCAATACAGGTCGTTGGATATTTGGTGCGTTAGTCGGTGGTATGACGGTATTAATCCGCGTGGTTAATCCAGCTTTCCCTGAAGGCATTATGTTAGCAATTTTATTTTCCAATATGTTTGCCCCGACTATCGATTACTTCGTCATGCAAGCAAATATCAGAAGAAGGATGAAACGTCATGCCTAATTGCCAACACCTTGAAAAAGTTTGCTCAAAACTGGAACAGTATGAGCAATACCGAAAATTTAAAGCCTATTGTCTAAAGATTTTAGCTTTAGGTAACGACAGCTTAGAAAAAACCATCGCCATTGCAGTTGCACTGTGTTTAGTGTGTGCAGTATTAGTATCTTTAGCTGCCGTTGCTTTAAAACCATTGCAAGTCAGTAATAAAGAACTGGATATGAAAACCAATATTCTCGATGTCGCGGGTTTGTTAGAAGCAAACAGTGATGTTGAGAAAGTATTTGCCACGCAAATTGAAGCCAAACTGGTGGATTTAGACACAGGCGAATATGTTGAAGGCGATGCCAATGCTTACGATCAACGCAAAGCAGCTAAAGACCCTGCACAAAGCGTTGCGATTCCAAAAGAAAAAGACATTGCGCATATTCGTGTGAAAGCGAAACTGGCTAAAGTCTATTTGGTAAAAGATGGCAATGCCATTAAATCTATCATTCTGCCTATCAACGGCTATGGTTTGTGGTCAACTCTATATGGCTTCTTAGCACTCGATGCTGACGGTCAAACTGTCCAAAGTATTAACTTCTACGATCAAGCTGAAACCCCAGGATTAGGCGGCGAAGTCGTTAATCCAAAATGGCGTGCGTTGTGGAAAGGCAAAAAAGTCTATGCAGAAAGTGATCAACCTTCTTTAGAAAAAGGCTTGATTGATGAAGCCGATAAAGGCGAGCCAGCATTGAGTTTGATTAAAGGTACAGTTGATACCTCTAAACCTGGTTCACAATATCAAGTGGATGGTTTAGCAGGTGCGTCATTAACCAGTACTGGTGTGACTAATTTAGTTAGATATTGGATGAGTAAAGAAGGTTTTGCTACCTATTTGACTAAGGTCAGAGTTACGGAGAAAAAATCATGAGCGAAATTTTAAATGATGAAACAAAAAAGGTATTAGTCGAGCCGTTAGTGACCAACAACCCTATCACGCTACAAGTATTAGGGATTTGTTCGGCATTAGCGGTCACATCACAAATGTCAACGTCATTAATTATGGCGTTAGCGTTGACCTTAGTAACAGCCTGTTCTAGTGCGGCGATTTCGGCAATTCGTAACCATATTCCGAGCAGTATTCGGATTATCGTACAGATGACCATCATCGCATCATTAGTAATCGTAGTTGACCAACTTCTGAAAGCCTTTGCTTATGATGTCAGCAAACAACTATCGGTATTCGTTGGTTTGATTATCACCAACTGTATCGTAATGGGTCGTGCTGAAGCCTATGCCATGAAAAATCCACCACTGGAAAGTTTCATGGACGGTATCGGTAACGGTGCAGGTTACAGTTTGATTTTAATCACGGTTGCGTTTTTTAGAGAAACTTTAGGTTCAGGTAAATTACTGGGCATTGAAGTATTCAAATTAACCAAAGATGGCGGCTGGTACGATCCTAACGGCTTAATGCTATTGCCACCTAGCGCATTTTTTATCATCGGCTTAATTATTTGGGGTGTCCGTCAATGGAAACCTAACCAACGTGAAGCCGTTGAATTTAAAATCATGCCGATTGCTCATGGTGAAGGAGGGCATCACTAATGGAAAATTATATTAGTTTATTTGTCAAAGCGGTTTTCATTGAAAACCTTGCGCTGTCCTTCTTTTTGGGCATGTGTACCTTTATTGCGGTCTCGAAAAAAATCTCCACCGCAATGGGTTTAGGTATCGCTGTAATGGTGGTACAAGCCATTACCGTTCCTGCCAACAACATCGTGTATCACGCTTTACTAAAAGAAGACGCACTGTCGTGGTTAGGCATTAAAGGCGTTGATTTGAGCTTTTTAGCGTTATTAAGCTGTATCGGTATGATCGCCGCGTTAGTACAAATTTTGGAAATGATTTTAGATAAATTCTTTCCTGCTTTGTACCATGCCTTAGGTATTTTCTTACCGCTCATCACCGTAAACTGCGCCATCTTAGGCGGTAGCTTATTCATGATTGAACGTGACTATAACTTAGGTGAAAGTGTCACTTACGGTGTAGGCAGTGGTTTAGGTTGGGCATTAGCGATTACCGTTATGGCGGGCGTGCGCGAAAAACTCAAATACAGTGATATACCTGCGGGCTTACAAGGTCTAGGAATCACCTTTATCACGGCGGGTCTGATGTCACTGGGCTTTATGGCCTTCTCTGGCATCCAACTTTAGGAAGGTAACGATATGCTGGAAATTATTTTAGGGATTATCATTTTTACCGCGCTGGTTATTGCGATGGTATTTGTCATCATCGGTGCGAAAAGCAAATTAGTCGCCGAAGGTGATGTGGAAATCCTCATCAACGATGAAAAGAAAATTCACGTTCCTTCGGGTTCAAAACTGCTAACAGCTCTTGCGGATAACGGCTTATTCGTGTCCTCAGCCTGTGGCGGTGGCGGTACTTGTGGGCAATGTAAAGTAAAAGTTAAATCAGGCGGTGGCGAAATTCTACCGACTGAATTAGGACATATCACCAAACGCGAAGCCGCACATGGTGAACGTTTAGCGTGCCAAGTTTCTATTAAGCACGACATGAACATCGAAGTTGAAGACTCTGTGTTCGGCGTGAAAAAATGGGAATGTACTGTTAAATCTAACGACAACGTAGCGACATTCATTAAAGAATTGGTGTTACAACTGCCCGAAGGTGAAGCAATACACTACCGTGCAGGTGGCTACATTCAAATTGAATGTCCTCCACACGTTGCTAAATACAGCGATTTTGATGTGGCAGAACGTTTCCGTGATGACTGGGATAAATTCAACCTGTGGCGTTATGTGTCCACCGTGAAAGAACCCACCTTACGCGCTTACTCTATGGCTTCTTATCCAGAAGAAAAAGAAATCATGTTAAACGTGCGTATTGCCACACCACCACCGCGTGCGGATGAAAGCGTACCTCCAGGTATCATGTCATCATTCATTTTTAACCTGAAACCAGGTGATAAAGTGATGGTATCGGGTCCTTACGGTGAATTCTTCGCCAAAGAAACTGATGCTGAAATGGTATTTGTCGGCGGTGGTGCAGGTATGGCACCTATGCGTTCACACATCTTCGACCAACTCAGAAGATTAAAATCAAAACGCAAAATGACCTTCTGGTACGGTGCGCGTAGCAAACGCGAAATGTTCTATGTTGAAGATTTCGATATGTTAGCTCGCGAAAATGACAACTTTACATGGCACGTCGCCTTATCTGATCCATTACCCGAAGACAATTGGGAAGGCTACACAGGCTTTATTCACAACGTATTGTTTGAAGAATATTTGAAAAATCATCCAGCACCCGAAGATTGTGAATTCTACATGTGCGGACCTCCAATGATGAACGCCGCCGTTATCAAAATGTTATTAGATAATGGGGTTGAACCAGAGAATATCTTATTGGATGATTTTGGTGGTTAATCAAACTAAGGTTTGATGCTTTTAAAAACGGGGAGTTAGATTTAATCTACTTCCCGTTTTTTGTTTGTAGCCAAATTAGATTTCGTGTCAAAGCCTGACATGAAGTACGGAATAACCCATTTAGAGAGAAAATATGAATACTGAATATGGAAAAATAGAACGAGATATTGAAATAACTTCAGAATTAATATTACATGGAATGATAGATGGTAGTGTTGTGGTTATAAGTGGTGGGGTATTTGACTTGCATGGTATGGTAACTAAAAACTTAATTGTAGAATCTGGTGGAATAGCAAATGTTTTTGGTACGGTCTCTGGTGATGCCATTAATTCGGGTGGAGAACTTAATATATATGGCACTATTGGTGGTCAATTAATTAAAGAGTCTGGTTTCACACAAGTGGATGCAAACGCTATGATTGCTTTAAATTCGTAGTGCATAGCGGCGTAGATACCGTCTTTCAAGCGCGTAGGCTGGGATGAGCCTTAAGCGAATCCCAGCTTGTAACGTAATGCTGGGATTCGTGCCTTCCCATCCTACAAATTTGGTATCTACAACCCATAAAGTGAATTCGCCGATAGGTAATCCACCATTTCACCGCGATGACGGTCTATAGTGGGTGAGTTTACTAACTCCAACAAAAACACGCACATTTCAATTTGCCAAAGCCGCGTAGCTTGGGTTGCCGCTTTTTGGCAACCCGACATTACATTGGATAGTCAGGTAGGGTGGGCAGTTGCCCACCATTTGGACATAGACATACTCATCTTATGTTTGCTTATATTGTTGTTTGGTGGGCGATGCCCACCCTATTTTTCGGACTAGCCGCGTATGCGGGGGTTAAGCTGCGAACCTCAACAAAAACAAGCACACTGTAGGAGTAGCAAGTAATCTGTATGGAGTGTAACAAAATACGGAGCTTTTTATGGCGTTGAATATAAAGGGGTATTTTATTTTTTGAGAATCTGTCACGCACTTATATTAACAAGTTTTGGTAAAACACTATGTTAGCAACAGGCAGCAAAATATTGATGGTTGGCGATTCAATTACTGATTGCGGTCGCGCAAGACCTGTAGGACAAGGGGTTTATGGTTTAGGTGATGGCTATGTGTGCTTAGTTGAAAGTTTATTGGCGGTTGCTTATCCTTCTGAGCAATTTACCATCATTAATATGGGAGTCAGTGGCAATACGCTAAAAGATTTATCTGCACGTTGGCAAACCGATGTACTTAATATCCAAGCCGATTGGCTATCGGTGATGATTGGTATTAACGATGTTTGGCGACAATTTGATTCTCCAGATTTACCATCCATTTCTTCAGTGCAGGAATACAGCATAATTCTTGATCAATTGCTGACACAAACAGCTCCAACCGTGTCAGGCATCATATTAATGACACCTTTTTTCATTGAACAAAATCGCTCAGACCCTATGCGTAAAATGACAGATGCCTATGTTGAAGCCGTGCATCACATAGCCAGCAAACATAAAGTTATCTTGGTGGATACACAAGCCCTTTTTGATAAGATGCTAGTGCATAAATCCTCGCAGGAATTATCTGGTGATCGTATCCACCCAACAATGGTGGGGCATCTGATGTTAGCTAAGGCATTTTTACAAGTCTTTGGCTATGTTTGGTAGCTTGTTTAATAAATCAGCAATTATGAAAAAGCGTGTGAAATTAAGGTTTGCTGATGACTAATAGGATGCGCTGAGGAACGAAGCGCATCATTT
>WSSedA1B3DRAFT_1000024_pt1 | contig 41144 bp, 31 predicted proteins | sample WetSurSiteA1Bulk_FD_9468 | JGI IMG/M metagenome (IMG submission 9468)
AACTTGTTCAACGAGGTGATTGCTTTTTTTATCAAGGGCTTTATCCAAGGGAAAGAAACACTTAACCCTCAACTTCAGCCGATCGTCAATGCGTAACTTCTAGATATATTGATTATGCTGCGTAGATTCGCTTTGCACTCTGCCTTGATGATTGGCTTACTTGCCGTGTGTCCCTGTGTGTGTGCAGAAACCATCGATTTACAACTGCGTTGGCATCATCAATTTCAATTTGCTGGCTACTATGCGGCAGTCCAACAAGGCTATTACAAAAAAGCAGGGCTGGATGTGGTTATTCACGAAGGTGCGCCTGACAAGATTTCTATCAATGAAGTCGCACAAGGTCATGCACAATACGGTGTTGCTAACAGTGAGTTAGTCTTAGCCCGTTTAAAGGGCGATCCGTTGGTGCTATTAGCGGCTATTTATCAACATTCTCCCTCAGTATTGTTAGCTCGCAAAGACGCAAATATCTATTCACCCAGTGATTTGATTGGTAAACAAGTCATGATGTTGGGTTCGTATGTGGACGCTGATTTTGTGGCGATGTTTCACAATGAACGTCTTAATATAAAGGATATACAGGTTATTCCTAGCAGTTTTAACATTCAAGATTTAGCAACAGGCAAAGTCGATGCCTTCAATAGTTATATCAGCAATGAACCGTATTGGTTAAAACAACAAGGCGTTGAATTTACGGTATTACAGCCACGCAAGTATGGCGTGGATTTTTATAGTGATATGCTGTTTACCAGCGAAAATGAGTTAAAACAGCATCCTGAGCGCGTTAAAGCGTTTCTTAATGCCAGTTTACAAGGTTGGCAATATGCAATGGCACATCCACAAGACATTATTATCTTATTACAGAGTCAATATTATGTGACTAAATCTAAAGCTCATCTTGAGTTTGAAGCCGAAGCCATGCGTGATTTGATGTTACCTGACTTAGTTGAAATCGGTCATATCAATCCGTGGCGGCTTAAATATATGGCAGACACGTTTGTGCAAGCGGGGATGGTGAAGAACACGGATTTGTTAGATGGATTTTTCTATAATGATGATATGGATGAAGAACGCCTAAATCGCTACCTAAAAGTTATGGTATTTTTCGCGCTGTTTATTAGTGTGATTGCAGTGATTTTATATGCCGCTTACCATTCCATAAAGCGAGAAAATCAACAACGTAAACGCATAGCAGAACAATTGCGTAACCGTACCGATGAACTGGCGTTGCGCAATCATGTTCTGTACCAAATCAATCAGGGCATTGCGCTATCTGAATTATTGGATGCGTTAGCGCGGCAAGTGGAACACTTACACCCTAAAGTGCTTTGCTCAATTTTGTTACTCGATGAAAACAATCAGCTACGACACGGTGCAGCACCTAGTTTGCCCGATTTTTATAATCAAGCGATTGATGGCTTAGCCATTGGCGAAGGCGTTGGTAGTTGTGGCACCGCCGCTTATCGCGGTGAGCGTTATGTTGTTGAAGATATCCAGCAACATCCGTTTTGGGTAGGATTTCGTGATTTAGCCAAGCAAGCGGGGGTACAGTCGTGCTGGTCTCAACCCATTAAAAACCATCTGGGCAAGGTGCTAGGTACTTTCTCTATTTATCATGCTAAGCCAAGCAATCCACTCATCACAGAAATCGAACTGATTGAAGGCTATGCTAACTTGGCACAACTGGGTATTGAACATACGCAAGCGGATGCGGCATTGCTAGAAAGCGAACAACGCTTACGCTTTGTGTTAAAAGGCAGTGGGCTAGGTTCTTGGGATTGGAATATCGACACGCATATCGTAGAAATAAATACCAATAACATGGTGGTTTCTCGCTATAATTATCCAAAAATACACATAGCTCCACCGCCTTGGCTAGATTTTATTCATCCTGAAGATTGCGAAAAAGTATGGAAATCTATACAAGCTGTGCTAAATGGCAAGCAAGAGACCCATCAAATTGAATACCGTGTCATTGATAAAACAGGCGCAGTGCGTTGGATTTTGGATTCTGCCAATATTGTGCAACGAGATAACACAGGCAAACCGATACGCATAAGTGGCATTCATGCAGACATCACCGAGCGCAAACTTGCCGAGCGACAATTATCCGATAGTGAAAACAGTTTGATGCTGTGTCAAGTTTATGCGGGTATAGGAACGTGGGAATTGGATTTAATCCATCATCAACAAACTTTATCGCCTATCGCTTGCAAACTATTGGGCGTTTCTGAATATTCAGAAACTAAATGGGAGGATTTTTTAGCCGTCATTCATCCCGATGACTTTCAACTGTTCGTTGATGCTACACAAGCACACCTTGAACAGCGAACAAAATATGACGTGGAATATCGCATTATCGATAAAGATGAACAATTACGTTGGATGCGTTCAGTTGGGCGCGTTGATGAATCCAGAAATGTTGAACCTACTTATTTTAGAGGCATCGTTCAAGATATTACCGAACGCAAAGCTGCCGAAGAACAAATTAAACAACTAGCATTTTATGACCAACTTACCAATCTACCTAATCGCCGTCTATTAAATGAACGTTTGCAACATTGTATGCACATAGGGCAACGCGAAGGCAAACAATTGGCAGTGCTGATGCTGGATTTAGATCGCTTTAAAGCCGTTAATGACAGTTTGGGGCATTCAGCAGGTGACGAGTTACTGCGACAAGTGGCGGCACGCATTAAAGCCCAATTGCGTAAAATCGATACTCCCGCACGTTTAGGCGGCGATGAGTTTGTTGTCTTACTACCTGATATAAACCAGTACGAGGATGTTGAACGTGTTGCTTTGGCAATTATTAATGAATTAAACCAACCTTTTTGGCTACGTGAAAATCATAAAGTGAACATTGGCACCAGTATCGGCATTAGTTTTTATCCACAACATAGCAACAAACCTGAAATATTATTAGATTATGCCGATGTAGCGTTATATAAAGCTAAAGATCAAGGGCGTGGTTGCTTTTGTATCTTTCAGTTAGACGATAGTAGGCAACATACTGATAATAGAATTGTTGACAACACAGGTTAAACTTTAAAGCTGCCTATTAATTGTATGTTGCGGAATAATTCACTATGATTGCAGGTTAATTTTAGTCATACACGAGAAAAAATTATGAAACTAATTACTGCGATTATCAAACCGTTCAAAATGGATGATGTCAGAGAAGCTCTATCTGAAATAGGCGTTGCGGGTGTCACTGCAACTGAAGTTAAAGGCTTTGGTCGTCAGAAAGGTCACACCGAACTGTATCGAGGGGCAGAATATGTGGTCGATTTCCTGCCGAAAATTAAACTGGAAATTGCCGTTGCCGATGATGTAGTCAATAAAGCCGTGGAAACGATTGTTAAGGCGGCTAACACAGGCAAAATTGGTGATGGGAAAATATTTGTGTCTAATTTAGAACAAGTAATTCGCATTAGAACAGGTGAAACTGGAGAAGAAGCCATCTAATGGCATTATAAGGATATAACAATGTCGTTTTCAACTAGGTACGCACTGCGTACCCTACCATTACTTTTACTGCCTGAATTAGCCTTGGCAGACTCATTAAATCAAGCCAATACCGCGTGGGTTCTTACCTCTACCGCATTAGTATTATTCATGACTATTCCAGGTTTATCGCTGTTTTATGCGGGTCTAGTCAGAAGCAAAAACGTATTATCAGTATTAATGCAATGTTTTGCCATTACCTGCTTAGTGTCTATTCTTTGGTTGGCAGGGGTTTATAGTTTTATTTTTACCGATGGTGGTAGCCTACAAGCTGTCATCGGTGGCGCGTCTAAAGTATTTCTACCTGACATAAACACCACGGTCTTGATAGGTGATATTCCTGAAACCGTGTATTTCATGTTTCAAATGACCTTCGCCATTATTACCCCCGCGCTGATTGTTGGTGCGTTTGCTGAGCGTATGAAGTTTTCCGCTATGCTGTGGTTTAGCGGTTTATGGTTAATTATCGTGTATTTACCCATCTGTCATTGGATGTGGGGTAAAGGCTGGCTAGCTGATTTGGGTGCGATGGATTTTGCAGGCGGTATTGTTATTCATGTCAATGCTGGGGTTGCCGCCTTAGTATCCGCGTTAGTGTTAGGTAAAAGAAAAGGTTTTCCCACCACTGCAATGCCACCACATAACATGACCATGGTCGTGACAGGTGCAGGTATGTTATGGGTGGGTTGGTTTGGTTTTAATGCAGGCAGTGCCTTAACCTCAGATGGACGTGCAGGCATGGCAATGTTAGTCACGCATATCGGCGCGGCTTCTGGCGCGTTGACGTGGATGTTCATCGAATGGAAGCGTTTTAGCAAACCTAGCGTGTTAGGTATCGTCACTGGTATGGTGGCAGGCTTAGGCACAATTACCCCCGCGTCTGGTTTTGTCGGTCCTTTTGGTGCGTTATTCATTGGTGTCACGGCAGGCTTCGTGTGTTTTTATGCTACCCAATACGTTAAACGCACACTAAAAATCGACGATTCTTTAGACGTATTTCCTGTTCACGGTGTTGGCGGTGTGACAGGCTCGTTATTAACAGGCGTATTTGCTGCCAGCAGTTTGGGCGGTTTAGGTCTGCCAGAAGGTGTAACGGTTATTCACCAAGTCGGCGTGCAGGCTTTAGCAATTATAGTGACTGTTGTTTGGAGTGGCGCGTTTAGCTACTTGATTCTAAAAGGCTTAGATAAATGGCTAGGTCTGCGTGTTACACCCGATGAAGAGGTTCAAGGTCTGGATACTGTTCTACATGAAGAAACAGGCTACCTAGATTTATAGCAATTATTGACTATAGTTGAAAACAGTAGGGATGACTTTATTCGTCGTTCCCGCACTGTTTTTAACTATTTCACAGATTTCCCCAGTCCTAATTTTAATGTTAAGGCATTAAGGTCAGTTGCGTTGATGAAATAGTTATATTGTTGTTTATTTTTAACATTTTGTGGCTAATTTGTCTTTTTACGTTGAAAAAACGCAATGTTGCAAGTAAAATCAAGCCGTTACATCATTTTTATTCTGGAGAATACCATGTTCAAAAAACATTTACTCGCACTTGCAGTACTAGCAAGTATCGGCAGTTTACCGCTTGCTCAAGCGGACGAACTTGCTCCTGTTGTAGAGCAACAGCCTAATTTATTACCCCCAGCCGAACCCGTTCAATCTGCCGAAGCACCTGTAGATACTCGTTGGTATGCTGCGCCTTACGGTACTTTTGTGATGAGCGGTGCTGATCACGTTGACGACCATTGGGGTGGTGGATTGGCAATTGGTAAAATGCTCAACGAACATTTCAACGTTGAGATAAAAGGTTTTGGTGAGACCGCAAATACCAATAGACGCTATGAACCAAACGCTTTTTATGCAAATTCTTATAGAAACAATGGTCCATACGGTGTTGATGGTGATGTGACCTTCGCAGGTGGGACACTCGATTTACAATACTATTTCATGCGCGGTAAATTCTCACCCTATACCGTTATTGGTGTAGGCGGTATGGATACGTCGGTTTCAGCGACATTGAACACACCTTGGGGTCAGAGAACATCAGCTAAGCATAGTGCGCCTGCTTTCATTGCCGAAGCAGGTATAGGTATGACTTATGAAGTCCTCGACAATTTATTACTGCGTAGTGACATCCGCTATCGTTATAACAATCAAAGTTTAGGTAATTTTGGCGATACCGTCGTAGGCAATTCACAGCTCGGCTCTTTGCAAGGCGGCGGATCGCAAGACGTTCACGATATGACTGTCAACGTCGGTGTCGTTATCCCCTTCGGCGCAAAACCAAAAGCAGCAGAATATGTCGCACCAGCCCCTGCACCAACCCCTGTTGCTGATTGCTCAACAATGGATTCTGATGCGGACGGTGTGAATGACTGTATTGATAAATGCCCAGGTACTATGGCAGGCAGCAAAGTTGATGCAACTGGTTGCCCCGTCAAAATAGAGTTACACGGTGTAAATTTCCAATATGATTCAGCGAAATTGACTCCGAATGCGATGGCTATACTTGATGGTGTTGCCCAGAATCTAGTGAGTTACCCACAGACAGATGTGATAGAAGTTCACGGTTATACTAGCAGTGAAGGTAGCAACGCACACAATATGAGACTGTCACAAGCACGTTCAGAATCAGTTGCAAGATACCTAGCTTCAAAAGGTGTCACTAACCAATTGATTGCTAGAGGTTATGGTGAAAGTAATCCTGTTGCTAGTAATAGCAATGAACAAGGCAGAGAACAAAACCGTCGCGTTGAATTGATCTGGATGGGTCATTAATACGATAGTTTTTCAACTACGTTAAACGGAAAAGCCCGCGATTAGCGGGCTTTTTTGTGTCAGGCAGTTTTAGAGTGAACTGGTCGAATGTTGACCATATTTCGATACACTTAATACAGTGTTATTAATTCACAATAGGGGGATCAGATGAAAATTTTTCATGCTTTTCGTGAACTATGTATAACCGTAACTGTTGTTATTCCGCGCCACAACAACGTTTAAACTTCTTTCCACTGCCACACGCACAGGGGGCATTTTTACCCAAATTGGTTTCTAAACCCACTTTACCAATGGATTTAATCACGCCATCCAAATAAAACCATCGTCCTTCATGTTTAGTAAAACGGCTGATTTCATTCATAACGTGTTCTTCCGCATTCTGAATATAAAAAGCCTTAAAGGTCACCAAACCTTTAGCATCTTTCGCGCCGCCTTTTTTAGTTTCGGTAATTTCCAAACGCAACCATTCGATATTTTCTCTGGAAAAATCAATAGATTCAGGTCGCTTAGTCGCATCCCAAGTCGCTTGTAAATAAGCCCCATTTTGTAAGGCGTAAGCGGTATAACGCGAACGCATTAACGCCTGCGCCGTTGTGGGGATTTTTTCGCCTAAGTGAAAAGGTTGACAGCAATCGCCATAACGGATGTTAGAGCCACAGAGACAGGGGATTTTGGGGTTTAGTTCCATAGCATCAATGTGAATGTAAATATGAGGAAAAAGTGAATAGGTATGTAGAGACGTTGCATTACAACTTCTCTACAATACATACATTATTCGTATGTATGCACTACCTAAATTCACACCTACAATTTTCTTTACTCAGCCGTCTCTTTTTGTTTCAACAACAAATAATCCAACCAAAGATTAGATAGTTTTTCCTGCACGGTGTTTTGACGCAAGCGGGCGTTGAGATGTGGGAAATCCACCTTATCCAAATCTTGGTCTTGGTTGTAGCAAGAGTACACAAAGGTTTCTTTGCCTGTTTCTGGGTCAACGTGTTTGCACATACACTGGGCGCAGATGCCTTTCATCATACATTGCATCGGTGAGTTGATAGAACCTATGGCGTGATGGGCTTTTTTCAGATACGGTTTTAATACATCGAAACGGGCGGATTTGACCGCTGCCATCATGCGGTCTGAACCGATAACGATGAGGTGGTCAACGTCTGCTAAAGAAATAGGTTGTTCACCGAGTTCGCCACTACCGTAGGCAATCATGGTTTCTAAGATGTTGCCAACGTAGGTTTTATCTTGTGGTCGGGTGGGCACTATCGCTTCAACGCCGTCGCCTTTATCGACTGACCAAATGATTAAGTCGGCGGCGGCTTCTACGTCTTCGACTTTGAAGCGGTCTTGGGCGTATTTGTAACCTGCGAAATAAATGACTTTGTTGCCTGCGGCGCGTAGGGCTTTGCCGATAGAGAACAGTACCGCGTTGCCTAAGCCGCCGCCTAGTAATAATACGGTTTCGCCTGTCGGAATTTCAGTGGGTGCGCCTGTTACGCCCATGAGTATCAGCGGGTCGCCGACTTTCCAAGTGGCACATAGGCGTGAGGATGAACCCATTTCTAAGGCGATTAGGGAAATCGTGCCGTTTTCTTTGTCTACTTCCGCGCCTGTTAATGCTAAGCCTTCTGCCATCAGGGTTGTGCCTTCAACGGTGGGTGCAAAGGCTTCGTAGTTCTGCACACGGTAGAATTGTCCTGCGTGGAATTTTTCTGCTGCCATTGGGGCTTTGACCACGATTTCAATAATGGTCGGCGTTAGGCGGTTGATGGCGACGATGGTGGCTTTGAAGGCTTCATCTAATTGGGCAAATAAGGCTTTCATTGCCGCATCACGCGTTGCTTGGTCGGCTGGATTTAGCGTGGCTAATTCTTGCTCGAACAGTTTGGCAACGTACGGATAGCCATTTTTCGCGCTTGCCATTGCTTTGACCACGTTACCTGCGTAAACGGGATGGTTGTCGCCGTAGAAGCTGATAAATTTACCGTCTTTTTGGTAGGAGGTGAGCGGCGCGGGTTTGCCGAGTTTGGGCAGTTTTTCGTCGTTCATGGCGACTAAATTAATACCGCTGTCTGTGATTTCAGGCTCGTAGCGTTGGAAGAACCATTTATCCATGACGAAGGTGTCGGGGTATTCGTTTTGGTAGATGGTGTTGGGTGATGTGCCAGCGGCAACGTATAGACTGCGTAATGGCACGTTGATTTGTGTGGCGTTTTTCCAGCGTCCGTCTTCTAACACTAATTTGTCAAAATCGACGGAGTGTAGGTGTCCGTATTCATCGGCGTTGGCACCGATTGGACTCATGCCTTCGGCTAAGGCGATGCCTTCTTCGAGGGCTTTAACGATTTCTTCGTGGTTTTGTCTGTAAGCAGGTGCATCTACGATGCCTTTGCGATAGAACAAGGTCACGCCGCCCCATGCTTCCACTAAGGGTTGGAAGTTGGGGGCTTCGCCTGCGGCTTCGGCTCTGGCGCGTTCATCTGCAATGGCGTTGCCGTGCGCTAAGAATTCATCGAGGATGATGGTTTCTTCTTGGTCATAACGGGCGCGTACTTTGTCTGCACCATAGGTGGCAACCAGTATGTCGTAACGGTGTTTGATTTTTTCGACTTGAACAGGATAGTACGCCAGTAATTCGGTGGCGGTATCCATTGCCGTTAAGCCGCCGCCGATGACACCTGCGGGTAAGCGCACTTGTAAGTTTGCCAAGGAAGAAGATTTTGATGCGCCTGTTAATTGTAATCCCATCAAGAAGTCGGAGGCTTTGCGTATGCCGCGCATGAGGTTGTTTTTCAGGTCGATAACCGTCGGTTGACCTGCGCCTGAGGCGATACAAATATGGTCAAAGCCCATGTTCCATGCGTCATCAATGGTCAATGTGCCACCAAAACGCACGCCACCGTAAGCACGGAAAGCTGCGCGGCGTTGCAGTGTCAGGTAAATGACTTTTAAGAAATTTTTATCCCAACGCACGGTGATACCGTATTCTGCCACGCCGCCAAAACCAGCCAGAATACGTTTATCAAGGGCTTCGTATAACTCGCTAAAATCTTCAATCGGCGTGGGTAGATTATTTTCATCACCTGTTAATTCAACAGGCAGCGGTTCAAGTTTTAGCCCATCAATGCCAACCACCGCAAAACCTTCGTTAAGCAAATAATGGCTCATGGTGTAACCCGCAGGGCCAAGACCTACGACCAGCGCGTTTTTGCCGTTGTAAGGCAACATGACAGGACGCTTCACATTGAGCGGATTCCAACGCGTCAACAAGCTGTAAATTTCAAAACCGTAAGGCATGAATAACACATCGGTCAACACGTTGGTTTCGATTTCAGGAATGTTGACGGGATCGGTTTTTTGATAAATACAGCCTTTCATACATTCGTTACAAATCCGATGCCCCGTTCCGGGACACATGGGATTATCGACGATGATGATGGCTAACGCACCGATGTTATCGCCGCCGCGTTTCACTAAGTGCATTTCAGAGATTTTTTCATCCAACGGACAGCCAATCGTGGTTACGCCTAACGGGTCGGTTTTGAAGGTGTTGGTTTTTTTATTACGCATACCTTTAGAGCAAGAATCGGTGTCGCGCTCGTGGCAGTAAATGCAGTGATTCACTTCCGATAATACTTGCCGTCCGTTATAACGCGGGTCAGTCAATTTAAAACCATCACGGCGGCGACGATGTTCTAACGCGCCCATCCACGCGGTGAATTCACCTTTATCGACAGTTTCGTGCGCCACTAAGGCTTCAAAGTCGCGTTTTTCAGGGAATTTAAAACTCAGCCAATCGGCAACCACATCGTTATCTTGCTGAGCGATAAAACTCCAGCGTTGCACGATGTCCATTAAGTAGGCGACAAATTCAGCATCTTCCAACATTAAGCCGTCTTTGAACTCTTCGCTAGCAAGCTCATGTGCAGCAAGTTTGGCGCGTAGGGCAGCAACTTGCTCATCGGCATTTTGATAATCACTGGGCTTGCCTTTGGCGACTAATTTATAGTGGGCAGACAATAAGCCAATCACTGCACCGACACGCGCTACGCGGTGTTCAGCATCGTCATCTTCGTTGGCTTCTGGAAACGCGGCTTCAATCAGCAAATCAAAGCGGTTCAATACGTCTGGAATTTTCCAGTCGCTAGTATCAACACCTTTGAATACCACGCCCAATTTTTCCACTACTTCATTTTTATAAGTAAAAATGGTGTCGATTTCATCTTTAATGGCGCGGCTTTGGGCTTGATGTTGTTCAGTGACATTGAATAGCTTAGCGACAAATTTGCCAAGGTAGGGCGCGACATCAACTAATAGCTGTGACAGTTGTTCAGGCGTTAAATCTGCGCCTTGGCTTTTTTGATAGGCGGCAAAGCGGTCGTATAAATCAGCATCGTGGTATTTCACGGATTCATCAAATACAGCCGATAAGTCGTTTAAGCGAACCGCATCGTATAAATCCGCGTAAGTGAAGTTAGCTATGCCTAGGGTCAGGTTGTTTTGTGCCATAGTTTTGTGTGAGTTAAGTTAAAAAAATGCTGCCATTGGTATTTGTTTCAACCAGAGTGGCTATGGATTCGGTGTGCTGTTAATCATGCGGATGCGTCGATAACAGACTATTAATCAAAAAACTGTTGATTTTACTGCTAAATTGGTAAATTCGCATTATCTCATTCTATCGGATTTGAGTGGGTGTTTTCTGCGTCGATTAACTTGCTAATTCCCTCATTGTGACACGTTGTCACGCGGTAATTTGCCACATTTTCATGATTTAGCTTATTGGCTACACTATCGGCAACTCATAAATACCCCATGCTTTATGAGATCCCCCCTAATCTGTAATTTGGAGATAAAAAATGAAAAAAGGTAGCTTAATTATGTTAATTGCGGCTGTTTCTGTATTGACTATCACCGCATTCAGAGCCAGTAACGCCGAAGAGAGCAAATCGGTAGCGTGGTACACAGCCAATATCCAAGAAGCAAAAGCTAAAGTGCAAGAATGCCATGATAATTCAAGTTTACAAGCTTCTCCAGAATGTGCGAACGCCCGTCATGCGTTAGAAATTAGTTTTGGTATCAGTCAAAAATAACCTTAGCTTATTGCCTTTCTCTCTCGAATTTGCCAAGGCATTGTCATTAGTGGAGGCGGCATTAGTCGCCTCATCCAATTTCTTCATGCTTAACAGGATGTGAGCGTGTTGTTCTACATAGCTAACGATTACACAACGCCTTGTAAATAAAATCAAGGCGTTATTCTCAACTTTAATTGCCAAACAACGATGTTAATCATAGACTAATATGCCATTTAACCTTGGTTGTTGGAGTAGTTTATGTTAAGTGCTTTCATAAAAAGTCTCAACCGCGAACAATGGATAATGGACGCTGCTTATTATAAAGCGTTAGCCAGAGGCTTTGAACCTCATCAAGAGCTGGACGACTGGTTAGAAGCGGAGCAGGATTATTTGAACATGTTGGTCGAGTTGCAACTGCATGTTCTCGAAGAAGACGGCACGGTTTCAACGCTGGGTTTGCGACAGATCGCCGAATCATTGGGTGTGGAAAATCCACAACTGCTACGCTCTGAGTTTGAACTAATACGCGCCATTCAAGATGCCAGTCATCATCGTCCTTGTTTTCAACGGCGCAACTCTAGATTTTGCGATGAGTTAGGCTGTCAGTGGCAGGAAAAATGCCGACAGATAGTGGCAATATGGCACCGATAATCAGAGTAAGTCGTGCATAGCGTTCCAGACAGGTTGTAATAATTCCTGACATTGTTGCTCAAAATCTGCATTTAACACCAACTCCATATCAGCGACATTGCCATAAAGTCGCTTGAGTTCATGTTCAAAGTCTTGGCTAATCGCAAAAGCCAGCCTCTCTTTTGCTACCTGTAATGCAGGTTTTCTTGCCTGTTGACTACTCGCTTGTTTGATGTAGGCAAACGCCGCTTCAACAAAAAACGCATTTGGTTGTTGCAGTCCTTGTTGATAAATTGCCAACCATGCTAATAACTGTTTGCTATCAGTAACATCAGGCAATAGCACTAAATCTTTATCTTTGCTCAATAAATGTGTGCTGTGCGGTTCAACATGATGGCTAATCAGATTATGCAATAACGCCGCGACAAAATCTTTACCTTTTAAATCGGCATAGCGATATAACAAACTGCCGTTTTCATAACGATGGCTGAGCTTACCTACCAGACGATACGCGTCAATTTTTAAATCAATTGCCACATCATCGACGCGTTCGCCCAAATTTTTGCTTTTAATTTGTTCAACAAAATCATTAATCACTTGCTGTTGACGATTAAAGGCTAATTCGCCGACCACACCCGATAGCCACAAACCCTGCGCCTGCATTTTCTGCACGGATACTATGCCACCGTTAAGTGTCGTTTGTATCCAATCATTATAAAGACCATATCCTTCTAATTTGCCGATAGCAAAGGGTTCGCGTTCTTCGGCTTTAGCATCCTGCTGATTAAATCGCACCCCTAACTGTCGATTAATAAAATATTTTTGCGGGTGGCGGAAAAAACTAAACAAATCATTAATGTCGATTACTTGTTCGACTTTAGTTTCCAATGTCCCTGTCCACCAAACATCAAATGGTGATTTAACATCGGTGATTGCCGCTGCTGTTGCCAAATCACTGGCTGAATAATTGATAAGTTTTTCTGAACTGCCATCAAAATAACGCGTGCTAAACGCTTGCAGGGGTTCTTGAATGGTTAGGTTTTTAAGTCCATAGCTATCTTTTAAAACATCCAACAATTCGCTGATAATCACTGACGGTGGAATAGGTTTATTTTGACTAATCGACTGCCCAATATAGGTAATAATCAAGCGTTGTCTAGCGGATAATAGGATTTCTAAAAACTGATAACGATCATCAGCACGACGGGAACGGTCGCCTTTATGATAATGTTGGCTTAATAAATCAAAGGTGGGATTACGGTCTATTTTAGGAAATTCACCATCATTAATACCCAGTAAGGCAATAATTTTAAATGGAATAGAACGCATCGGTAGCATCGAACAAAACGTGAGTTGCCCACGTAAAAAACCGTTAGATGATTTACGCTCAGAAACCGCGCCTTCCATCCAACTGACAATCACCTGTAATTCCACCGTGTCATGATGCACGCTTGCCACATCGGCGGATAATTCAGCCAATAATTCTTTAAGCTGTTGCAATTCAATCGGGTCTACATCGACTAACAACTGGTCGGCATAATAACTCAGTTGGTTATGCCAGTTTTTCAGGGTTTTAGCTTGTTTCAAGTCACGACTGGCTTTAAACAATAACTCCATGAAATCACACAAACCACCCAACGCCGATGCCGACCCGCCTTCAATAGCTTTGTAAGGCAACACCCCATCAACAAAATCTTCATCACTGCCCACCGCATAACCCATTAACAGCCTATCGAGCATGGCTTGCCAAGTGTTTTCACTCAGTTCGGGTAAGCCTAAACTTTTCTTATGTTGTGCGGATTTACCCCAACGCACATGAGTTGATTTTATCCAATACCTGATTAATTCCAAATCAGCTTCCGATAACCCAAAGCTAGGATAAACCACGGCTTGTTCCAGCAAATCCAATACGGTTTGCCAACCAAAACGGCTTTGACTAACACTTAAAAAACGAATAAACGCATCCAGTGCGTGATTGCTGAGTCGTAAACTACGATCAGCAATCGCGTGTTGAATATCGCTAAACACCGCAGTAATAAACGATTCATAATCTTGAATATCGGGTGCGATAACGACCATATCGCGTAGTTGTAAATCGGGGTCTTGTTCCAGCGCGTGTAATAACTGATTTTTTAACACTTCCACTTCACGCATTCGCGAATGACAGGAATGAATGCTAATCGAGTCATCAAGCAAACACGGTGTGCGTGACTCTATCGCATTATTCAAAATATCATTTTGCAAGCGTTGTAGATTATTTAACGGCTCTGGGTTTTCCTCAAAACTGTCCAAATCCATATCAAAAGCGATATTGTCTTCCAATAAAATCGCCTGAAACTCACGCCCTTGTTGCCCTAATGTCGATAACAACGGATGCCCAATAAAGGTTTCCTCATTAATAATGCGTTGGTGTTTAGTGTCTATATCTGCCCAAAAATCGCAGGATGGATTCAACAAAAACAAATGTACAGCGCAGTGTTTTGATAACCCTTCCAAATACTTTAAAAACAACGGCGGCATGGTATTAACACCGAAAATACACACGCGCTCAGGCAACTGTTCACTAAACGCGCCTTCTTCCGCGCCATTAAGTTTATCTATCACCTGCAACCATAGCGAACCACGGTGTTTATGACTGCCTATTTGTTGCGTGACTTGTCGCCACAAAGTTTGTTGCCAACGTTCCGTCGCCGTGTTGTACAGCAGCTTATTCGCTTGCCACAGTGCCAACATATCAGGACGCATGATTTGATATTGGTCAAATACCTTCGCCAGTTGCAACGCCAGTTGATAACGTTTTAAAGCAATTGAATCGCCTGATAGATATTGCCGTAATGGCAATAATTCCTCACTGTCTAGCCGCCGCAATAACGCTTCCAATCGCCACAACATCAAGTGTCTATCAAACGCCGCATCATTCAAGCGGCTATCAATTTTATCTGCCAAGGAACTGAAAAACTTATTAGGAAATAAAAACTCATAATTGCCCCATACTTTCAATTCATTGGCTAATTGCTGAGACAACCAGCGTTCCATGCCCTGACTTTGAATTAAAAATACCTCTTTCTCAAACGGCGAACTGAGCGGCGCAGAGCTAATCACCGTCGTTAAATGCGCGACCAGATTTTCGGTTTTATTAGAGCTGTGCAGAATGAACATAGTGAATGATGCAGCGTAAAGAAGTTAGCGCATTATAATAGCCGAGAAGCTTGGTATAGCGTAGAGGCGCGTTTGAGTGATGAATAAAATTGGTGTAAGTGTATTTTTCTTGGTCTTAATCTGGTCTGCTATTAATCCAAAAGATTATCTAACATGGCTATTGGAAGTTATGCCTGCTTTTATTGCAGCTATCACCTTGTTACTGACTCGAAAATGCTTTCCACTGACAGGCTTGCTATACGGTTTGATACTCATCCATTGCATTATCTTGATGATAGGCGGGCATTATACCTACGCCGAAGTACCGTTATTTGATTGGCTAAAAAATGATGGTGTTTTTGACCGCAATAATTACGACAAAATTGGGCATTTTGCCCAAGGTTTTGTGCCTGCCATAATTGCTAGAGAAATTATTATCAGAAACGCCGTGTTAAACCGTTCAAACTGGCTAAATTTTTTTGTCATCTGTGTGTGTTTGGCGATTAGTGCGTTTTATGAATTAATTGAATGGTGGGTGGCTTTACTCATCGGACAAAATGCGGAGGCGTTTTTAGGGACGCAAGGTTATATTTGGGATACGCAATCGGATATGGCTTATGCGTTGTTTGGAGCAGTGCTAGCGTTGGTTTCGTTGTCGCGCTGGCATGATAAAGCGATTTCTAAAGTAGGAACGCGATAAGACGGTATCTATGCACTGCTAACATAAGTGACAGTTAGCTAAAAATTGTTTTTTTGATGAACTAAAACTGCCTAAAAACGCCTCAAAGAGTAAGGGTTTGAATAACCCAACTTAAGAACTACAGGACAAGGCAGGTGTATCATGAATCACATATATCGCACTATCTGGAACGAAGCCTTAGGCGTATGGATGGCAGTTTCAGAACTTGCCAAAGGGCGGGGTAAACAGGCTTCAAAACGTCAAAAACTTTTCATAGCGGGTTTATTACTGTGTAGTAGTTCTGTTTGGGCATTACCGACAGGTAATGAATTAGTCGCGGGACAAGCGACGGTTGCTACGCCCAATGCAGGGCAACTGCAAATCAACCAAGCCAGTCAAAAAGCCGTCATCAACTGGCAAGGCTTCTCAATCAACCCTAACGAAGCCGTTAATATACAACAGCCCAACGCCCAAGCCGCGTTATTGAACCGTGTCGTCGGACAAGATGCCAGTCAAATACAAGGTCAACTCAACGCTAACGGACAAGTGTATCTGGTCAACCCTAACGGTGTCGTATTTGGCAAAACCGCCCAAGTCGATGTCGGTGGCTTAGTAGCCAGCACACACGACATCAGCACCGCCGATTTTATGAATGGCAAAAACCACTTCACCCAAAACGGTGCAACGGGCAAAGTCGAAAATCACGGCACAATTAACGCCAAAGACGGTGGCGTAGTGGCATTAATAGGCGAACAAGTCAGCAACACAGGCACAATCAACACCCCCAAAGGCACAACGGCATTAGCGGCTGGCAAAACCGTCGATTTAGATTTTCAAGGTGATGGTTTAGTCGAAGTCAAAGTCACTGAATCTGCCCTCAATGCCCAAATCACCAACCGAGGCGCGATACAAGCCGATGGTGGCAGAGTCGTCATGACTGCCAAAGCGGCAAATTCATTGATTGATACGGTTATAAATCAAGAAGGCGTGGTTCGCGCTCAAGGTTTAGTCGAACGCAACGGCGAGATTATTCTCGATGGCGGTTACGTTGCCCAAACGGGAACATTAGATGTATCAGGCAAAACAGGCGGTAAAGTCGATATTCAAGCCCGCGCTATCCTAGATGCAGGCAAAACCAATGCCGATGGCGCGGCGGGCAATGGCGGCAACATTAACATGAAAGCCAGCGATGCCATCATCCAAACTGCTGCCGCTGATACTCATGCTAACGGCACAACGACAGGCGGTACCATTCACTTGAAAGGTGCTAACAGCGTTTACAGTTCAGGCAAACTCAGCGTGACAGGCGACAAAGGCGGCACGATTGATGTCGTATCTAATGACCGCGTGGTATTAGCCGCCGCAGATGTAAACGCATCGGGTAAAAGCCAAGGCGGCTTAGTGCGTGTCGGTGGCGATTTTCATGGTGCAAATGCGAAGTTACCGAATGCTAAAACCACCCTCATCAACGGCGCGACTAAAATTAAAGCCGATGGTGGTAAAGGTAAAGTCGTAGTTTGGTCAAATGACACAACTGATTATTACGGCAGTATCAGTGCTAATAAAGCAGGTGAGATTGAAGTCTCCAGCAAAGGCACATTGACCTACTCAGGTTCTGCCAATGCAGGCATGGGCGGTAGCTTATTGCTTGATCCGAAAAATATCGTTATTTCATCGACTGGCAATGCCGCCTCTTATGCGTTGATTGATCCCCATGCGGCGGCGGGTAATAATTTTGGTGCGATTACTACTTTACTGGGTACGACAGTAGGAAAAGTATTTACTGAAAATGGCAATATCGCTGTCAGCAGTCCTTATGATGATTTTGCCGCCAGGGATGCAGGGGCGGTTTATTTGTTCAACACCACGACAGGCGCGTTGCTCGCAACACTGACAGGTTCTAGTGCGAACGATAATGTGAGCGGGTATTTATACTTCAATGGTGGTATCACGGCATTGACCAATGGCAATTATGTGGTGGCTAGTCCGAACTGGAACAATGGCATGGGAGCGGCGACGTGGGGCAATGGTACAACGGGTATCAGCGGTACGATTAGTTCCACTAACAGCTTGGTGGGTTCTACGGCGGGCGACTATGTGGGCTGGTATGGTGTCACCGCATTGACCAATGGCAATTATGTGGTGGGTAGTTCTGACTGGAATAATTACAGAGGAGCGGCGACGTGGGGCAATGGCACAACGGGCATTAGCGGCACGGTTAATTCCACCAACAGCTTGGTAGATTCTACGACATATGACATGGTGGGTAGCATCACGGCATTGACCAATGGCAATTATGTGGTGGGTAGTTATAGCTGGAATAATTACAGAGGAGCGGCGACGTGGGGCAATGGCACAACGGGCATGAGCGGTACGGTTAGTTCCACTAACAGCTTGGTGGGTTCTATAGCGGGCGACGCTGTGGGTGGTAGCATCACGGCATTGACCAATGGCAATTATGTGGTGGGTAGTTATAGCTGGAATAATTACAGAGGAGCGGCGACGTGGGGCAATGGTACAACAGGCATTAGCGGCATGATTAGTTCCATTAACAGTTTGGTGGGCTCTACGGCTACGGCGAGTGACTGGACGGGGACGATCTGGACGTATGGTGACGGGGTGGGTAATGGCATCACCGCCTTAAGTAATGGTAATTATGTGGTGGGTAGTTCTGGTTGGAACAATGGTATGGGCGCGGCGACTTGGGGCAATGGTACAAGGGGCATCAGTGGCACGATTAGTTCCGCTAACAGTTTGGTGGGCTCTATAGCGGGCGACGCTGTGGGTGGGTTTTTTAGTAACATCACCGCATTAACCAATGGCAATTATGTGGTGGGTAGTCCAAACTGGAACAATCGCATGGGAGCGGCGACGTGGGGCAATGGCACAACGGGCATGAGCGGTACGGTTAGTTCCACTAACAGCTTGGTGGGTTCTATGGCGGGTGCGGGTGACTGGACGAATGGGGTGGGAAGTAGAATCATCGCATTAACCAATGGCAATTATGTGGTGGGTAGTTCTGGTTGGAACAATGGTATGGGCGCGGCGACTTGGGGCAATGGTACAAGGGGCATCAGTGGCACGATTAGTTCCGCTAACAGTTTGGTGGGCTCTACGGCGGGCGACTATGTGGGCGGGTATGGTCGCATCACGGCATTGACCAATGGCAATTATGTGGTGGCTGGCTATATCTGGGACAATGGTAGTTTAGTAGATGCAGGACAAGTACGCATCGGCACACCTAGTGATATTTTATTTAACTACGGTGTTGGACAAACTATGACGTTTAATCCCTCAAACCTAGCTGACACACTGGCTTCAGGTACTAATGTCACGCTACAAGCCAATAACGACATCACACTAAACGCAGGTGCTGATATTATTGTCAGTGGTAACAATGGTGGTGCATTGACCTTACAAGCAGGACGCAATATTAACTTGAACTCCATTATTCGCACCGCGAATGGTGATTTCACTGCGATTGCAGGTGATCCCAACGCGCTTGCCGCTGATCGTGAAGCAGGAACACCAACAATTACTTTAGGTTCAGGAGCGACTATTAACGCTGGTACGGGTAAAGTCATACTCGCCGCTATCGGTGGCAATTTTGTTAATAACTCAGGTTCGACTAGACCTATTACTGCCATTCAGTGGTTAATCTATACCACCGATCCTAGATTAGACATCCTCAATGGCATGACCGCCGATTATGATGCTTACGGACAACCTTACACAGGTATGACACCCAGCTATGCTAGCCGGGGTAACTGGTTTTTATATAGTAATCCATATAGAGCGACGATTAATCCGACTATTACGAGGATTAATCGGACTATTGCAGTAAATTTGTTGGACATAAATTTCTGGCTTTCACAACTGACCCCTTTGCAAATTTCCACGACTTTTCTGTACAACTATCAGGAAAAATTGCATGACAATGAAGAAGTGGATGTTGATTTTGGGCAGTATAAACGCGATGCGAATCTGCTAAAAACCTTCGGATATGAACAACGCCGAGCGCATGGCGGTATAAAATTGCCCTAAAGGGTGAGGATTGAATTGTTAATAAGTGGTAAGGGCGGATTGCATCCGCCCTTATTGTTTGTAGTGGTCTAGTAGATGTGTATAACACGCCTCTGCATTTATTTTCCATAAACTATTATAGCTTTTACAAAGGTCAATAATACAATAGCCGATGCGGTACGCATGGCGAGACCGTGCCGCTGTGTCAACATGATAAATTGTGACACTATTTATAATAATGATATGAGGAGAAGTTGTTAATGTGTTGGAGTGGAGAAGCGTCTGGGGTGTTGGCTGTTGTAGGCTTAAGTACCGCAGCTTATGTGGCTTTAAAGGGTGAATCGAAAGAACTGTGGATTCCGTTGACTTATTTTGCCTTAATGGAGTTATTACAGGCATTTACTTACGTTTATATTGATTTATGTGACAATCCCAATAATCAGGTACTCACTTTATTTGGGTATCTACACGTCGCCTTTCAACCGTTTTTTGTCAATATGGTGGCGATGTATTTCATCCCCGAAAGCGTCAAATTAAAAATTCGTACTTATGTTTATACCATCTGTGCGATTGGTACAGTGGCAATGATGGTGAAAATGTATCCGTTTGCGTGGGCGGGCGAATGCATCATCGGCACAGAAGGGTTTTGTGGTCCTCATGTTTGCTCTACCTCTGGCGCGTGGCATATTGCATGGCAAATGCCGTTAAATGGATTGATGTCGCATCCTATTGACTGGTTATTTGGTTTTGATTGGGGCTTACATGCGTTCAGTTATATTTTGGTGGCGTTTTATATGCCTGTCATTTATGGCTCATGGCGGTTTGTTGCGTTTCATTATTTAATTGGTCCTTGGATTTCCGATGTAACTACTGATGATCCGAATGAATACGCTGCTGTGTGGTGTTTGTTTTCTATCGCGTTGTGCGTTTCGGTGATTAAAACGCCGATTCGGAAATATCTGCACGTTAAAAAGTGGCCGTTTTATCACACGACGGTGAGTGATTCGTTGTAAGTTATATTGGTTGGGTTGCCAAAAGCGGCAGCCCACCCGCAGCCACATTTTGTAAACATTTAGACAAACTGATGACGCAATGTTTTGCGCCATTAAGGATAGCTAATATGGGTTATTGGTCAGAAAAACTGGAGCAAGCATGTTACGTATCATGTGGATAGTATTAATACTCGTAATTTCAGCACTAAATGGTTGCGAGAAAAACCAAGACTTGAATACGCCGCGAGTATTCTTTAATAAAAATAAGGTTGGTATATCTCCAGACTATGCGGTAGTCAAGTGGAACGACCCAGAAGATCACGTTGTAACAGTCCACGGATTCATGGATGACATGAAGAGCTGCATAATTATTGCAGACGCGCTTAATAAGGATGCGTGCAAGGAGATTGATGGCGTAAACTGCCTAAATCCTTTCTCGTGTCAGCCACTCAATTATTGACCGCATTACTATCTATTAATTATGGAGTCCACGAATGACTGGAATTGCATGTCGAGCCAATTTCTTTGACGCTTCGGCTCTCGCAAGGTATTACTGTGACGAGCCTTGTTCAGAAGTGCTTCGACCATACTTCAACAGCTGCGCGACAAAATACACAACACCATTCTGTTTCTACGAAGCGATGAACGTCTTGAAGGGGAAATGGAAATACAGGAATGAACTCAACCGTGAACAATATCTTTTGGCTGCATCCCATCTCACGGCATGGTACGGGGCATCCTCAGGTAATATTAAAGACCTAGACTTTACCGACCCCCTTGTTTTCAAAAGTGCCAGAGACTTGGTTAAAAGAACTGAACTTGATTTGTCCGACGCATTTCAAATACTGAGTGTCAAGTACGGCTATTTCTCATCGTTAGTACGAGAGTCTCAGACAATCCTCGTAACAGCCGACAAACCGCTTGCAAAGGCGGCACGAGAAGAAGGTTTACGAGTTTGGAGCATTATGGAGGAAGCAGCTCCTTGATGGACACTATTCTTTTTCGATAACACGAATTCTAACATTCACGTTGATAGGTTGGTGTTCGTACCTCACCTCAACCCACAGTGAAGATGACATAAGCGCGTGGCTTCTTTATACTTACCAAACAAATTATTTACAGGAACGAACATGGAAAAACCATTCATTTTACACATGCTGACCACTGCTAAAAACTTAAGTCCTTTTGATGTCAATATGGCACTGGATGCAGGTTGGGTTTCAGCCTTACCTTATATTAATGTTGAGCCTAGTGAGGTACAGGGCTTAGTACAAGATGCCATTTTTTCACGCAGTGCTAAAAATTTAAAACGCACGGGTATTTTTATTGGTGGTCGTGATACTAAGCAAGCAATGGATATGCTAAAAATTGCTAAACGCTCAATGGTTCCTCCGTTTGAAGTCTCTGTGTTTGCTGATCCTAGTGGCGCGTTTACCACGGCAGCGGGCATGGTTGCTGCCGTAGAACATGAGTTAATCACTAAATTTAATACCACGCTGGCAGGTAAAAATATTCTTGCTCTAGGGGGTACGGGGCCTGTCGGTCAAGCGGCGGCGGTGATTGCGGCGCAAGCAGGGGCTAATGTCAGAATTATTGGTCGCCAATTGGATAGAGCGCAAAACATTGCTGATTTGTGTAATAACGAATTTGGTGAAGGTAAAATTAATATTACTGCTGGCGCGGATGCTGATAAAGCAGACTACATTAAAACGGCTGATGTTGTGTTTGCGACAGGTGCTGCGGGTATTGAATTATTAAGTGCCGAATTAATCGCCTCGGCTCCACAATTAAAAGTAGCGGCAGATGTGAATGCGGTACCGCCTGCTGGCATTGCGGGTGTCGATGCGTTTCATAACGGTACGCCGATTGAAGGTTCTAATAGCGGAGCGGTGGGTATTGGCGCGTTGGCTATTGGTAATGTTAAATATCAAGCGCAAAGCATTTTGTTAAAACAAATGCTCAGCACTGACAAACCTGTTTATCTGCATTTTGAACACGCGTTTGCTGTCGCTAGAGAGTACATTAAAGCAAAATCTTGAGTGCTGATGCACCAACTAAAGCCACTTATCTTCCGCACTTAACACCGAGGAACTCTCATGGAAAAACGCAGTATTCTTCACATGCTTGACCCGATGCCTAACAACAGTCCATTTGATATTAACATGGCAATGGACGCAGGGTTTGATGTGCTAATGCCTTATAGCAATGTTAAGCTAGATAGTGTTTATCGTTTAACGCAGGATGCTATTTTTTCACGAGGACCTGCGGGGGTTAAACGCACAGGGATTTTTATTGGCGGGCGTGATTTAGCGTTAGCAATGGATATGCTAACGACCTGTCAACAAGCTATGGTGCCACCGTTTGAAATATCGGTATTTGCTGATCCTAGTGGTGCTTTTACGACTGCCGCCGCGCTAGTGGCGTGTGTGGAAAAAGAACTAAAAACCAAACACGGGAAAGAATTAAAAGATTGTAATGCCTTGGTGTTTGGTGGCACTGGACCTGTCGGTATTGCGACAGGTGTTATCGCTTCTTTAGCAGGCGCAGATACTCGCTTAGTCGATCATTTATCGGTGGATGCCGCACAAGATGTGGCGGATGCTTATAATCGGCGTTTTAGTTGCACATTAAAAGCGGCTGTTGCGGCTAATGATGCGGATAAATCGGCGTTAATAGCCAATACAGATATTATTTTTTGCGCCGCTAAAGCGGGCATTCAAGTATTAAGTGCGGTGGTTTTAAAAGATGCTATGCAATTAAAAGTGGCAGGCGATGTTAATGCGGTACCGCCTTTGGGTATCGAAGGTATTAAACGCAATGATTTGGGCGTACCTTTGCTTCATGCGGTTAACGCGAAAGGCGCGGTCGGTGTGGGTGCGTTAGCCGTGGGCAACGTGAAATATCAATTACAGAATGAAATGTTAAAGCTCATGCTGGAAACTGATAAACCGTTGTATCTGGATTTTCGCCAAGCGTTCGACAAAGCACGCGAGCTACTGTAAATAATTGATCACGAAAAACGCTATTTAACTGTTCGTGTTTTTCGTACCTTTCGTGGACATCGCTTTTAAATCCACCACTTATTTTTCAGACAACAGCCCAATTAATCTATATGATGACGGGCTTTTTAATTACCTAGAGGGTTCTATCATGCAAGTAGCCGATAATATGGCGGTATCTATTCACTACACGTTAATCAATGATGAAGGCGAAGTGTTAGATAGTTCACAAGATGATGAAGCGTTAGTTTATTTACATGGCGAAGGCAATATTATTTCTGGGCTAGAACAAGCTTTGAATGGTAAAGCTGTTGGTGACAAATTTAATGTGCGTCTTGATGCAAAAGACGCGTATGGCGAATTCATAGAAGAGCGCGTACAAGTCATTCCTCGCGCTATGTTTGAAGGCATTGATGAATTAGAAGTGGGTATGCAGTTTCAAGCCGATGTTAGCGATGGTCCTGGTATCGTGACGATTATTAAAATCGAAGGTGACGAGGTCACTATTGATGGTAATCATCCGTTAGCTGGCGTACCGCTAACATTTGATGTCGAAGTGGTGGCTATCAGAGCAGCAACTGAAGAAGAATTGGAACACGGTCATATTCACGGTGCAGGTTGCCACCACTAATAGAGTCTGTTTTAGATACGAAAAGCACAACTTGTTGTGCTTTTCGTTTATTAATCATAAGCCCAACCATAAAAGGCTTATAATGCGTGAATTCTTAGTTTTCCCCTATCTATAAAGATTCATGTCATTTACTTCAGATTCCGCCCCGCTGTTATTTACCAGTTTCGCACTCGCCGAACCACTACTCCAAGCCGTTAAAAAAATAGGCTTTGAACACCCAACTCCCGTACAACAACAAGCCATTCCTCCTGCTATGGTGCGTAAAGACTTATTAGTTAGCGCGAAGACAGGGAGCGGTAAAACATTGGCTTTTTTATTGCCTACGCTACATCAATTGCTCAGTTTGCGGTCAACAAAATTCGGCACTCGCGCCTTGATATTAGCTCCAACCCGCGAGTTGGCGCGGCAAACTTATGAACAATGTCAGCAACTCATCGAGTTCACTGAGCTAAAAGTCGGCTTAATTACTGGCGGCGAAGATTTTAAACAACAACAAAGTCTAATCCGCAGAAATACCGACATCCTTATTGCCACGCCTGGTCGCTTACTGGAACTGATGGATCAGGAAGGTCATGATTTTACCCATCTGGAAGTGCTGATACTGGATGAAGCAGACCGTATGCTCGACATGGGTTTTAGTGATGATGTGTTGAGCATTGTTAATCACTGTAACGCCGAGCGGCAAACCCTGTTATTTTCTGCCACGCTCACACATTTTGGCGTGATTAGAATAGCCGATAAAATTTTAACCAATCACAAAGTCATTGCCTTAAATACGTTACAAGATGGTCACGCTAATATTACTCAGCAAATCATTCTCGCGGATGATAACGACCATAAACAAAAATTGTTAGCGTGGTTACTGCTCAATGACAGTTACGATAAAGCGTTAATTTTTACCAATAGTCGATTGCAAGCCGATGCCTTACAAGGACCATTGCGCGGTAAAAAACTGCGCGTGGGTGTGCTGCACGGTGAAATGGATCAAAAAGACCGTAATCGGACGATGGTGTTATTTCGTGAGGGCGTGATTAATATTATCGTAGCAACCGACCTTGCGGCGCGGGGTTTAGATGTGAGTGGTATTAATCTAGTGGTTAATTTTGATGTGCCGCGCAATGGTGTTGATTATATTCACCGTATTGGGCGGACAGGTCGTGCCGATGAATTAGGCACAACGATTGCATTAGTTAAGCACACGGAATGGAATTTGATGTCCAGTATCGAACGCTTTCTAAAACAAAACTTTATTCGTCGCACGATTAAAGAATTAGCAGCTAAGTATAAAGGACCGAAAAAACTGAAAGCCTCTGGCAAAGCAGTGGGCAGTAAAAGCACGGTTGAGCCTAAAAAAGCGGCAGCAGTTAAAGTAAAAGTACGCCATCGTGACCAGAAAAATATTGGTAAACGGCGAGTGCCAACCGTTAAGCCGATTGTAGAACAGACAGAAGAGCAAGCCGCCGCTACAGATAGTTGATTACGCTTAGAGACGTTGCACTGCAACGTCTCTACAACTTTAAATTTTTCATTGAGGGGAACGCGCGGATATTTTTTCGTGCCTTTTGTGTCTTTTGTGGACAATAATCCGTTAATCCCTAACAGGTGGTGGAGCTAACACCACGCGCGTACCATTCGACTCTGCCGCACTCACTACGCCCGCCGCTTCCATGTCTTCAATCATGGTTGCCGCACGGTTATAGCCGACTTTAAAACGGCGTTGTACACTGGAGATAGAGGCTTTGCGTGATTCAGTGACAAAGCGTACCGCTTCATCATACAACGCATCGGTTTCAGAACCACCGCCTGAACTATCACCACCGCCCATGCTAAAGCCGTCGTTATCAGACGATTCACGGGTAATTTCTTCCAAATAATTAGGTGGCGCGGTTTGTTTTAAAAATTCGACTACGCGATGCACTTCATGATCATCCACAAATGCACCGTGAGCGCGGACTGGAATGCTAGTGCCAGACGGCAAAAATAACATATCACCATTACCTAACAAAGTTTCTGCACCGCCTTGGTCGAGAATAGTACGCGAATCAATGCGTGAGGAAACTTGAAAGGAAATACGCGTGGGTACGTTCGCTTTAATCAACCCTGTCAACACATCCACCGATGGACGTTGGGTGGCTAATACTAAGTGAATGCCTGCTGCTCTGGCTTTTTGTGCCAAGCGGGCAATCAATTCTTCAACTTTTTTACCAACGATCATCATCATATCGGCTAATTCATCAATGACGATAACGATGCTGGGTAACGTAGTTAAAGCGGGAATCTCGCCTTCTGAGAAGGGATTAAGGGCTTGATACATTGGGTCGCTAATGGTTTCACCACGCGCGGTGGCTTCTTCAATTAAGGCATTAAAGCCTGCCAAATTTCTTACGCCCATTTTAGACATCAGTTTATAACGGCGTTCCATTTCACCGACTGCCCAGCGCAAAGCGTTACTGGCTTCTTTCATATCAGTAACAACAGGCGTTAATAAATGCGGAATGCCTTCATAAACGGATAATTCCAGCATTTTCGGGTCTATCATAATGAGGCGCACTTGTTCGGGCGTAGCTTTGTATAGCAAGCTTAAAATCATGGTGTTGATAGCCACAGATTTACCTGAACCCGTTGTACCCGCCACTAATACATGAGGCATTTTGCCTAAATCAGCAACCATCGGCGCACCTGCAATATCTTTACCCATTGCTAGGGTCAACAATGATTTTGCTTTGACAAAATTGGGGGATACCAATAATTCACGCAAGGTCACCATTTCGCGTTCACGATTAGGAATTTCTAAACCGACGACGGTTTTACCAGGGATAATCTCCACGATACGCACGCTGGTGACAGATAACGCTCTGGCTAAATCTTTGGATAGCGTACTAATGCGACTGACTTTAACACCAGCCGCAGGTTGTAATTCAAAGCGGGTAATAACAGGGCCAGGATGAAAATCCACCACGTTCACAATGACGTTAAAATCAGCCAAAATAGTTTCTACCAGCCGCGACATCGCTTCTAAATCGCTTTGTGAATAGCCGATGACACGAATCTCGCGGTTATCTAATAAATCTAACGCGGGTAGCACGCTTTCACCTGATTTATAAGACTTGGCGGGGGATGTTTTCTTGGCGGGATTGCTGGATTTTTCAACACGGGCAACCACTTTTGCAACCGCTGTTTCAATATGCGGGACAACGTTAATACTGGATGTTTTTTTAGTGACCGCCTTTTTTTTAGCAGTGCTTACGGGTACTGCAACTGAATTGTCTAGTAGCTGTTCCTGTTGCGGATTAGGCGCGTAACGAAAGATAAATTCAAACAGATGAACGGTATATTTGCCAATCATATCCATGAGTTTTACCCAAGACAGATCAGTAATCATGGTAATACCTGCCACGAACAGCACCAGTAAGAATAAGGTAGCCCCTGAATTACCCAAGGAAATCAGTGCGGCATCGCCTATTTCTTCACCGATAATTCCGCCCGTGCTACGCGGCAGTTCAATGCCTATTCTGAGTACATAGAGATGCAGTAAAGCGGTACTTGAGATAATAGCGGCGATTGAACCTATCCAAGCCAATGCCATGAATAGTTTTTCTTGGGGATTTTTAACGTTCTTACTGAACAAGTAACCATGCCAAAAAATAATGACTGGAAATAGATAAGCACACAGACCAAAAAAACTAAGACTGAAATCAGCGAGCCACGCACCAAAAACGCCGCACGCATTAGTGACGTTGCGGGTAGTACCGCTGTGTGTCCACCCTGCATCTTCATTGCTAAAAGTGACTAGCGCGATAAAGAAAAATAAAGCACTCGCGAAAAACACTAAAACAGCCACTTCACGCAAGCCACGAAACGTTTTTTCTTCCATTACAGCAGACATAAGTAATAATTCAATTAATAGATGGGTACACACAAAGTGTGATTATAGAACAATTAATCGTCGTATTATATGAAGGATTTGCAATAGGGACATAATCTATACTTGATTACAACGGATTAAGTTTAAATTTTTTAAAAACAAGTGCTTAGTAATTGCTGTTACATAACTATAATACTAAAATTACTCAGTCAGGATTATGGCATCAAGTTATATTACAAATCATTCATGTTGGGAAAATGGATTTTATGATTAGCAAGTGTTTATTTGCTAATCATAACCCTATAATGTGTGCTGACTATGGTGCTAATGATAAAGAGTGATAAGTCAGCATCAACGGTCTTATAAAAATAATAAAAATTTAAAGAACCGATAAAAGGCACAATCATGACTACCCCGCTTTCAGCCAATACGATAAAAGCCATATTAAGCCAATATAAAGCCCTTGAGCATATTTATGTTGGCTACAGTGGTGGTGTCGATTCTCATGTTTTATTACATTTATGTGCGTCACTAAAGACGCTGAAAGGTAAAGTCACCGCTGTTTATGTTCATCATGGTTTGCAGGATGAAGCGGCATTATGGGCTGAACATTGCAAAAAAACGGCTGAAAATTTACACGTTAATTTTATAGAATTACGCATTGATGCCACCGCCATCTCAGGCGAAAGCCCTGAGGAAGCTGCGAGAAATGCCCGTTATGCGGCATTAAAACCGTTAATTAGTGTTAATGAGGCTCTATTCATTGGTCAGCACAGAGACGATCAGCTTGAAACAGTGTTATTGCAATTATTTCGTGGTGCAGGATTACGCGGACTGTCTGGCATACCCGATACTGCCTTTTTTGGGCAAGGGCTTATATTAAGACCTTTGTTAAATGTCGGAAAACTTGAAATTAACGAATATGCAAAAATCCACGATTTGCAATGGGTTGAAGACCCTAGTAACCAGCAAGATAATTATGATAGAAACTTTTTACGCAACAGCGTTATACCGTTATTAAAACAACGCTGGGTAGCGTGTGACAAAACCGTGGCACGTTCAGCAAAGCATTGTGCAGAAGCACAAGTTGTGGTGTCGGCTGTTGCCGCCGAATTGTTTTATCCTGTGTTTAATGAAGCCAATAAAACCTTATGTATTACTCAGTTACAAGCACACAAAAGTCCTAGGCAACAACTGATTATTCGCCATTGGTTTCAAAGTCTAGGTTTGAAAATGCCTTCGCAAGCTTTTGTTGAACGCATTCAAACCGAAGTGATTGCCGCAAGAGAAGACAGTGATCCGATATTGTTAGGGCAAGGTTGCTTTATTCGTCGTTATCGGGACAAATTATATTGTCTTAAACAATCAGAACAAGAACCGTTACCCGATATGATCTGGCCGATTGGGCAAAAAGCCATCGAATTTGCCAGTTATCACACATTATCTTATGTACCATCATCCTCAGGTATACTGCATGAGCAGTGGCAAAAAGCAAAAATTACCGTCAAATTTCGCAGTGGTGGCGAAAAAATCCGCCTACCTAATCGCAAAGCACACCATTCATTAAAAAAACTGTTTCAGGAATCAGGTATTCCACCTTGGGAACGTGAACTAATCCCCTTGGTTTATTTGAATAATAAGCTAGCGGCAGTGGGCGAACACTGGATTAGCGCGGAATTTTATAGTGAAAAACCCAATAGTTGTGTGCGTTTATCTGTACAAAGTAACGAATAAATGCCGAAAAGACCATGACGAACTAGCCATAGTCGATTAAAATGCCTAGGATTAATCATCCTTCCAAAGCCGATAAATCCTACATGACAAAATATATTTTCATTACTGGCGGCGTGGTGTCGTCGCTAGGCAAGGGCATAGCGGCATCCTCGCTTGCCGCTATCCTCGAAGCGCGTGGTCTAAAAGTCACCATGACCAAGCTAGACCCTTATATCAATCTCGATCCAGGTACGATGAGTCCGTTTCAACACGGCGAAGTGTTTGTTACTGAGGATGGCGCAGAAACCGATTTAGATTTAGGGCATTATGAGCGGTTTTTAAAAACCACCATGAGCCGCAAAAATAACTTCACGACTGGTCAAATATACGACAGCGTGTTACGCCGTGAACGTAGAGGTGATTACCTAGGCGCGACCGTACAAGTGATTCCGCACATCACCAATGAAATTAAAGAACGTATTTATGCTAGTGCTGAAGGCATGGACGTAGCCCTAATTGAAGTCGGTGGTACGGTCGGTGACATTGAATCACTGCCGTTTTTAGAAGCCATACGGCAAATGCGTTTTGAATTAGGTAGTGACCGTTCCCTATTTATTCATTTAACTCTCGTACCTTACATTCGTTCAGCAGGTGAAATTAAAACCAAACCCACGCAACATTCGGTTAAAGAACTGCGCACCATCGGTATCCAGCCTGATATTTTAATTTGTCGTTCCGAACAGGCGATTCCTGTCAGCGAGCGTCGTAAAATTGCCTTATTTACCAATGTCGAAGAGCGTGCTGTTATTTCTGCCACCGATGCTGATTCCATCTATCGCATTCCCTTGATGCTCCATGAGCAAGGCTTGGATGAAATCGTCGTCAAACGCCTACGTTTAGACGTACCGCCTGCTGATTTAAGCGAATGGAAAGCCGTTATTGCCGCGCTTGAAAACTCAAACAACACAGTCAAAATTGCTATCGTCGGCAAATATGTTGACCATTCTGATGCCTACAAATCCATCAACGAAGCCCTCATTCATGCAGGCATACGCACACGCACCAAAGTTGATATTGTTTACATTGATTCAGAACTGATAGAAGACGAAGGCACTGCCCGTTTAAAAGATGTCGATGCTATCCTCGTCCCTGGTGGATTTGGTGAACGCGGCGTAGAAGGCAAAATCGCCACCGCCCGTTTCGCGCGCGAAAATAAAATTCCCTATCTCGGTATCTGCTTAGGAATGCAGGTGGCTGTTATCGAATTTGCCCGCGATGTTGCAGGCTTAGAAGGCGCGCACAGCACCGAATTTCTACCCAAATCACCACATCCCGTAATCGGCTTAATCACCGAATGGATGGAAGATGGACAAGTGCAGACCCGCGATGAAAACTCCGATTTAGGCGGCACCATGCGCTTAGGCGGACAACAATGCCGTTTAAACCATGACACCTTAGCGCATTCACTCTATCAAAAAGATGTCATCACCGAACGTCACCGCCACCGCTACGAATTCAATAATAAATACATTGAACGCTTAGAAGCGGTAGGAATGCGTTTTTCAGGCAAATCCATCGACGGGCGATTAGTCGAAGTCATCGAAATCCCCGATCACCCGTGGTTTATTGCCTGTCAATTTCACCCGGAATTCACCTCCACACCGCGCAAAGGACACCCGTTATTTTCAGGCTTTGTGTTAGCGGCATTTGAACATCGACGATAGTCTGTATCAACCGCCGAGGTTTTAAAAACCTCGGCGGTCTGAGTTAAACCCTTCATTCGTTTGGAGTTCACCTCATGAACTGGCAACCCACGCAAGACCCTTACCGCATCACCGACTACCTTAAAAACGAATTGGACAGTGACAGCAAACACGAATACCTAAATGGTCAAGTCTATGCAATGGCTGGTGCGAGTAAAAACCACCAGCGCATTATCATGAACATAGGAAGTCTTTTTAGAAGTCATTTACGCGGCACACCCTGTGATACTTTTTCATCTGACATAAAAGTCAAAGTCAGTGATTTTGCTTTTTTCTATCCTGATGTCATCGTGACCTGTAATGATGACAGCAATAACGCCTATTACACCGAACAACCGCTCATTCTTGTTGAAGTCTTATCAAAATCCACCCGCCGCATGGATGAAACCACCAAACGGCGTTTATACCAAACCCTGCCCAGCTTGCAAGAATACGTTTTAATCGAACAAGACATCGTTGACATAGAAATCTGTCGCCGCTCCCAAGGCTGGCAACCCGAACATTATTTCATGGGTGACGAAATAACCTTTGCCGCGATTGAATTAACGCTGTCGGTGAATGATATTTATGAGCGGGTGGTGAATGAAGATGTGCAGGCGTTTTTTGATACTAGCACTAATATAAAATCACAGGATTATTAATTATGGGTAAGAAAATAGCATTATTAATTGGTGTTGCAACTTATGAAAAAGAAAGTTGTTTGCCACCTTGTGAAGCTGATATTAATTTAATGACTAAAATTATTGAAATATCAAAAAAATATGATGATAAATTAGTTTTAGATGAGAGTCCTAAAAGTATTGATGCTATGGCAAAAATACGTTCTTTTATTACAACTCATAAAAATTCAGAAATTGATGAAGTGTTTTTTTACTATACAGGGCATGGCACGAAACATTCGGATGATTTTCTATTTTTATTTTCTGATTTTGATGGTAGCAAAATTAATTCAACATCATTAGCAAATAGTGAACTTGATAACTTGCTAAAGTCATTAAATCCTAAATTTACGGTAAAAATTGTTGATGCTTGTCAGGCGGGTGTTGAATATATTAAATCAGAACAAAACTCAGAAAGAAATTTAGAAAATATATTAGAAAAATCAAAAAATAGATTTAATCATACTTACTTCATGTTTTCGTCATTAGAAAATCAGCCTTCAACAGCACTTAGTGATTATAGCGTCTTTACAAAGAGTTTTGCAGATGCACTTATAGCTTATAAAGAGCGTGATATTTGCTATGTCGATATAGCAAAACATATAGCTGATGATGCAAATGTAAAAAGACATCAAACGCCACTATTCGTACAACAGTCGATTAACACAGAAATATTCTGTCACGTTTCATCCGAATTAGCTCAGAGCATAAATGATACATTTACAGCACTGCCTATAAAAATAAATGAAAATATTGAATCTAATCAAGATGAAAAAACACCAGAATTAAGGTTAATTGAAGCAATAAAAAAACAGAACAAAGATTACTGTACTGAACAGGAAGCTCAAAGCTCATTAGAAAAATTTATAGAGCATATAAAAACATATAATGGGGGAGAAATTCTAACATCTTTATATGGAATAGACGTTGAGAATAAATCGGATTATTCTAATATAACTGGTATGAGTAATATAGCAAAATGGCTTCATGGAAATAATGAATCATATTTTGCTGAAGTTAAATATAGGTCAGAACCATACCAAGAGCGTGAGTTTAACCTTTTTTCAAACGAAAAGGTTACAAAATATCGAAATGTTCCAGAGACAATAAAGCAAACAGCAGATTCACTTTGCCATTCAATAATTATATCTTTTGCACCTAAAAACCAAGTTACTCCTTGGTTTAAGGCGTTTGTTGTTTATATTTTTTCAAAAAATAAACTTACAATTTTTTATAAAGTTGAAACAGAAAAAGAAATTAATTGGAATGAAAGAATTACTTTAAATAAAAATACATGGAAAATACTACATTGTAGCTTAAAAATCATTGATGAGATTGTAGAAACATCAAATAATATACTTAATGATATAAGTCAATATATCATTGATGATATTAAATCTAAATTTGAAAATTAGCTTATAGATTGGATTAAAGTACCAACGAATAACAAAACTTGTTGGGGTTTGCAAGCTCACCCGCAACCTATAACACCCTTGCAAGAATGGCGCGGAAAAAATTCGTGGTGCATCGGTTAAATATTTCGCAGAATTAAAAACGCTTTTTAATTCTGTTGATAAAGTTGGGCATTATTTTATTTTTAATATTGCAGGGAATCATTACCGTTTGATTGCCGCTATTCATTTTAATACGCTAACGCTTTATATTCGTTCTATTATGACTCACAAGGAGTATGACCAATGGAAACCTTAAGCCCTGTTTCTAACGATATTATTAAATCGTACACAACGCTGTGTGAAAGTATTCCGCTTTACCCATTACATAATGAACAAGATTACGATAAAGCGGTTGCTATTTTGAATAGTTTATTGGATGCAGGTGGTGCAGATGAAAACCATCCGTTAGCTCGATTAGTAGAAACACTAGGTGTATTTATCAGTGATTATGAAAGTCAGCATGATTTTTTGTAGAGGAACAAACCATGCCAAAAATAACCCACATCGAACAACTCGATTTAAATAAAATCTATAATTATGCTGATTATTTAACATGGCGGTTAAATGATGCAATTGAATTAATTAAAGGCAAGATTATGTTAATGTCACCTGCACCGAATGTCGGACATCAAACGATTGAAAGAAACTTAATTATTGAGATAGGTAATCATTTAAAAGGTAAGAAATGCCAAGTATTTCCAGCACCGTTTGATGTGCGTTTATATGACCGCAAAAAATCTATTCTAAATAGCCAAGATATTCATACTGTCGTACAACCTGATTTATGCGTAATTTGTAATCCAGAATTATTAGATACTCAAGGCTGTAATGGTGCGCCTGATTGGATTATTGAGATATTATCGAAAGGGAATTCTAAACGAGAAATGCAGATAAAATATCAGTTATATCAAGAAGCGGGTGTGCAGGAATATTGGTTGGTTTATCCAGAACAACAAGCGATTCATCAATTTGTTTTGGATGATAATGGACACTATCAATTGAGAAATATGTATGCCGAAGATGATAAAGCGATGCCAACTTTATTTCCTGATTTAGCCATTGATTTAACCGAAGTGTTTGAAGAATAACCATCATTAACTTAAAAAGAGACTATTATGAAATTATGCGGCTTTGAAGTCGGTTTAAACCAGCCTTTATTTTTAATCGCAGGTCCTTGTGTGATTGAAAGTGAACAACTCGCGTTAGATACAGCGGGTTATTTAAAGGAATTAACCGATGAACTAAAAATTAACTTTATTTATAAATCCTCGTTTGATAAAGCCAACCGTTCCTCACATGAAACCTTTCGCGGTTTGGGTGTTGAACGCGGTTTGGAAATTTTGGCGAAAGTAAAACAGCAAATCGGTGTGCCAGTCTTAACAGACGTGCATGAAGATACGCCGTTAGCCGAAGTTGCGTCTGTGGTTGATGTTATGCAAACGCCCGCGTTTTTATGTCGGCAAACTAATTTTATTCAAGCGGTTGCGTCCCAAGGCATCCCTGTCAATATCAAAAAAGGGCAGTTTCTCGCACCGTGGGATATGGCAAACGTAGCAAAAAAAGCCAAAGCCACAGGTAATGAACAGATTATGGTCTGTGAACGCGGCGTGTCTTTTGGTTACAATAACTTAGTTTCGGATATGCGCTCACTCGCTGTTATGCGTGATACCGATTGCCCAGTCGTATTTGATGCCACGCATTCGGTACAATTACCTGGTGGACAAGGTTCTTGCTCAGGCGGACAACGTGAATTTGTACCTGTCTTAGCACGCGCCGCTGTGGCTGTCGGTGTGGCAGGTTTATTTATGGAAACCCATCCTAATCCAGCAGAAGCGAAAAGTGATGGTCCAAACTCATGGCCATTACATCGAATGCGTGAGTTGTTGGAAACACTGTTAGTGTTAGACGCAGCGGTTAAACGTCAACCGTTCATTGAAACCACGTTATAATTCACAGCTTCAAACCCTTTTTTTAACTTTAACTGCAACATTCCCTGTTGCTTTTATTTTTTTAACCTTCGGAGCAGTAAAACAATATGAGTAAAATCGTCGATATTAAAGCAAGAGAAATTTTAGATTCACGCGGTAATCCGACTTTAGAAGCGGATGTGATTTTAGAATCAGGTATTATTGGCAGTGCAATGGTGCCATCGGGTGCATCGACTGGCGAGCGTGAAGCGATTGAATTGCGTGATGGCGATAAAAATCGCTACTTGGGCAAAGGCGTATTGAATGCCATCAATAACGTCAACACTGAAATCAAAGTGGCGATTGTTGGCATGGATGTCAATGACCAAGCGGCGATTGATAACGCCATGATTGCCTTAGATGGCACAGACAACAAAGCCCGTTTAGGCGCGAATGCGATTTTGTCGGTGTCTATGGCGGCGGCTCATGCGGCGGCGAAAGAAGCGGGCGTTCCGTTATACAAACACTTCAACACGTCAGGCAAATTCATCATGCCTGTGCCAATGATGAACATCATCAACGGCGGTTCACACGCCGATAACAGCGTCGATTTACAAGAGTTCATGATTTTACCCGTTGGCGCACCGACATTCCGTGAAGCGATTCGTTACGGCGCGGAAGTGTTCCATAACTTGGCAAAAGTATTGAAAGCCAAAGGTTTGGCAACCACTGTCGGCGACGAAGGCGGTTTCGCACCTAACCTGTCATCAAACGAAGAAGCCATTGAAGTTATCTTAGAAGCGATTGAAAAAGCGGGCTACAAAGCAGGCGTTGATATTTTCTTAGGTATGGATGCTGCGGCTTCTGAATACTACAAAGATGGTCGTTATGTATTATCAGCAGAAGGTAGAAGTTTTGACTCTGTGGAAATGAATGACTTTTTAGCGGCTTGGGTGGAAAAATATCCCATCATTTCTATCGAAGATGGCTTAGACCAAAACGACTGGGCGGGCTGGAAAGATCAAACTGAAAAATTGGGCAAAAAAATCCAATTAGTCGGTGATGATTTATTCGTCACCAACCCAAAAATCTTGGCAGAAGGCATCGAAAAAGGCATTGCTAACTCCATTCTGATTAAAGTGAACCAAATCGGCACATTAACCGAAACTTTCGCCGCCGTCAGCATGGCACACGCCGCAGGTTACACCGCCGTTATGTCACACCGTTCAGGCGAAACCGAAGACACCACCATCGCCGATTTAGCCGTTGCCACAGGTACAGGACAAATCAAAACAGGTTCATTAAGCCGTTCTGACCGCGTTGCCAAATACAACCGCTTAATGAAAATCGAAGAAGAGTTGGGCGATGCGGCGGTTTATGCAGGTCGTAGCGCGTTTAACAAAATTTAAAACTAAATAGTTTTAAATCGCTGTAGGGTACGCATTGCGTACCCTATTTTTTATAAGTGTAAAGGAGCGTAGCATGACGGCACATTTAGCACGCGATAATAAATTAAATGTATAAAACGATAGACCTGTTTGCGGGCATTGGTGGTATTCGACTAGGCTTTGAAAGCTATGGTTGTGAAAACGTATTTTCCTCAGAGTGGGATTCAGACGCGAAAAAAATGTATGAAGCCAATTTTGGTGAAAAACCACATGGTGATATTAATTTAATTAATCCACAAGATATTCCGAATCACGATATTTTATTAGCAGGATTTCCTTGTCAGCCTTTTAGTATTGCAGGTAAAGGGTTAGGTTTTTCCGATACCAGAGGTACGTTATTTTTTAATATAGAATCCATATTAAAAAATAAAAAACCACGCGCTTTTTTATTGGAAAATGTTAAACGACTAACCACGCATGATAACGGACGAACATTTGCAGTTATTTTAGAAAAATTAAAATCATTAGGCTATACCGTTTATCATAAAGTTTTTAATTCTTTGGATTTTGGTTTGCCGCAAAAAAGAGAACGTATTTATATAGTCGGCTTTTTGAATGAATTACAGTTTGAATTTCCAAAACCATTAGGTTATTACCGACCACTAACAGAATTCCTTCAGCAAGAAAGTGAAATACCTCCTAGTTATTTTCTTTCCGACAATATAAAACAAAATCGTTTAAATGCAGTAAAAGGAACGCCTCCTTACCCATCAATATGGCATCAAAATATTGGCGGTAATATCTCAGCATTACCCTATTCATGCGCTTTAAGAGCAGGCGGTAGTTATAATTATTTAGTTGTTAATGGTGTGCGACGTTTAACAGATAGGGAAATGTTGCGTTTACAAGGTTTTCCAGAGGATTTTAAAATTGTATTGCCTTATTCTGGGGTGCGTAAAGTAGCAGGAAATTCGGTATCTGTGCCTGTCATTAAAGCCATAGCTAATGAAATGATAAAGACATTACAAACACAACAAGCTGTCATAAAAACGCCTGTTCAAACTTCACTATTTCAGCAAAAAAATGAATATAGAAACTGCGAAACAATCCTTAGATAAAGTTATTGATAAGGCAAGAGTTCATCTTTATAAACCTATACAAATTGCTGAAATATTGCACCGTGACCGAACCGAAAAAAATATTACCTTATCAGAACTTTCAACTTATCGGACACAATCCAAAAAATGGCGTGATATTATCTGCATTCAATTTCTAGGTAGAACTAGCACTTCCTCAGCCCGTTATCAAGATGATGTGTTTAATGATAATGCCGTTCCGCCTGCTATTTTAGCGGTATTAGGTGAAGAAAATAGAAATTCAAATGGTATAGTTGAAGCCTATATTTATCGAAAGTTTTTACAGCGTTTTAGTCAAATGACTACAGGCTTAGATTATTGTATTACGCATGATAAAACCGATTTTCAATTGAATGATTTTTTAGATTTATTTTGGCATGAAGCGGGATTACGTCGGAGTATTGATAAGGTTTATGAAATTATTGTTTACGCATTATTTTCTACGTTAGTTGAAGTATTGGAAGTTTCTGTTGAAGTCAGTATGAATCCAGAAAAAATTGATCTTCTCAAAGAGTTTGAAGATTTTGCTCAACGTGTTATTCAACTTACGCCTGACCAAATGGCGATAAAACTCAAAGCGAGAATAAATCGTGTTGGTGTAACTAATGCTGCTGATAGAGGGCTTGATATGTGGGCGAATTTTGGACTTGCCATACAAATCAAACATCTTTCATTAACCGAAGAGTTAGCCCAGAATATTGTTTCATCGGTATCGGCGGATAAAATTGTTATTGTTTGCAAAGACACTGAGCAAAAAATTATTGTTTCTTTGCTTAATCAAATGGGTTGGAAATCAAAAATACAAAGTATTGTTACTGAAACTGATTTATTGAGATGGTATGAAAAAGCATTGCGCGGTCAGTTCTCGCAACTATGTGGCGACAAAATTCTAAAAAAACTATCCGATGAAATCCAAGTTGAATTTCCAACTACTGATAAAAAAGAGTTTTTACAATTCATACAAAAACGTGGTTATGATGAACTTATAAATAATCGGTGGTTATAAGCATGAAAATCCTCATCGTCATTCTTATTTTATTAATCGCTCATTTACAATATCGTTTGTGGTGGGGTGATGGCAGTGTTAGCCAAATTTTGGCTTATCAACAGCGGCTTGATGAACTGAAACAGCAAGTGGAGGAAAAGAAACTGCGTAATGAGGCGTTGTACGCGGAAGTGGTGGACTTGCGAAAAGGACAGGAAGCTCTGGAAGAGAGAGCGCGAGATGAATTAGGCATGATTAAAGAAAACGAAACGTTTTTTCAGGTTATTGAATGATATAAGCTTAAATTGATTACTATCCGTTCGCCCTGAGTCTTTCGATAAGCTCACCACGAACGGTATCACTAATACTACATTAGCTCTAACTAAGGCATACACGAAAGCCACGAAGCTTATTAAGACCTTTCAGGTTTTGAAAACTTGAAAGGTCTTTTTTTCGTGTTTTTCGTGTATTTCGTGGACAGGAATAAATAATGAAATTTGATTTACTCAATACCGATGGTGAGGCGCGACGTGGTCGCTTGACGTTTGCACGCGGTGTGGTGGAAACGCCGATTTTTATGCCAGTCGGGACTTACGGCACGGTGAAAGCGTTAACGCCCGATGAGTTGCTGGATATGGGCGCACAGATTATTTTGGGCAATACTTTTCATTTGATGTTACGCCCAACTACGCCTGTGATTAAAGCGCACGGTGATTTGCATGATTTTATGCGTTGGGATAAGCCAATTTTAACCGATTCGGGCGGCTTTCAGGTGTTTAGTTTGGGCGCGTTACGCAAAATTACGGAAGCGGGCGTGACATTTAAATCGCCGATTAATGGTAGTAAGATTTTTATGGGACCTGAGGAATCTATGCAGGTGCAGCGCGATTTAGGCTCGGATATTGTGATGATTTTTGATGAATGCACGCCGTATCCTGCAACCGCTCAGGAGGCGGCGGATTCGATGCGGTTGTCGTTGCGTTGGGCAAAACGCAGTAAAGAGGCACACGGTGATAATCCGTCGGCGTTGTTTGGTATTGTGCAGGGCGGGATGTATGAGCATCTGCGCCAAGAATCTATTGATGGCTTGGTGGATATTGGTTTTGATGGTTATGCGATTGGCGGTTTATCGGTCGGCGAGCCGAAAGAAGAGATGATGGCAACCTTAGATGGTATTCATCGAAAAATGCCTAGCGATAAACCGCGCTATTTGATGGGCGTGGGTACGCCTGAGGATTTAGTGGAAGCGGTGTGTCGGGGTATTGATATGTTTGATTGTGTGATGCCTACCCGTAATGCGCGTAATGGGCATTTGTTCACGACCTTTGGCGTGGTGAAGATTCGTAATGCTCAATATGAATTTGATACCCGTCCGTTGGACGAAAACTGCGGTTGTTATACTTGTCAGCATTATTCGCGTGCGTATTTGCGTCATTTGGATAAATGCAAGGAAATGTTGGGTTCTCGTTTGAACACGATTCATAATTTGTATTATTACTTGAACTTAATGCAAGGCTTGCGGGATGCGATTGCTGAGCAACGCTTGGATAGTTTTGTTAAATCGTTTTATGAGCAACGTGGTGGTACGGGGGGGATTTAAGAGCTATTATCGTTCACGAAAAGCGAAAACCGTAGGTGGGATTTATCCACCTTTGTATCTTAACTATCGTAATGTCAAGCTGATGTGTCAACACTTATCAGGACAAAAAGTTAAGAACGTGTTCAAAATCTCATCTAAAAGTATGATAATAAGCGGATGAGAAAAAAATATCCAAGCGACCTTAGTCGAAAACAATTTGAATTGATTCGCGAATTA
>WSSedA1B3DRAFT_1000025_pt1 | contig 40280 bp, 37 predicted proteins | sample WetSurSiteA1Bulk_FD_9468 | JGI IMG/M metagenome (IMG submission 9468)
CAAGACTTTGGAAAAATACCGAACGCTTGCTCAACACCAGCTTGCAATTCGTCAATCTCGCTTTCTTGGCTTTGCTGTTACGGAGATGTTGAACAGGTTCTTAGGCTAAATTCATATTATCAAATCACTCAGTGTTTTAAACTACCGTTTATATTAATCTTCAGGCAATAAAAAAGGCTATCATCGTTGGATGACAGCCTTTTTGATAGCGAGTGAAGCGTAAAGTATTAAGCGATAGCTTTTACTTTTGCATTCAATCTGCTTTTGCCTCGTGAGGCTTTATTTTTATGGATAATGCCTTTGTTGACAGCAGAATCGATAATTGGCACTACAGTATTGTAGGCAGCTTGTGCTTTTTCTTTATCGCCTGCGTTTACAGCAGCAATAACTTTCTTTACAAAAGTGCGTAAGTTGCTGCGTTGTCCTGCGTTGCGAACACGGCTTTTTTCCGCTTGTTTCGCACGCTTTTTAGCTTGTGCTGTGTTAGCCATAGTGTCTCGATTCTTCAAAGTTAGTTAATAGCTCTTCATTATCTTTTTAACTGCTATTATTGTCAATCTATTTAAACCATGAAGAGGGCATAATAATGAGTCGGCGGCTTTTTAAATCAACAATGGTGGTTAGTAGTATGACGCTTATCTCCCGATTACTGGGCTTTGTTCGGGATATGTTGATTGCCCGCTTGTTTGGTGTCGATGTAGCGACTGATGCGTTTTTTGTCGCATTTAAAGTGCCTAATTTTTTACGACGATTGTTTGCAGAAGGTGCGTTTGCTCATGCTTTTGTGCCTGTATTAAGCAACTGCAAAGAACAAGGCAGTTTAGTCGCATTAAAACTGTTTATTGATAAAACGGCGGGGACATTAGCGGTGTGTTTACTGTTGATGACCTTAGCGGGTATCGTATTTGCTCCACTGTTAATTTTATTATTAGCCCCAGGTTTTTCATGGCAAGGCACACAACATGATTTGTCGGTATTGATGCTACAAATCACTTTTCCTTACTTATTATTTATTTCCCTGACTGCCTTCGCAGGCAGTATTTTAAATGCCCACAGTAAATTTGCTATTCCTGCCCTCACCCCCGTATTTCTTAATATCTGCATGATAGGTACAGCGATTTGGCTCGCACCATTAATGGCTACGCCTGTTGTAGCATTGGCTTGGGGTGTTTTTATCGCAGGTATTGTGCAGTTATTATTTCAAATACCCTCTTTAATCAGCTTAGGTTTATTGCCCCGTCCGCGCATTGATTTTCAAGATACAGGCGTTAAACGCGTATTGGGACTGATGTTACCTGCTATGTTTAGCGTCTCCATCACACAAATTAATTTGTTACTTGATACATTAGTCGCCTCTTTTTTAACGGTGGGCAGTGTGTCATGGTTATATTATTCGGATAGATTAGTCGAGTTTCCGTTAGGCATTTTAGGATTAGCCTTAGGCACAGTGATTTTACCGAACTTAGCCAGCCATCATGCTACCGAAGACAGCACAGGGTTTTCGCACGCGTTAGATTGGGGTTTACGTTTAGTTGTGTTAGTGGGGATGCCTGCCACCATTGGCTTATTCATGCTCGCTGAACCCATGTTATCAACGCTGTTTCAATACAAAGAATTTGGCGTGAATGATGTCCATTTATCAGGACAAAGTTTAAGAGCGTATTCGGTTGGTTTATTGGGGTATCTGTTAATTAAAGTGCTAGTACCTGCATTTACCGCGCGTCAAGAAGTTAAAATACCTGTGCGTTATGGCAGTTATGCAATGGGCGTTAGCCTAGCATTAAATGTATTACTGGTTTTTCCATTGGCACACGCAGGTTTAGCCCTAGCCACCTCATTAGGTGCGTTTTTTAACGCGGCATTATTGCTAAACAAGTTGTTTAAAGATAAGGTTTATCAACCTGCAACAGGCTGGCTGCTCTTTTTTAGCCGTGTGTTGTTGGCAAGTGCTGCGATGACAGCGATTTTATATTACTGCGTGGATGCGAATTGGTGGAGCAATTGGAGTTCAAGCGAACGTATAATTAATCTGCTCAAGTGGATTAGCATTAGCATGATGGTCTACGTCGTAACTTTATTACTGACAGGCTTAAAACTGCGGCATTTAACATTTCAAAAAACTTAGTCTGTTTGGCTACGCCTCAACAAACAGATTACACAATCACAAGAGGCAAATAATTGGAGATTAACAATGAAAATGAACGATTTAACTGCACTTTCTTTAAGTATCGGTATTTTAAGTGGCGTAGCAACCTTTTTATGCGTAGGACCTACGGCTGGTTTATTTTTAATCTGGGCGGCAACCATTGCATGGGCGGCGTACTTTTTCTTAGGTGCTAACGATGCGGCGGTAAAAAGTGTTATCACTTGTGGCGCGTTTGGTGTTGCTATGGCGTGGATTACAGCGGTATTAATCGCGAGCGTTGCAGGTTCAGGTGCGTTTTCTTTATTAGCTTCATTAGCGGTTATGGTATCGGTTATTGTATTGTGTCTTGCCGCTTTTATCCCACAATTAGCCGCTATTCCCGCCAGCGTATTAGGTTATTCAGCCACTTTTGCTTACCTTTTACAAACACCTGATAAATTAAGCCACGATGTATTACTAAGCATTTCTTGGGACAATCCATTACTAATCGTCACCGCCTCTTTAGCGATTGGCACAGGTTTTGGTGTCGCTTCTGTAATCTTCAAAGGCAAAATTTTAGAATTTGCTAACAAAAAATAATTATTGGAATGAATAGGGGTAATGAATGACATTGCCCCTACGATTTGAGTTGATATAGTAACGCTACTGTTCGATAGCCTATGTTATTTAAAAAGTACCGTTCTCCCACACCCCCGCGAAGTATTGCAGCATAAACACTAATGTACCTACACCACCGAATGATTGTAGCAGCGGCCATTCATACCAAGGTCTGAATGCCCCCTCGCGCAACATCCTGATACGTTCAATCTCAGCTTCTATGCGTTTGATGATGACTTCATTAGGCGTTTCTTTATTACGCAATCCTCTAATTTTTCTGCTCAACTGATCAATCGCTTTTGTACGCGCCCGCTTAGCACCTTGTTGTAAAAATATTTCTGCGGAGATAGCGTAGAGTAGCATAGCAATGAATACTATCTCCAGCCCCCACGGAATATCCCAATCGTCTATAATCGGACTGCGTGCCAGTACCAACAAAACAACGCACACCACAGGACCCCATATAAGCGGCTGTATAGTCTTTGTCAGGCGGACGACCAGTTGAATATCCAGCCAGTCTTCCACACATTCGGGTGCAACTTTATTTTTACGAATAGCCCATCTTCTGGCAATTTCATTCCATTGACTGGGTTTTTCGGACAAACGAGTAATTAACCGCTCGCATAAACGAGCATTTTGGACTACCCACATGGTCAGAAATATAGTTGCCAGTACCGCTATAAAAATGATGACTCCATTCATGCCAAAAGCAAAACCACCACGCGCTGGCACATTAGGAAAACCAGTCTGGCATATTAGTAGAAATGCCATCAAAAAGAATGCCACGCCATGCGTCACTGCGCGTAACACAGAGCCTGAAAAGAAACGGAATTTCTTCCAAACGCAGTAGTAGTAATCAAGATACGTTTTCCATAAATCGTCAGGATTCACCTGTAGATCACTTGTTTTTTTCCAGCTACCCACAAAAAACAAATTCCAACCTGCAACCAAACTGGAAGACCTTGTAGCCAAATCGAGCGACACAGGTCGTACGGGTAAGGCAAAAATTGATTCCCCGTTAGGCACAGACGACATTATCTTTTGCAATTCATCTTGCATAGCCTTGATTTGCTTACGCCCCCAGAAAAAGAACCCTACAGCGAACAGCAAAACCGATAATCGTAACAATTGACTGAACCAGATACTCACGCCTTCATGCCAATAAAACGGTTCTTCGTTATAAGACGGCCACATCTGCATCGTTAATCGAACCAGAAGCCAAAGCCAAAGCAACACCATGACATAAGTATCTGACTTGCATTTCGACACACTTTCGCGTACTCGCCAGCTAATAACTAAAGGAAGACTTATTGTCGTCAATACGACAACCCACACGACTTTTGATGCCAAGGTAAACGGGGAAGTGGTAACAATCGGTGGTTGCACGATATTATTACATTTCTGCCAATCAGCCCAAGAGCAGTCATCGTCTTTATATGTCGGTGAAACCGTACCCTCCTTACTCGCGGGCAAAGGTATTGGACGGCTACGCCCTATCTCAAACAAGCGCGGGGGCAGTTTAAATTTATCTACCCAGTCGTCGGCGATACTCTGCTCATATTTCAGTGCCATCTGTGTCGCAAGAAAAAACGCTGTCTGGTAACTATCACGAAAAGGCGGAATTTTATCCTGCAACTCGTGACGTAAGACCAAATCAAATGGTGAGACCACTATCAAATTATGTGTTTGCGGTAACTTACTCGAATGACTGTAAATGGCATCCAAGTCGGTAGTAAAAAACAGCTTGTGTGGAAAATGCTGGCGCAGTGCTTCTAGGATCATCAGTTTGTCATGTACATCGGAACCCAGTACACCAATGGCGGCGATACCTTTCTTCTTTCCATTCTTGTCTTCGCCATTTTTTAAAGACTGATGCAACTCAAAGATATTCGCCGCCATACGTCGCAAATAGTCTTTCTGGTTCTGCCCTTCTGGCAGCTCTATCGAGGCATTTACACCCGACTTGTCCTTACTGTCAGACTTCTTCTCCACCGAGTTAGCCGTCTTACTGTCCTTGTCTGGCAATTTGCCGTCCAGTCCGCGCATATAGCTGTAGATATGTATCGTCTTATTATTATCATCCTTGCCCCATGCTGCGTCCCACTTTTCATTGAAAGCCTCAGGCATTGCGCGACCATAAAAAGTGTCCCCTTCGGAAAGAATAACAACATGGTCTTCTTTATCAATATGACGTAACTTAAGCTCCTCCATTAACCTTATCATCATAACGTTGTCGGTAGCGGTAGTGCGGTACAGCTTTACATCTTCTTTATTAAAGTAACTTGAAACGGTTTCATCCGTCTCAGGGATAATCTGCCCAGCTTCAAGGCTTGAAACAGTGTCCGTCTGCAATTCCTCTAACAACTTGTTATCCGATGCCGTTGCACCAGCAGAAAAATACACTATATTCTGCCCGTTAATTTTCCCCAACGCCTTATTAGCACTATCACTACAAATATCAGGCGTGTTACGCTCAACTTCTTTCAACATATCACGCAGAACTGTTGACGTATTCGGACCAATCACTGCATAGGAGATAGAGGGAATTTGATTTGGCGTATTGTCTGGACTCGCCTCTAACAATAGCTTCTTCAGTTTTGCAGCGGGGCATTCGAGTAAGCTTGATTCATCTACCCACAATAGCAATAATTTTCGCTCTTTGTCTTTCTGGGCGAACGACCACCATTCAAAAGGTACTCTTTTCTGCAAATTTATTTCTGATTCAGTCTGGAAATAACCGATATGCTGCTCGTCTTGAGGAGCAAAACCCTGATTGATTAAAGCCGAAAGCACTGCATAACGCCGACGCATTCGCTGTTCCGCAGATTCCTGATATGAACCGCCTGACAGAGTAATGGCAAAGATGGTGATATTTTTATTACTCCTTTGATTGCAATATATGCGTTTCTTATCATGCGCTTGTGTCTGTGTATTCTTATCAACTTCTGCATTTGAGCTTTTGCATTCATCCTTTTCCATATCATTGCTTATACCATCTATCGCCGCAAACGGATCTTGCCACAAACGAGCCTCCACATCCTGCGCGGCAGTATAGTGAGCTTGCAAGGGACGAACCGATGGTCGTTCATCTTGATAAGGCAACGAAGATGATAAAAACAAACCCGCCAGTATCGCCAGCATTGCCGTCACTGGCACAGCCGCCATTAGACCGCCACTTTCTTTTTTTTCTTCTGCCATAACCTTCCTCCTTACATACAATAATGTATTTTTTTCATTGTTACCTAAGAAAGTGATAGGAACAACTACTTAAAATAGAGTATTACAGGGTAGAAAATGGATACTAAAAATATCTAATAACTGTGATAAACAACGGTTATTGAATTGAGAGCCGCCAAGAATGGCAAATAAAGAAACCAAGAGAGTCTGCATGAAAAAAACACCCCATCAAAGCTACATGGCTGAATTTAGAGAATTGGCAGTAAGACAGGCGATTGAGTCGAATAAATCCGTATCAGAAACCGCTAAGGAGCTAGGCGTGAACGCCAATACCTTACACATATCGATACACAAGTAGGGAACAAAAGTGAGGTACGCCTGAATGAAAGCCCATCAATCAAACTATTCGTGATGCGGGAGGCGGATTTAGCGTGTATAACAAAGCGACGCTTTAAAGCAACCACCCACGCCAACGCACCTAATCAATACGACTCAATGATGCCCTATTAATGGCACTCTGGAAACGCAAGCCCGACAAAGGTCTGCTACCGATGCAGCCAATACGTCTCTGACAGTCACCATAAACTACTCAAGCAACACGCTATCCAGCAAAGCATGAGTCGTAAGGCTAACTGTTGGGATAACACCGTCTCTGGGAGCTTTTTTCACATCTCGAAAATATCGCGCTTATCATCTTTTTTCACAAAAATTTATCAAAGAACGCGTATTTAAAACACGGCTATCTACTTGATTTCTGAGTTGTATATGCTTATATATCAGCAACCTATATTCGGATATAATTTACTTAGCTTGAATTTGGAACAAAACTTATTGAAAGTTACGGCGTTTTTTGTAACAGTAAATAAACGAAATAACGCGATTCTAAGGCTGTTATTTAAAAAAATTTTCTTATGTCGAACTGGGGTTAATTAAGATTATGGATTTACTGCATGATTCATTACTTTTGTCTCGGCTACAATTTGCTATTACCTCCATATTCCATATTCTTTGGCCGTTGTTGACAGTTGGATTGTCCATTTTTTTGATAGCTGTGGAAGCTATGTGGATGAAAACAGGTAATAAGGATTATTTAATCCACGCTCAGTTCTGGAGCAAGCTGTTTTTGCTTAACTTTGGTTTGGGCGTAGTGAGCGGCATTCCGCTTGAGTTTGAATTTGGTACGAACTGGACTCCTTTCTCACGATTATCTGGCGAATTTTTCGGTAATATTCTTGGTTATGATGGTGCGATGGCATTAATGCTGGAAGCGGGATTCTTAGGCATTATGATGTTTGGTTGGCAACGCGTCCCCGCTAAAATGCACTTATTTGCAACATCTATGGTTGCATTTGGTTCGTCACTGTCAGCATTCTGGATTATGATTGCCAATGGTTGGATGCACAATCCTAGCGGCGGTCACATAGAAGCAGGTCGTTATATTGTCGATAGCTATAAAGACGCATTGTTTAATGTCAATCATTTTTTAGGCTATGCCCACATGTGGTTAGCCTGCTTAGCAACCAGTCTGTTTGTGGTGGGTGGAATTTCTGCTTGGTATTTATTACATAATCGTCATACAGCGTTATTTCAGAAATCTCTAATACTAGCAATGATAGGCTTGTTACTGGTGACACCTTTGCAGATTGTCGTCGGTGATATTGCGGGGTTACAGTTATTTCATACGCAACCTGCCAAAGCCGCCGCCATAGAAGCCCATTGGCAAACTAATTCTGATAGTGAAGGGGCAGAATGGAATATCATCGCGTGGCCAGATAAGGCTAGCCAAACCAATACATGGGCATTGAGTATTCCGCATGGACTAAGTTTAATCGTCAACCATGCCATGTACGGCAAAGTAGTTGGATTAAAAGATTTCGTACCTGAAGATCAACCGCCTGCCATTCCTCTGATTTTTTATACCTTTAGGGTCATGATTGCTATCGGCTTTGCTATGGCAGGATTAGTTCTGATAAGTGTAATAGCGTGGTGGCGACAACGCAAACTAACCAACGCTTGGACATTTCCAGCTTGGTTGTTAAAGTGTTGGGTTGCGACAATACCGCTAGGCTATATTGCTACTGAATGCGGTTGGATAGTTCGAGAAGTCGGTCGTCAACCGTGGATAGTTTATGGCTTGTTACGCACTGAACACGCCGTGTCTAATTTACCCTCTCCTGTGGTAGCCACCAGCCTGATACTCTTCATAGCGATTTATAGTTTATTGCTAATATTATTTTTATTATTCGCCCGTCGCATCATTATGAATGGCCCAAATATAAATCCGCCGCTTCCTTATCCAAATAACCCTCATGCAAAATAAGGACTGATTATGGCGCATACAGTATCTGACTTATTGATTAACACATGGGGTGCCATGTTGACGCTGATTTTATTTATGTATGTAGCGTTGGATGGTTTTGACTTAGGCGTGGGCGTACTGTCGTTATTAGAACGTGATGCACAAAAAAAGTCGGTAATGATGCACTGCCTCAGTGGCGTATGGGATGCTAATGAAACGTGGTTAGTCTTGCTAGGCGGTACATTATTTGGCGCATTTCCTTTAGCGTATGCAGCGGCATTGCAAGCACTTTATATTCCTATTATGTTGATGTTGTTCGCCTTAATGTTTAGAGGTGTGGCATTTGAATTTTATTTATACTCAAAAAAACCGAGTGTCTGGGTTTTTGCTTTTGGTGGTGGCAGTCTTTTGGTTATTTTAGCGCAAGGTCTCGCATTGAGTACCTTACTCAGCGGTATATCACTAGAAATGACTAGTAGCACCGCGCTATTCGTCTGGTTTACCCCATTTTCTTTCGTTACAGTCGCATTGCTAATCAGTGCCTACAGCTTGTTAGGTGCAACCTATTTATTCGGTAAAGTCAATGGCACATTACGCCAATCCGCCGCCATTTGGGCAAGAAAATTCAGCACTGCACTGATAGTATTGCTGATAACTTTCTTTGTATTTATGAGTATTAATACACCCTTAGTGATTGAACGTTGGATGCAGCTACCGTTTTACTTTGCTATTTTGGCATTGATAACAGTAGCTTTATCGATAGTATTGCTATGGCAACTACAACATCAACTCAATGATTCCAGTCCATTTATTGTCTGTGTTGTGATGTTATTTATCGTATTAGTGGGGCTAGTAAGTAGTCATTATCCATACATCATACCTAGCGTGATGACCCTGCACGCCGCCGCTTCGTCTTCTAAAACATTGGAATTTATGCTGTATGCAGAAGGTGGATTATTACCATTGATGTTGATTTATAACGGCTATCAATATTATGTATTGCGTGGCAAAGTAGCTGAAGACTGATAACTACGATTCTATTTCATGCTGTAACGCCGCTTTTACACAGCGTAAAATCCCATAATCGTAAACTCCCTCAAACTGTTCATAGACTGGTTTTAAGCTGTTTTTCTGCTCTTCGGGTAATGCCAAGATACTACTTTCCATCTGTTTAATTTCTGATTCTGATAAATCAATCACATCGGTTAAAACCAACAAACCTTGGGCTATCGCTTCGGCTAAATGCCCATAAATCGTGGCATCTTTCAAAGCTCTTATGTCAGCGATTTTCTGCACACTTAAGCCCAATCTGAATAAGTGCAATGATTCGGCAACCGTATCAGACAGCCCTACATCATCACCAAAAAAATCACGAATAATGGTTAAAAACTTTTCACCGTATAAATCTAATTTGCGTTGCCCTACGCCTGACAATTGTCCCAGTTGTTCTAGCGTGGAGGGCTTGTGTTCCATCATTGCCATCAGCGTGGCATCATGAAAAATCACATAAGGTGGTACTTGTTGATCGTCAGCTATCTCACGGCGTTTAGCGCGTAGTGCATCCCATAACAAGGCATTAGCATCATCACGGCTACGCGTAATGCCCGCTATTTTCTTAGCGCGTTTTAGTTTTTCCTGCTTAATATCTTTGCGTAATATTAATTGCTGTTCACCGCGCAAAATTGGACGACTGGCTTCAATCAAATGCAACGCACCAAACTGTTCAAAATTAACGCCGACTAAACCACGCGCCACCAATTGCCGAAACACCGAATGCCATTGCTGTTCATCCAAGTCTTTGCCGATACCAAAGGTCGATTGTTGATGATGATTTGCGCTAATGATGCGTTCATTTTGTTTACCTAATAGCACATCAATTAAATACTGCACACCAAACCGCGAACCTGTCCGATAAATACACGACAACGCCTGTTGCGCAGCTATCGTGCCATCCCACGTTTGCACAGGTTCTAAACAAGTATCACAATTACCGCATGGCTGCTCTAAATGGTCGCCAAAATACCCCAGTAAAGTTTGCCGCCGACAATGCACTTGTTCGCACAATGCCAACATGGCATCAAGCTTATGCAGTTCTAAGCGTTTATGCGCTTCATCAGCATCCGAACTGGCTAATATCCGCCGCAACATCACCACATCTTGCAAACCATAAGCCATCCACGCATTCGCTGGTAAACCATCACGCCCTGCCCTACCCGTTTCTTGATAATAGCCTTCCACACTTTTTGGCAAATCTAAATGCGCGACAAAACGCACATTCGGTTTATCAATGCCCATACCAAACGCAATCGTAGCAACAATCACCACATTATCTTGCTGGAGAAACTGCTGTTGATGATATTGTCTATCTTGGTTCGTCATACCCGCATGATACGGTAAGGCATTAATACCTTGCGTGCGTAACCATTGCGCGGTGTCTTCCACTTTCTTGCGTGACAAACAATAGACAATCCCAGCATCACCGTCATGTTGGGAACTAATAAAGGTTAATAATTGTTGTCGTGCATTGTGTTTCTGCACAATCGCATAACGAATATTCGGACGGTCAAAACCGCTTAAATACAGTGGCGCGTGTTCCAGTTTTAAACGGACAATAATTTCTTGGCGGGTACGTTCATCCGCCGTTGCCGTTAAAGCAATACGCGGAATCGTCGGAAAACGCTCATGCAATAAAGACAATTGCAAATAATCAGCCCGAAAATCATGCCCCCATTGTGATACGCAATGCGCTTCATCAATCGCAAACAGTGCGATTTTTAATTGGGCAAAAAATTCTAAAGTACGCCGATGAGTTAAACGTTCAGGCGCGACATACAACAAATCCAACTCGCCATTGATTAACTGTTGTTCAACGTGTCGCGCTTGTTCAATAGATAGACTGGAATTTAAAAACGCCGCCCTCACCCCTAACTGCAATAACGCACTGACTTGATCCTGCATCAACGCAATCAATGGCGAAATCACAATACCCACACCTTCACGCAACAACGCAGGAATTTGATAACACAAGGATTTACCGCCACCCGTAGGCATCAACACCAGCGCGTCCTGACCCTCGATAACGTGTTCAATCACGGCTTGCTGTTGACCACGAAAACTGTCATAGCCAAACACGGTTTTTAAAATGTCGATGGGGGTGTTATTCATTTGTGCAATAAATATGGGTAGTGGCTAATGTTGATTGAAGAACTTAACACGCCTGTTATAAATCATGTTCTTTAGTATATTCGCGCAACACAACGGCAAGAATTTTTAATCCGTCAGATTTGACATATTCTTTATCCCTCGCCAACTCACAAGCCTTACGATAATTGCCTGCTTGAGCATTTAGTTCAGCGTTTTGTAAAAATGCAGGGTTATCGTCAGCCTTTGCCTTCCTGGCAGCATTGACTGCATAGTATGAAAATTGCCATGCTTGTTTTTTGTTACCTAGCGTACCCGCCGCTGTGGCGAGGGCGGTAAAAACCTCGGCTTTACTTTGTTCATCGCTGATTTTTTCGGCAGCGGTTTGTAATTGCGTTAAATACGCCAAGCCTTGTTCTGGGTTGCCTAGCGTACCCGCCGCTCTGGCGAGGTTGGAAAAAACATTGGCTTTACTTTGTTTATTGCTGGCTTTACTTTGTTCATCGCTGATTTTTTCGGCAGCGGTTTGTAATTGCGTTAAATACGCCAAGCCTTGTTCTGGGTTGCCTAGCGTACCCGCCGCTCTGGCGAGGTTGGAAAAAACATTGTCTTTACTTTGTTCATCGCTGATTTTTTTGGCAATGCCTAGTGCTTTCATTAAATACGCAAAGCCTTGTTCTTTGTCGCCTAGCATACCCGCCGCTGTGGCGAGGGTGCTAAAAACGTAGGATTTACGTTGTTCATCGCTGATTTTTTCGGCAGCGGCTTGTAATTGCGTTAAATACGCTAAACCTTGTTCTTTGTTGCCTAGCGTACCCGCCGCTGTGGCGAGGTCGGTAAAAACCTCGGCTTTACTTTGTTCATCACTGATTTTTTCGGCGATGGCTGTTTGGAGATATTGCAATGGAGAAACACGAGTAACTTGTAAATTTTGTTTATTGATTTTAACTGAACCATTATTCAGAGCTTGCGAAATGGCATCTTGTCTGACGCTGTCCGTAGCCGCTATCGCCTGCTTATTCAACTCATTTTTACATTCATGAATTTCTCCAGAGGGTGATAACCACCAAACACCATAAGCAGTGAGTGTCACTATAGGCAATACTGCATAAACAAACAGATTAGTTTGGTGTTTACGCTGACTGACAGCAATCAACATTTCTTTATCACGTTGATTGTCGCCCCATACCAACGAATGCTGCTGTTTATTGATTAATTTTAATTCATTAAAGTTGAGTAAAAAACGTTTGGCTTTTAGATTGCCCAGCCATTCATTAGTGCGGCGTTCTAATAAGCTATTGGCTTTTTCCACATCATCGGATAATTCACCGACTAATAATAATACTGAGGGAATTAATTTTTCATGGGTTAACTGGTATTTGTTAATGTGTAATTCTTCATCTTCAATGGCGATCATTAAACGGGTATTCATTGACCAGTCTACTGCGTCTTTTATGTCTTCTGGGCTAATATCATTAGCTTTGCTTTCAATTTCTACCAGCGTTAATTCACCTGCGCGTAAGTTTCTGTTTCTATCAATTAAAGCGCGTAATACTTTTAACACCGCTTTGCGTTTTTTGAGCGGTAAAATTTCTAGGTTATTTTTTAGAAAGTTATTTAATAAGCCTTCCACACCACCTACTTTTAGAAAAGTATCCCGATTAAAACCCTGATGATTTTCCTGCCTCGGTAAATCACGAATCACACTGGCTAATATCTGAATATCGGCGGGCAGTATTAAGCCATCTTGTTTTGCTAATTCATTACGACAGATTGTTTCAACCGCGTTTTCATCAAATGCCAAATCAGCTGTTTGCGCCAAGACTTTAAAAACCGCTGTGGCTTCTGTAACCGTAAAATTAAGCAGTTTAAAAACTTCTTTTTGATTATGTTCAAACTCGCTATTAATTTCAGGAGCAATTTCTATTGCATAACTAAAATAATCGCGACGTATACCTAGCAAAATTTTGACAGGCTGATTGGTTTGATACCAACTGGCTAATAATTGAATAAAAGTGACACGTTGTTCAACTCTGGGTTGATGTAAAAAGAACTGCTCGAATTGGTAAAAAATAAAGATGATGCTTTTGCCATTATTTTGATTCAGCACAGCGGCTAATAAATCATGATTATTGCCTGGCAAGTTTGTTGATGGCAGTTCTTTTTTTAATGCGGTATATAAATACGTTTCAGGCGATTCTTTATCAAACTTAATATAAACAGGTAAATAATGTCCATTTTGTTTTAAAGCAGCACATAAACCCGCTTTTAAAAACGACGTTTTACCGCAACCTGATTCGCCATATAAAATGCCAAATTTAAAATCTGGATTGATAATCGCTTTAGTGATTTTATCTAAAATGACATTACGCTGTAATTGCTTGAATATCTCTGTATCATCAAAATCAAAGGCGTATAAATCCCGAATAGCACTATTTTTTTGTAAAGCACCGATGACGGGATTGTTGGGTATGCGTGGGCGGCGAATTTCAATAATGAATGCGCTAACAATCAATAAACCAACTATTAGCCAATAATAAATATAATGCTCAGCGAGTAATGGTTCAGAAAGCCCCCACTTGGATGGAATATCAGTCTTTAAAAAAAGTAGCAATGCCGCTAATAATCCAGCCAACAATATTAAACGCTTGCCCCATGTGCCATCGCGCCATGTGTCCGCCAACCATTGGATAATTTCGGTTAATTTTTCAAATATTGCTTTAATGTCCATAGCATTCTCGATGAGATTTGATTTTTAGCGTTTAGATTCGCACATATCATGCGTGGCAGCTTAATCTATCACTAATTTAGATAACGCCTTTGTTGTGTCGGTAGATACAGAGTGACAAAGGTAAAACTGTGTTCATGTGCTGATTATGGTTTCTACAGTATAATGCCGCGACACTATTAGGACTACACACGCTATGACTTTGACAACAAATCGCTTGAATTCACTTTTGGAAAAAGGCAACCAACAACTGTTATGTGGCGGGTTAAAAGGTATTGAAAAAGAAAGCTTACGCCTAACCCACAACGGTTTTATCTCACAAACGGGGCATCCACACGCTTTAGGTTCAGCTTTAACGCATCCTGACATTACCACGGATTATTCTGAAGCTCTGATTGAGCTGATTACCCCGCCGTTTGCTGACGTTAAAGAAACGCTCAGCTATTTGGATAATATTCACCAGTTTGTTTATCAACATCTCGATGGTGAAATTCTGCTCGGTGCAAGTATGCCGTGTGGCATAGACGGCGATGACAGTATTCGTATTGCTGAATACGGTTCATCGAATGTCGGACGCATGAAACACATTTATCGTCATGGCTTGTGGCATCGTTATGGTCGAACTATGCAATCCATAGCGGGTATTCATTTTAATTATTCGGTGCCTGAATCCTTGTGGGTCGCGTTGCACAACCAAGAAAATAGTGCGCTGGATTTACAATCATTCAAAAATGACGGCTATTTTGGACTAATTCGCAATTTTCAGCGCGTGGGTTGGTTGATACTGTATTTATTCGGTGCGTCACCTGCGATTTGCAAAAACTTTTTTAAAAGTCGCCCTGCGTTAATGGCGCAATTTGAAGAATTTGATAACGGCACTTTGTATCATCCTTATGCGACTTCTTTACGCATGAGCGACATCGGCTATAAAAGTAAAAATCAAGCCAGTCTTAACATTGATTACAACTCACTCGATGGTTATGTGGACAGCTTAGGCAAAGCGATTTCTACGCCTTATCCTGAATATGAAAAAATTGGCGTGGAAGTGGGCGGTGAATATAAACAGCTCAACAGCAACATTCTACAAATTGAAAACGAGTTTTACAGCACGATGCGCCCCAAACAAATCGCTAAGTCTTGTGAAAAACCCACCGTCGCGTTAAAACGTCGCGGCGTGCTTTATGTAGAAATGCGTTCTTTAGACTTGGACATATTCAATCCGCTCGGCGTGGATGAATCTAAACTGCGTTTTATCGAAGCCTTGTTATTGACTTGCTTATTAACTGACAGCCCTGCCATGTCGGAAGCAGATCACAAAATCAATAACGCCAATCAATTGGCAGTTGCCAACGAAGGCAGAAAACCCGATTTACAATTACAAAAAAACGGGCAGAAAATCAGTTTACAAGATTGGGCGGAAGAAATTCTGCAAGCTATGCAGCCAGTTTGTGCGATTCTCGATAACAATGCGCTCGATAAACCGTATAGCAACGCCCTAGAACAGCAACGCGAAGCTGTCAAAAATCCAGACTTAACCGCATCGGCGCGGATGTTAGCGGCTATGCGTGACAACAAACAACCGTTTGCCCGTTTTGCCTTAAAAACCTCTGAACAACACGCCAACTATTTTAGAGGTCGCCACTTAGATGAAGCCACCACCGCGCAATTTGTTGCCACCGCCGCACAGTCTCACGCTAAACAACAAGCCCTCGAAAGCCAACCTCAACGCCCGTTCGCTGAATTTTTACAGCGATATTTTACCCAAACTTGCGAACAAGACCATGATTGATATTACCGATTTACAAACTGAGTTAGCGGGTAAAAATCCACGCGTCATCCTGAAAAAAGCCCTAGAACTATTCGACAACATCGCCATTTCTTTTAGCGGTGCGGAAGATGTCGTGCTGATTGATTTAGCCCTAAACATCCGCAAAGACATCCAGATTTTTTCTTTGGATACTGGGCGTTTGCACCCTGAAACTTATCGTTATATCGAAAAAGTCCGTCAACATTACGGCATCACCATCGAATTATTAACGCCCGACCGTGACGTATTGGATAATTTTGTTAAACAAAAAGGCTTGTTCAGTTTTTATGAAGACGGACACAGCGAATGCTGCGGCATTCGCAAAGTTGAACCGTTAAAACGTAAACTCGCCACCGTTGATGCGTGGATAACAGGACAACGCAAAGACCAAAGCGTAGACACCCGTCAAGACATTCCCGAAGTGCAACTCGATACCGCATTTTCCACCGAAGCGCACCCGCTCATCAAATTCAATCCGCTACTCAACTGGAAATCATCCCAAGTCTGGGACTACATAGATGCCTACCAAGTCCCCTACAACGAACTCCACCAACACGGTTACATCAGCATCGGCTGTGAACCCTGCACCCGCCCTGTTTTGCCAAATCAACACGAACGCGCAGGTCGCTGGTGGTGGGAAGACAGCACCAAAAAAGAATGCGGACTTCATGCGGGGAATTTGAAAACTAAAAACTAAAGATAAAACCTATAATCCACAAAGAAAATGAATTATCTGAACGCTAAATTCACTACCTTGCCATATATCAACTAAAAATGAAAAGTTCAAAAATTGCAATTTTTATAGATGTTGAAAATTTGACTCAATGGGTTAAAGAAGATGGCGCAGAAAAATTATTATCTGAATTAAGTTCATTGGGTCCAATTATTGTTCGACGTGCATACGGTAACTGGACTAATCAAAACTTATTCAATTTTCAAGGTAGTTTAAACAGGTCTGGTTTTGAGCTAATTCACAATTATCATCCTATTAGTGGGAAGAATTCTTCTGATATTCAATTGACTATTGATGTAATGGAATACGCTTTACGATTAAACGATGTTGAATGGTTTGTTTTAGCAACGGGAGATTCTGATTTTTCGCCATTATTTAGACGATTGCGCGAAATTGGAAAGGAAGTTATTGGTGTTGGACCAAGGTCTGCATTGAGTGAAAGTGTGAAAACATCTTGTTCAAAATATATTTACACGGATATTGAAAAAGAAACAATTAAATTAGCATTAGATGATGCAATTGATTTAACCAAAAAAGCACTTAAAACATTTGAAGAACCTGCTCCTTTCGGATTATTAAAAAATGTGATGATAAATGTCGACAGTGCTTTCGATGAAAAATATTTAGGATTCAAATCATTTAGCGATTTTTTAAAATCAATAGATTTTATTGATTTAGTTTTGTCTGATGACAAAAAGACGTGGTTGGCTTCACCAAAAGTTTTGCAAAATAATGACACCAACTTTTTAGTGAAACAAGGTGAAGAAGAAACTTCACCGTTAGTTGATACCTATCAAAAACTATTAAAAGAAAAAAGCTGGGTATCAGTGCCTGTAAATTATTTAATCAACCTCTATAATATTTTAATTAAGTTACCTCCATTACCAAAAAATGAAATAATTGATACTGTAATTTCAAAAATTGATGACAATAAAATTACATCTACTGACATACGGAGGTGTATCTCATTATTTTTCAAAGCTAATTTATTTGATGTTTCTTATAAAGATGACAATAATCCTGAATCTGAAAAATACTGGCAAGTAAAGAAAAATAAGAGCTATCTTGAAGAAATAGATACGGCTTTAATAACAAGGCTTATAGCAGGATGTAATGATAAAAATTTTGAAATGAATATTGTTGCTGTAGAAAAACTATTGTATAAAAAATACAGAAAAGAACAGTTGAAAAATCTGGTTGACATAGCATATGCGCTATATCATGGAAAGCAATAATTCAAAGCCAACCTACACCAAAATAATCAAGAAAAAATATAAGAAGTGACTTATGTTAGCCGATAAAGAAATAATCACTAGACCCGCATTATCTACGCTTAATTTGGCAACGCTACCTTTACAAGTGCAGGTTGAATTAATTGATTTCTACGAGTTTCTGATTAAAAAATATAATCTGAATGTAGAAAATGACAAAAACACTCAGTTTAAGAAATTTCTGGATACGCCAATTCAAGTAACAGAACTACAAACTTGGACACGAGAAGAATTGCATGAGCAATAAAGTTTTTATTGATACCAATATCTTCGTTTATGCCAAGCTGAACAGTCAAATCATAGCGGAAACACTAAGAGTTAAAGATCCGTTTCAATCCTATTGAAGATGACCCAACTCAACCGCCAACAACAAACTGCTGTTAAAGCCATAGACCATCCCTTGTTAGTATTAGCAGGTGCGGGTAGTGGTAAAACACGGGTGATTACTGAAAAAATCGCTTATCTGGTTAAACAAGGTTTACCTGCTCGGCATATCGCGGCGGTAACGTTTACCAATAAAGCGGCGCGGGAAATGCAGAGCCGTGTATTTAAATTATTATCGCCAGAACAAAGTCGAGGTTTGCGAGTATCTACGTTTCATTCTTTAGGGCTGGATATTTTAAGAGTCGAACATAAAAGTTTAGGTTATAAAACAGGCATTACCTTATTTGATGAACAAGATAAACACGCGCTATTAAAAAATATTATTAGCCATTCGGTTAATCATTATGACGCTGACCAAATTGAACAATATGCGGGACAAATTGGGCAGTGGAAAAATGCCTTTGTTACACCTGAACAAGCGGCATATACCACAGCGGCTAATGTGGCAAGTTTATACGCCGATTATAATCGCTGTTTAAAATCCTATAACGCAGTGGATTTTGATGATTTGATTTTATTGCCTGTTTTATTATTTCAACAGCATCATGAAGTATTAACCAAATGGCAACATAAAATCCGTTATTTATTAGTCGATGAATATCAAGATACTAATATCAGCCAATATCAATTAATTAAATTATTGGCGGGGAACTTAGGACATTTTACGGTGGTCGGTGATGACGATCAATCTATCTACGCATGGCGCGGCGCACATCCTGAAAACCTCACGCAATTACAAAAAGATTATCCGCGTTTACAGGTCATTAAATTGGAACAAAATTACCGTTCCGCAGGGCGGATTTTAAAAGTCGCTAATCAATTAATTGCTAATAATCCACACGCTTTTGAAAAACGTTTGTGGAGTGAATTAGGTTATGGCGATCCGCTCCGTGTATTAAGTCATAAAAATGATGTAGTGGAAGCGCAGCAAGTAGTGTCAGAAATTGTTCACCATAAATTTAAACACGGCGGACATTACAGCGATTATGCGATTTTATATCGCGGTAATCATCAATCACGCTTGTTTGAAACCTGTTTGCGGGAAAACAATGTGCCGTATTTTATCAGCGGTAGCACCTCATTTTTTGCTTACGCGGAAGTCAAAGATGTATTGAGTTATTTGCGCTTATTGGTAAATCCACAAGACGATGCTGCGTATTTGCGTGTTATTAATACGCCACGCCGTGAAATTGGTCATACCACTTTAGAAAAATTAGGCGCGTATGCCAATGAACGCCATATTAGTTTATTTGCCGCCAGCAGTGAGTTAGGCTTAGCGCAACATCTACCCGATAAAGCGCGGCATCGTTTGGAAACCTTTCAACAATGGTTAGTAAAAACTGCTCAGCGTGTCGAACAAGGCGATACCTTTGCAGTCGTTGAACAAGTGATACAAGAAATCGGCTACGAACAGCACCTCAAAGAAGATAGCAAAAGCCGCGAAACCGCCGACCGCCGACTACGCAACGTCAATGACTTAGTGGCGTGGTTAAAACGTATTGCTGACAAAGAAAGCGAGCAGAAATCGCTCTCCGAAGTGGTATCTAAAATCATGTTGCTGGACATTTTAGACCGCAATTCCGAAGAAGAAGCCCAAGACCAAGTCAGCCTAATGACCCTACACGCCGCAAAAGGCTTGGAATTTCCCCATGTATTTCTAATCGGCGTAGAAGAAAACATTCTGCCCCATCAAAACAGCATCGACACCGATAACATCGAAGAAGAACGCCGCTTGGCGTATGTCGGCATCACCCGCGCCCAACGCAGTTGCACCTTTAGCTACTGCACCCACCGCAAACGCTACGGCGAAATCAGCGAATGCGAACCGAGTCGTTTTTTAAGCGAATTACCCGAAGACGATTTGGAATGGGTGAATAAAAGGCAACTTAGCCCCGAAGTGATTAAAGAACGCGGCAGAGCCAATCTTGCCAATTTAAAAACAATGTTGTCGTAATTAAGGCGGCTATCGGTTAGAATACTCGGCTTACGCGCCCGTAGCTCAGCTGGATAGAGCGCAGCCCTCCGGAGGCTGAGGTCAGAGGTTCGAATCCTCTTGGGCGCGCCAACACATTCATATTAATTGTCCTAGTCCAATTGCTCCTAAGTACACCACGATAAAATACAGTAGTGATAATGCTAAGCTGGCTATTAAGTTAATGGCTAACGATACTCTGATAATATGGGTTATTAAGGCATAAAACCATAACAGCAAAACACTCATCACATAATAGCTTAACAGGTCTTCAGTCACCGTTAGCCAAACCATAACTGGCACGACAAATACAGACAGGACGTTGGTGCAGAATAAAATGGCTGTGGTCACTTGTACATAGATGTCCATCATTTTATCTAAAAACAGCATCACGGCTACGAACAGCAAGGTGAGCAACAACTCAAAAATGACCTCAAAAAACGATTCAAACGGATCATCGGTCATGTTGGTCTGTAAAAAATACTGCGCTACTCCAAAAACAAATACATTCAGTTTTAGAAAATTCACTGATTCAATTAAATCCAGCGGGTTCGCATCAAACCAGCATAAGCGAAAATAGCGTTTTACAGTATCCAACATGACGAGAGTCACTCGTTAAAACTATTTGATTGAATCTAAGTAGTCTTTTAACGATTGTTCATCATAGCTACCAAAGTCATCATTGAGTGACTGTACTAATTGTTTAGTTTTTTCCAGTAACTGCGCTAAACGGGCTTTGGTTTTTTTGTTCCAACCGACAGGTTCACTCACAGGCAATAACATACGCCCAATAGTTATATTTCTTTCAAAAAGATTAGCTAAATTTTCCATTAGACCCAGTTCTTTTTGGCGTACGCTCAAGCGAGTGACAATAAATTTTGCTTGCAGCTTACTAATCATTAAGTGTAACGGTAGCATAATCGCTATCAGGCTGATAATAATGATTGGACCGATGATAGGATCGAGTAAAAAATCCAATAACCCTATTTCTACCTCAAGCAATACGGCAAGGAAAGCGACAAAACCAAGAATAATCAGCGTGGTCATATTGGAACGTTCTTTCCATACCACAAGGTCTTTTCTGACTTCGGCAATAACAATATCTTGAAGGTCATGAATACTTCTTTCCAGATAATTCAGGACGCGGTAGGAGCGGTCATTATCGACGTTAGCCATGCGCTGTTCTATTTCAGTAAAATCATTTTGTTGGCTGGAAATCGCAATGAACTGCCCTGCATTAATTCCTAAATCAAATAATTTTCTTTGCGTCGCGGCAATTAAATCATGACTACTAGCAGGACTTGCAAAGGCAGCAGGTTGATCGACAATAAAAAGAAATTTATTGGTATCTTGGTGAATAATAATTTGTTGAATGAGTTCATTAACCAATGGTGTGATATTCTCAAATACATCGGCAAACACCAATACTAAATCAGAATGTTCAATGATGTGTTTGGTTAACAATGAATCAATTGGCGTTGTTTGTGAGCCACTCATATTAGGCGCATCAACAAATAATTTACCTTTTAACCGATCGCTATGAATGGTTTTTAATTCCAGATAGGCATTAATACGACTGCCTTCGCCTTTTTGTTGTTGTTCGATTTTTTGGCTGATTTGGTAAAACGGATAACGATGATCAACATCCAGTGCCGTTCCAGGTAACGTGACTGAATTAGGTTGGTTGTTATGTAGTAACACCGTAAATTTATGCGCGGCTGTCTGAATGCCTGCGGTCAGCTCCTCAGTGCCGAGATACTTATTAATAAATCTGGATTTTGCGGTTGAATTACCACCCATTAAACTAATAATAGGCCACCATGAACCTCTCGACGCAGTGGTGTCATCCGTCTCAAGTAACCCTAGATCAAACTCAAGTTGATCAAGTTCCTGAAAGAGCTTTGTGGCTTTCAGTAACACGGGGCTGTCATTGGCGAAGTGTTTTTCGAGGTTTAGAAGGTATTTACTCACAGTTTTTTCAGTCATGGTTTTGCGCCTGTGCTTGCTGGTTATTTCTGATTATGTATAGGTAAAACTCTATTGAGTATACACCTAGCAGTATTTGGATAATACAAAAAACGACGCTAATATTAAAGCGGTTTTAATGCACTAAAACCTTATAAAATGACGGTTTTTTGTTCTTTTTGTACTTAAACAGTCTCTATTTATAGTATATTGGCACTTTAATCAACGAGGCTAACGTAGCAGTATGAAATTTCAAATGACAAAATGGAATAGAAAATCAATGAGTCGATGCGGCTTAACAGGTTTGTTGATGACAGTGATTTTATCAGGTTGCTCACTGCCTTTTTTTAGTGGTTATGGTGAAAATGGTCAAACACGCGAAGAATTCACTCGCTATGTAGAGAGCGTGTTCAAATTGCAAAATAGTATGACTAGCCAAATGATGGCATTAGCTGATAGTGATGATAAACCTGCCAATATGGATGCTTTATTGCAGGCAGAACAAAGTATGCAGAAAAAGTGTGAAGCATTGAATGAATACGCCACACTAGATAGTGAAGGCTCAAGTGCCAGCCTGTTATTACAAAACCGTGTGGCACAGTCAGCGAAAGCGTGTGAAAAAGCAGCGAAAGACCTACAAGCATTGTTGCTAAAGCGATAATGATAAATCACTGTCCACGAAAAACGCCAACAGCACGAAAAATAAACGCAGCAGGCGTGAAATAGTTAAAGCTATTGAACACCTGTTATTGCATTAAACGTAAACCCTACGGTGTTAAAATAGTGTTTTGTGCAGGTTGGCTATCATCGGTTTCTGGATAGTCTAAAGTGTAGTGTAAGCCACGGCTTTCTTTGCGCTGCTTAGCGCAACGGATGATTAATTCAGCCACGATGACTAAATTGCGTAACTCCAGCAAATCACTGGTAACGCGGAAATGACCGTAATATTCAGCAATTTCTTTTTTAAGTAAGTCAACGCGATTCATGGCGCGATCAAGGCGTTTGTCAGTTCTGACAATACCAACATAATCCCACATAAAACGCCGTAATTCATCCCAGTTGTGTGAGACGACGACTTCTTCATCCGAATCGCTGACTTGGGATTCATCCCAGTCGGCAATCGCAGGCACGGGAGTAATAGTGTCCAATGTTTGCAAAATATCTTCACTAGCACGCTCTGCAAATACCAAACATTCCAGTAATGAATTACTTGCCATACGATTTGCACCATGCAAACCCGTACACGCTACTTCACCAATTGCATAAAGATTGTTAATGTTGGTACGCGCATAACTGTCAACCAATACACCACCGCAAGTATAATGCGCGGCTGGCACCACAGGAATCGGTTGTTTAGTAATATCTATATCGTATTTAAGACAAGTTTCGTAAATGTTCGGAAAATGCTCACGAATAAATGATTCTGGCTTATGACTAATATCGAGATACACACAGTCTATACCGCGTTTTTTTATTTCGTGGTCGATGGCTCTTGCAACAATATCACGCGGGGCTAATTCAGCTCGTGAATCAAACTTTTGCATAAAAGGCGATCCATCAGGCAAAATTAATTTACCGCCCTCACCTCTAACGGCTTCGCTAATAAGAAAAGATTGTGCATGTGGATGGTATAAACAAGTTGGATGGAATTGCATGAATTCCATATTACTGACTCGACAACCTGCACGCCACGCTAAGGCAATACCATCGCCTGTCGCGCTTTGCGGATTGGTGCTATACAAATACACTTTACTCGCGCCACCTGTAGCCAATACCACCACGCGTGCAGTGAACGTTTTAACTTGTTGTTGCTTGGAATCTAATACATAAGCACCTACTACTCGTTTGCTGGTCTTATCAGACGTAGGTCTGGTAATCAGCTCGACAACATTATGATGCTCAAATAATTCAATGTTGCTGTGTTCTCTAGCGCGGTCAATAAGTGATAACGACACCGCTTTGCCTGTGGCATCCGCTGTATGCACGATACGCCGATGTGAATGTCCGCCTTCACGGTTAAGATGCAATTGTTTTTTGCCGTCAGCGGTTTGTTCTTCCGTAAATGCCACGCCTTGTTCGCGTAACCAATTAATGGATTTTTTACCATGCGTGACCGTCAGCCTAACTATATCGACATCACACAAGCCTGCACCTGCATCAAGCGTATCGTCAATATGTGATTCAATGGAATCGTCAGCATCGAAAACAGCCGATATGCCGCCTTGTGCATAGTAAGTGCTGCCAGCCGTTAAGGCGAATTTTGATAACACGGCAACACGGACTGAATGATCGGCTAGTTTTAGAGCTAAACTTAAGCCAGCTCCACCACTGCCAATAATAAGAACATCGTAATTTTTTGAGTCAGACATAAAAAAGCAGATCGGTTTAGTGAATGGGGGTGGCTTAGTTTGCACCGTTTGAGGATAATAACGCTTTTTAGCGCGATAACACAATTTTTGTGGATAAGAACTTATGCCGTTTAATGTTGTCCACATAGCCCATACATCACTCCAGTGAATAGTTACCCGAAAAATAGTGAACAATTGGATCGAGAACTGGTGTTGCGCGTGCAGCACGGTGATAAGTCGGCATTTGACTTTCTGGTCATCAAATACCAACATAAAATCATTCAATTGGTTAACCGTTATGTGAAAGACGTTAGCGACGCGCAAGATGTGGCTCAGGAGGTCTTTATTAAAGCCTATCGAGCAATACACAGCTTTCGAGGTGACGCTGCTTTTTATACTTGGTTATACCGTATTGCTGTTAATACGGCGAAAAATGATTTGGTGACTCGATCAAGGCGACATTCCAATTATCAAGTCGATATTCAAACGGCTGAAGTCGTTGAAAACTTGCTTCAGCTACAAGACATGGAAACACCAGAAACGCAGTTGTTAAATCAGGAAATACTGACTACCATCAAAAAAACCATTGATAATTTACCTGAAGAAATGCGCATAGCCATTACGCTATGTGAATTTGATGGTTTGAGTTATGAAGCAATTGCACAAGCAATGGATTGTCCCGTTGGCACTGTACGCTCGCGTATTTTTAGAGCGCGTGAAGCCATTGACCATGAATTAACCCCTTTACTCATATATGGTAATTTTCGATGACTGAAAAAATTTCCCGATTCTTAGATGATGATCTAAGCCATGATGAAACCTTACATTTACTAAAAACAATCACAGAACAACCTGACTTGAAAGACAAATTGAAGCGTTATGCAGCAGTTAGTCATGCGATAAAAACCGATGATTTTTTATGGATTTCAATTGATTTTGCCATGCGCATTCAACAAGAAATTCAGCAAACACCTATTGATGGGTTGCCGCATCAGCCTTCCGATGGTTATTTATTACAATAAACTATTTATCCTGTTAAAAAACGGAGATTTTATGTTCAAAATTATCAGATGGTATTTATTTTTACTGGTGCTATTTAGCCAACAAGTATTGGCTCAATTGCCCGATTTCACTGAAATGGTAAAAACCAATGGCGCGTCGGTCGTTAATATTAGCACCACGCAAAAAGCCAAACCCGATGAAGTACTCAGTGGAAAAGAACCTCAGCTTCCCGAAGGGTTGCCTCCCGAAATGGAGGAATTGTTTAAACACTTTTATAAAAATCCTGACGGAGAAGGTGACGGTGAAGATGAAGGCGGTGATGAAGACGCGCAATCGTTAGGTTCGGGTTTTATTATTTCCAAAGATGGTTATGTGTTAACCAATCATCATGTGGTCAAAAACGCTGATGAAATTATCGTCAAGCTGTCTGATCGCAGAGAATTAGTTGCCAAACTAATTGGTTCTGATGCGCGTACTGATGTAGCCGTGTTAAAAGTCGATGCAACTGACTTACCCGCTGTCACTATTGGTTCACCTGAACAACTGAAAGTCGGTGAATGGGTATTAGCCATTGGTTCACCATTTGGCTTTGAACAATCAGCCACCGCAGGTATCGTCAGTGCCAAAGGTCGAAGCCTACCAGGTGGTAACTATGTGCCGTTTATTCAAACCGATGTCGCCATTAATCCAGGTAACTCAGGGGGACCCTTGTTTAACATGGATGGCAAAGTCGTTGGCATTAACTCGCAGATTTACAGCCGCACGGGCGGGTTTATGGGGCTGTCATTCTCTATTCCGATGGACGTAGTAATGAATGTCGTTGAGCAAATAAAAACCACAGGTAAAGCGACACATGGCTGGTTAGGCGTACAAATACAAGATGTCACGCGTAAATTAGCTGAATCATTTGGTATGAAAAAACCCCAAGGCGCGTTAGTGGCTAGAATCGTACCCGATAGCCCAGCTGCCCATGCTGATATACAAATCGGTGACATTATTACTGAATTTAATGGTCAACCCGTTGAGACTTCAGGTGATTTACCACCGATGGTTGGCGTTACGCCCATTAATAAGGAAGCGACCTTAAAACTCATTCGCCAAGGCGAAACCAAAACTGTGACCTTCAAAGTGGGATTATTACCCGACCAAGATAAAAAAGTCACTAAAACCAAAGTAGAAGCTAAGCCAGCTAATAAACTGGGCATTAAAGTCAGCGAACTAAGTGCGGAAGAAAGAGAAGCCTTACAAGTCCCTAAAGGCGGTGTATTAATTCGTGAAGTCGAAAAAGGAGTCGCTAAAGACGCAGGTATTTCTCGTGGTGATGTAATTTTACGCATTCAAAATGAACCCATCAATGGCGTGGATGATTTTGATAAAGTCATTAAAAAACTACCTGTTGATAAATCAATTGCGATTTTAATTCAGCATCGTGGCAGTCCTGCCTTTTTAGCACTTAAAATCAATAAATAACGTTTGCTTGAACGCCAACATCAAAACCTTGATGTTGGCGTTTTTTTGATTCTATTGTAAATATTCATAAAGCATAAAGTCGCACTTATCTGTGGGAAAAATTGCTCTACTAAAGCCATAAACTGCTAATAAACAGGTATACTTTCATCTAAAAGTCGCCTTTTTCTAATCATGTGTGCAGCTTCACTGCCATTGATAGTCGTGAAATGACTTAAATAAAGTCAGGGCGCGTAACCCCTGGCTGGCATCTAGCCAATTGCTTTATCCGCAAATTACTTACTCATACCGTCGGCTTTTTTTTAAACCATTGCTAGGACAGAGGTTTCTTCAATTGGATCGCTTAGTTCTATTTTAAAAGTCGAACATCGCGTTTTATATGGAACCAGTTATTGCTGTCCCTATTGATGGTTTTCAAAAAACAATAGAGCTTTAGTTATTCAAATGAACTTAAATACAATACGTGTAGTATCCATTTATTTTGCTATTTTGGCTTTTTTAAGTCTTAACCCATGATTACATCCAGATTCTAGTCTGGCGATCGGAAATATTGCTTGGGATAAGATTGATCATGCAGTAGCTTATGGTTTATTGTCCTTGTTGCTCATGAGCGCATGCAGGTTTCATAAACAGCAGTGGGTGGTTTCATTAATGGTATTGCTGGCTTGTTCCTTTGTAGGCGTATTATTGGAATATTGCCAGTTTTGGTTTACGGCAACACGGCAGTTTTCTTATGATGATGCTATCGCTAATGTCTTTGGTGCAGCCTTAGGCGTAATTTTGTTTTGGTGTTACTTGTTTGTTGCCGTAAAACACACCAAATGAATAGGTTTTATATCTCCGATTCCAAAGAAGAAAGGCATTGATTCGGACTTGAGCAATCACTATGGGAAATACCCTTCGGAATCCAAGGAGGTTCAATCGCAAATTTACAATACAACTATTTCAGTGTATTTATTCAATCACACCCGCTGCTTTTAACTGCAAGCGTAATTTCTCCACCCGTTTACGATTGACACCAAAATCCCCATAACCGACACGCGAAGCTGAACGAATATGAAACAAACGTGCCTCGCTATCCAATAGTACATCCACATCATCAACAAACCGAAAAATCAGCGAAGTCGCTTCTGCATGAAGTGTATTTTCCGTTTCCTGTGTAATCACTGTGCGAGGTTGATTTAGCAGCGCGTTTTTTACCGCTAAACTAGCGGTATCAATTGCCCCAACAATTTTAAAGGGTGCAATAAAATGCGCCTTATCGGTGGCTAAACTAGACACACAATTAGGGCTATTTGGGCAAGCTAGCAAAGTTTTTTGTTCCGCCGCGTGGCTGACGGTAATAGTTCCAAAAGTCATAAAAATGAGATAAAAAATAGTGTTAATATTCATAAAAAATACCGCTGTCTACCGTGGTTACTAAAAAAGACTATGCTCTTGGCATATTTTCTCACTGTCACTTTGACTGAGTAATTCTTTAGTTAAGTTACACTGAAAACCTGTGGGCAATTGAGTAAAATATTGACAGGACTTGCATAAACCAAACGATTCTGAACGATTAGCTTTTTGCAATGCCATCAGTGCCTTGACAAAAATTATTTCATGATTCACAAACTCGTTTTCTTTAAAGATTAACGAAGCCTGTTTAAACAACTCCGATTGCCGCGCTTGTTTTAACATCATCTCGCCTTCGGGCAACAAACTCAGATGCACTACGCGCCGATCTGCGCTATCAGCGGTTTTTTTCACATAGCCTTTTTTTTCCAATAACAACAAGGTTTGCGAAACCGTACCCCGCGTCATGCCTAAATATTTAGTCAGTGCGGCGGGCGTATCACTATAACGATTGCAACGTGATAAATAATCCAATACTTGCAAATGCACAGGTTGCAATCCCAATTCAGCGCATTTTTTACGTTCTTCTGAACGAATTAATGCCGCCATACGTTCAATCAAATCAAATACATCAACTGCTTCCATAGAACCTATACTGAGCGTGATTAATTAAGTTGACACTAAAATATAGTCTACCCTATTATTAGGTGTCGAATCGACATTATTATGCTTAGTGAGTAAATTAGGTTAATAATTTGCTACGCGTTCTGTTAAATACCGATTTTTTAAAGGAGTTCTTATGCCTATTTCTCATGTATTTGATACCTATGCAAAAACAACTCAAGGCAAGATTATACACTTTGATGTGATACTCGATGAACAAGATCAGCAAAAAGCCTTGGAATACGCGCAAAAATGGTTACAAAGTATCGGTGAAACTAATGCAACTATCACTTCAGGCAACTGTTATTTTTGTCACAGCATTGAAGCACCTGAAGAATTAAGAGCGCAAATAACCGCGCAAGGCTATGCTATTTATAAATTAGAAGGCTGTCCGAAATAACGGTTAAAAATTCTTGGTCATTCATCATTCAAGATAACCTACAAAGCGATTATAAAAATCGTTACTTGCTTCTATGGGGCGGTAATTGCTATAACGTCAAGATTAGAATCATCAACCAAAAAGGTAGCTCGAATGAATGACAAATCAAAATTACGCTGGGGCATTTTAGGTGCGGCACGCATCAATGAACGTTTAATGCCTGCCATTGCGGGTGCATCCAACACAGAATTGGTTGCCATTGCTAGTCGTCGTCCTAATGCGGCGGCGCAAACGTTGGAAAAATACGCGCCAGACCAACAAAATGTTCGTATATATAGTGATCGTGAAGCCTTACTCAATGACCCTAATATAGATGCCGTATATATTCCGCTTGCCAATTACGAACACGCTGAATGGGCATTGCGTGCTATCAAACTGGGTAAGCATGTATTGTGTGAAAAACCAATGGCATTGAGTGTAGCGGCTATCGAGTCTATTTTCATTGCCGCCCAAGAACATAACGTCGCCGTCATGGAAGGTTTTATGTACCGCTTTCATCCCCAACACGCACACGTACAAGCATTAATACAATCTGGTCTTATTGGCGAAGTCCGTTCAGTCCGTAGCAGTTTTTCTTTTATGATGCGTCCTGAAAGAATGTACCGCTTAACCGAAAGTGTTGAAAATGGCGGTGGGGCAATGTGGGATATAGGCTGTTATGCCATTCATTGCACTCGGTTATTTTTCAATCAAGAACCTGTTGCCATCACCGCACTTGCAAAACACGTTGCCAGCGGTGCAGATATTATCAGTAGCGGCATTATTGATTTTGGTGACGGTAAATTTGCACACTTCGATTTTAGCTTTGAACGGGCAAGACGTTGTGAATATGAAATTATCGGCACAAAAGGCGGTATAAAATGCCACAACGTTTGGGCTATGCCTACCGATACCCCCATCATTTCATGGTGGAGTGACGATGGACAACACGCAGAAGAACAACTACCACCTGCTAATCATTTTTTGTTGGAAGTAGAGCATTTCAGTCAATGCGTGTTAGAAGGCAAAGCCCCATTGCTGTCATTGGAAGACGCAAAAAATAATTGTCAACTGATTGTTGCTGCTCTGCAATCAGTCAAAGAGCAACAAGTCGTTAAAGGCAACGCCCTGAAAATGTGGACATTTAAAAGAAAGCGTAGTCGGGAAGTGCAAAATATAACCGATGCGGATAGTTACTAAAGTTTGATATAAAAAAGCGACTCGTAGAGACGTTGCGATGCAACGTCTGTGCAACCATATCACTCCTATTTGCGTACTACCAAGCGTTTTCATCATCATGGCACTCATCGAAACCTCATTAGCTATTGCCCTTCGCGCTTATACGGGAAAAACCGATAAAGCGGGACGAGCATATATTCACCATCCGCTTAGACTCATGGCAAAAATGTCCACGGACACTGAAATGGCAGCGGCTTTATTACATGATGTTATTGAAGATTCAGACATTACCGCTGCTGATTTATTGGCAGAAGGTATTCCTAGTGACGTGGTTGACGCGGTGTTATGTCTAACTAAACAAACGGGCGAAAATTACCAAGCCTTTGTTTTAAGAGCTAAACAAAACACCCTCGCGCGTAAAGTTAAGATAGCGGATATAGAAGACAATATTAACGTACTACGTTTATTGACCTTAAGCGAAATCGATTTAGCGCGAGTGGCTAAGTATCACGCTGCATGGCAGCTATTAAACGAAACCGATTAGCGATTACCGCTCTAAAATCTCTATCGCATTACCATCTGGATCACGACAAAATAATGCCCGCCGCCCTGAGATACTGAGCGTGTAAGGCACACCCGCCTGTTCTAGGCTTTCTTTAACAGGATCAAGTGCGGCAGTGCTTAATGCCACATGGCGATCGCGTCCGCCATGTGCTGGACGACCTGTCGTCGGATCCATATTGGGCAACTCCAGTAAATGCAGTTGTTGCTCCCCTAATCGTAACCACGCACCTTTAAAGCCTAAATCAGGTCGTTCCATTTGTTGTAAACCCAAAACGCCCGAATAAAATGCCAGTGAGGCTTCAGTATTCGCCACCACAAAACTGGCATGATGCAAAATAAGATCGTTTTTTAACATAAAAAATCCTTGTTATTATTTAAATACAGTTTGCCTATAATAACTTGCTATTTAAAATGGGATTGTGTAATTTCAAAACGCGCCTATCACAAGGCAATCACACCACTGTTAGACATCAATAAAGCAGGAGACATCAAGTGGATATTTCAAAATATCAAAACAATCAACACGACCCAGATGAACAACAAGCTCGACAATGGGCTATGTTTTTACATTTATCACAATTAGCGGGCTACATTATTCCGCTCATCGGCTTAATAGCCCCTATTATCATTTGGCAAACTAAAAAAGAAGAATATCCGATACTGGATGAGCATGGAAAAATTGTAATCAACTGGATTATTTCAGAACTTATTTACGGCGCGATTTGTTCGGTATTGCTCTTCGTGATTATTGGTTTTCCAATGCTGATGATTTTGGGCATTCTTGCCGTTGTATTTCCCATTATTGGTGGCATCAAGGCAAATAACGGTGAACTGTGGCGTTATCCGATGACGATTAATATCATAAAATAGTCATAATTTCAGCCTGTAGCAGAACAGCTTACAGGCTGAATGCAATGGCTTTTACTTCGTGGCAATCATATTAAGACTGATAGGCTCGCCATAAGGTGCATAGTCACTGGTATCATCAAACAGCTTGAGTGAGAGCACTCTTTCTAAAGTTGAAAATCCTACTTTCGTTAAAATATCGGTTAACAATAATTCATTCCAGCCAAAATAATGGAAATCAAATTCATCCGTTTGTCCACCAAACATTATCCTTACAATATGATGTTTTTGTGCTGGTGTTCGGTTTGGGTCTAAAAAAGAGCGACAAAGAACATCCATGTCAGGTACTGAAATATAAAATTTTCCCTGCTTTTTTAACACTCTCAATATGTCTGTGAGTGTAATGAAAAATAGGCGTTGCGGAACATGTTCAAAAACGTGACTGGCATAAATCGCATCAATACTCCCCTCAGAAAATTGGCTTAAATCGCTAATATCGCCAACAAAATCAACACCCTCGCCTGCTTGAATGTTTAAAATTTTCCAGCCATCTTTGACTTGCTTGCCGCCAATATGTAATTTCACCGTTCAAATGCCTAGCCAATTTTGTGGTTTCAAATAGGTTTCATACAATTCGGCTTCCGCACTGCCTTGTTCAGGTTGCCAATTATATTGCCAGTGCGCGACAGGTGGCATGGACATTAAAATAGATTCCGTTCTTCCCCCTGATTGCAAACCGAACAACGTGCCACGGTCATAAATGAAATTAAATTCCACATAACGCCCACGACGATACAGTTGAAAATTACGCTCTTTGGTACTGTATGGTGTGTCTTTGCGTTTTTGTATAATGGGCAAATAGGCTTGAATGTAATGATCGCCTACGCTACGCATAAACTCAAAACACTGTTCAAAACCACCTTCATTTAAATCATCAAAAAATAAACCACCCACACCGCGTGTTTCATTGCGATGTGGTAGAAAAAAATACTCATCACACCACTTTTTATAACGAGGATAGACAGACTTACCAAAGGGTTGACACGCTACCAGCGCGGTTTGATGCCAATGCAGTACATCTTCTTTAAATGGATAATACGGCGTTAAATCAAAACCACCACCAAACCACCAAATACTAGGTTCACCTTCTTTTTCAGCAATTAAAAAGCGTACATTGGCGTGTGAAGTAGGAACGTAGGGATTTTTAGGATGAATCACTAATGACACACCCATTGCTTGAAATTGCCGATTAGCTAATTCAGGACGTTTAGCCGTAGCGGACGGTGGTAATTTAAAGCCTGTTACATGGGAAAAATTTACCCCACCTTGTTCAAATACTTCTCCATCTTTTATCACGCGCGTTCTACCACCGCCACCTTCTGCACGTTGCCACTTATCTTCAACAAAACGTACGTTAGGTTCTTCGCCCTCTAACGCCGTACAAATATGGTCTTGTAAATTAAGTAAATAGTCTTTTACTCTAGCAATATCATCAGTATTCATGGTTCAACCTGTATTTCATTGTATTGATAAACCTAATTAACATCGTACAGACGCTGTATCACAAGGTCTGTACAATTTGCGTATACAATCACTATAAACCACACATTGGCAAAGTGTGCCTAAAGTTGATAAACTTAGTGGGTTTTTATTTATTAATTATTAAGTGGTTACTCTTATGAGCGTTATAGAAAGAATCAAAGATCAACTGGAAAACAACCCCGTGGTTTTATATATGAAAGGTACACCCGATTTTCCACAATGTGGTTTTTCTGGGCAAACCGTACAAGTGTTAGCCGCCTGCAATGCAAAATATTTAGCAGTGAATATTTTTGAAGACCCCGAATTGCGTGAAGCACTGAAAGAATATTCACATTGGCCAACTTATCCGCAGCTTTATATTAACGGACAGTTGGTTGGCGGTTGTGACATTGTTACCGACTTGTATACCAAAGGTGAGTTAGTTCACTTGTTAGGATTAGCAGCGGCACAATAGTCAATAGTCTTGCCTTATAGTGATAGGCGCGACTAACGTCGCGTCTACACAGCATTTACGCGTCTTTCGCTTCCAGATGTTTCCAACGATTCACAATTTTACAAAATAATTCTGCCGTTTTTTCCGCATCATATAACGCAGAATGGGCTTTCTCGTTATCCCACTCCATACCCGCCGCTTGTGCCACTTTTGCCAATACCGTTTGTTGATACGCCAAACCGCCTAAGGTCGCCGTATCAAAAGTGCTAAACGGATGAAACGGACTACGTTTTATTTGTGTGCGATGAATCGCCGCATTTAAAAAGGCAATATCAAACGCGGGATTATGTCCTACTAAAATTGCTTTTGTGCAGTTATTACGCTTAATCGCCGCTCTAATCGGTTTAAACATCATCTCCAGTGCGTCTTTTTCATCAATCGCCATACGAAAGGGATGATAAGGGTCTATACCATTAAATTTAAGTGCCGCCTCATCCAATTCAGCATTTTTAAACGGTATAACGTGGGTTGTATAGTGTTCAGTAATGTGCAGTTCACAATCGCTGTTCAGTTCAACAATCACAGCGGCAATTTCTAATAAAGCATTTTTTTTGGGATTAAAGCCTGCGGTTTCAATGTCGATAACAACAGGCAAATAACCTCTAAAGCGTTTTTCTAGCGGGATGATTGGGTTATCCATTAAGGTGATTTTAGTCCAAGTAATAAAAATATTTTTCGTTCCCACGCGCCGCGTGGGAATGCAGTTACGGTGTGCCATGCAGTGTAGACGTTGCGGTGTAAGTCTCTAGCTGTTAATCAGTTTCCAGCTCAAATCTTCCCCTGCTTTTAACGGCGTAATGTCACCATAAGCACTGGGTATAGTCCACGTCTGTTTTTCTAAGGTGATGGTGTCGGTATTTCTGGGCAAGCGATAAAAATCTGCCCCATAAAAACTGGCAAAGCCTTCTAATTTATCCAATGCGTTTACTTGCTCAAACGCCTCGGCATACAACTCTATTGCCGCAAACGCACTGTAACAACCTGCACAACCACAGGCATTTTCTTTGGTATGCGTTAAGTGCGGCGCGGTGTCTGTGCCTAAAAAGAATTTAGCATTACCGCTGGTTGCTGCTTTAACCAATGCAAGGCGATGTTGTTCACGCTTAAGAATAGGCAGACAGTAATAATGTGGACGTATGCCGCCTGCTAAAATCGCATTACGATTAAATAGCAAGTGTTGCGGAGTAATGGTTGCCGCCACATTCTCACCCGCTGATTCGACAAATTGCACCGCTTCGCTAGTGGTAACGTGTTCCAACACCACGCGTAAATTAGGAAAATCCCGTGTGATAGCCGTTAAATGACGCTCAATAAACACGCGCTCTCTATCAAAAATATCACAGGTTTCATCCGTTACTTCACCATGTAATAACAACGGTAACTCATATTTTTCCATTGCTGCCAATAACGGATAAATCGTCGCGATATTCGCTACACCTGCATCGGAATTAGTCGTTGCACCCGCAGGGTATAATTTGAACGCATGAACGTGTTCACAATCGGCAGCGGCTTTAATGTCTTCCACCGTGGTGGCGGCAGTTAAATATAAGGTCATCAACGGGGTAAAATTCGCATCTTTGGGCAATGCCGATAAAATTTCTTCCCGATAATTTAAGGCTTGCGCTACTGTTATGACTGGCGGTTTCAAATTAGGCATAATAATCGCCCGCGCAAATTGAGCGGCTGTGTGCGGCAAAACTGTCTTTAAAATCGCGCCATTTCTGACGTGTGTATGCCAATCATCGGGGCGAGTAATCGTTAATGTTTTCATTGTTAAGCCGTAAATCTGTAAAATAGCCCGTTATTCTATAGGTAAGTGTGTTGAAAAACTAACACCAACCTCTATATCTGCTGTTTTTTACGGAGTCAGTTATGCCAATTTATGAATATCAATGCCAATCTTGCGGTCATCAGCATGAGGCATTACAAAAGCTGAGTGATGCACCACTCATTGTTTGTCCCGCGTGTACTAAACCTGAATTGATGAAAAAAATCTCAGCCGCAGGTTTTCGTTTAAAAGGTAGTGGCTGGTATGAAACTGATTTTAAAAGCGGCACGAAGAAAAATGTCGCAGGTGAAGCATCAGCACCCAGCAGTGCCTGCAATACCAGCAGTTGCCCGAAAAATTAAAATAGCCATAATTCATAGTTCCCAGCGATCCAGCGTGGGAACTCATCCTGCAACGCTCTGGCGTTGCGTGTACAGGAAGACGCTGGAGCGTCAACTTAGGCATTCCAACGCAGAGCGTTGGAACGATGAAATATTTTAGTAGGTTGGGTTGCCGCTTTTTGGCAACCCAACATATTCGGTGTTTGTTGGGTTAGCTATCACCAGCGCAACTTACGCGGCTTCATTCCTCGGTGCATCTTATCAGGCTTGGCACGGGGGCTTATTTTAAGGAGTTACACTTGGCACAACAACTTTCACCAGCGGCTATAATCGCACTCAAAGAAGCACTTTGCTCCATCTATTGGTATAAACGCAACTTACGCGAATTTCTTCAATTATGCCTATCGACTCCAGCCATTTTGAATAATTTCAATTGGGAAAATTACAAACACCAAATAGCATCTGATGTTATAGATTTTTTAGTTGCCAATCCAAGCAAATATATTGCTGACTTAACCAAAATATGTAATGAAATCTGTAAAATGACTGATTTTTCCCATCTCAATCAAATTGACGATAGTTCGCAAAAAGCTAAAAAAGCAAAAGATGCAGTAACTCAATTAAAAAAATTTGTTGAACCACATCAAGATGAAAAAAAAGAACAAGAAAAGGTCAAAAAACGTCAAGAGCAAGCAGCTAATAAACTAAAAGAAAATAAAGCGGTTAGAGAAAAACTGGAAGTTATTAAAAATGAATATATGACATTGGTAAGCTCTAGCAATGCTCAAGGACGAGGATTCGAGCTTGAAAAATCATGTATGAGTTATTTTATTTATTTGACCTTGACCCCAAAGCCTCATTTAAAAATTTGGGTGAGCAGATTGATGGAGCATTTTCACTTGAAGGAACCGAGTATCTTTTTGAAGCTAAATGGCAAAAAGAACCTGTCAATAAAGCTGATTTAGCCATTTTTTCAGACAAAGTAAGAACCAAACTTGAAAATACTCTTGGAGTATTTTTATCAATTAATACTTTCTCTCAAGAAGGAGTTGCTGCCCACCAAGCGGGAGGTGCCGCAATCATTTTGATGGATGGCAGTGATCTCATGGCTGTACTTGAAGAACGTATTGATTTCACCAGCTTGCTTTGTCGCAAAAAACGCCATGCGTCACAAACAGGAAATATTTATTTCAGTTATCATCAAATGGTAACTACATAATAACTCAGCATCGATAGGATGCGCTGAAGTACGAAGCGCATCATTCATTCGCAATTGATGCGCCTCCTATCGTCGGCACATCCTATAACTAAAACTGCATTCCAACATAGCGCGTTGGAACGCTATAATTCACCAACCTATTTTATTTTTACCAACAAGGAAACCTTATGCGTACTCACAAGTGCGGAGAACTGAACACACAACAACTGGGCGAAACCGTTTCTATCTGCGGTTGGGTACATAGACGACGCGATCACGGCGGTGTTATTTTTATTGATTTACGCGACCGTGCGGGTTTGGTGCAGGTGGTGGTTGATCCCGATTATGCCGAAGCCTTTACAGCCGCTGAACACGTTCGTAGTGAATATGTGCTGAGAATTTCAGGCGTAGTGCGTGACCGTCCAGCAGGTACGATTAACGCCAATATGCACTCTGGCGCGATTGAAATCTTAGCCAAAGAAATCGACGTGTTAAACGAATCGGAAACACCGCCGTTTCCTGTTGAAAGCGACATCGAAGTTAATGAAGAGCTGCGTTTAAAATACCGTTACATCGACTTACGCCGTGTCGCTATGCAGGAAAAAATGCGGGTGCGCCGTGATGTTACGCGCGTGTTGCGTAATTTCCTCGATGACAATGAATTTTTTGAAATCGAAACGCCATATTTGACTAAAGCCACGCCAGAAGGCGCACGCGATTACATCGTGCCTAGTCGTACGCATGAAAATTCATTTTTCGCCTTGCCACAATCGCCACAACTTTATAAACAAATTTTGATGGTGGCAGGTTTTGACCGTTATTATCAAGTGGTGCGTTGTTTCCGTGACGAAGATTTACGCGCTGATCGTCAGCCTGAATTTACTCAGCTCGATATTGAAACCTCGTTCATGACTGAACATGAAATCATGAATGTCATGGAAGAAATGATTCGTCAATTATTTGCCAAAATTATCGACGTAAAATTGCCTGAGCAGTTCCCGCGCATGACTCATGCCGAAGCGGTATCACGTTACGGTATCGACCGCCCTGATTTGCGTATTCCGTTGGAATTGGTGGATATAGCCGACGACATGAAGTTGGTTGATTTTAAAGTCTTCTCCACACCCGCTAAAGACCCTAAAGGGCGCGTCGTGGCAATGCGCGTACCGAATGCGGGCGATTTAAGCCGTAAAGACATTGAAGATTTAACCAAATACGTCAGCATCTATGGCGCGAAAGGCTTGGCTTATATTAAAGTCAACGATTTAGCGGCGGGTATTGATGGCTTGCAATCACCGATTGTTAAATTCGCCCCTGCTGAAGTATGGGCTAGCGTAATGGCAAAAACAGGCGCGCAAAACGGCGATTTAATTTTCTTTGGCGCGGATAAAGCCAGCATCGTCAACGAAGCAATGGGCGCGTTGCGCGTTAAATTAGGTCACGACCTCAATATGCTACAAGGCGAATGGAAACCTGTTTGGGTAGTCGATTTCCCGATGTTCGACTGGGACGAAAAAACCGAACGTTATAATGCTATTCATCACCCATTCACCGCCCCTAGCTGTTCGGTAGAAGAATTGGTCGCAAATCCTGCGACTGCGCTGTCACGCGCTTACGATTTAGTGTTAAACGGCACCGAAGTCGGCGGCGGTTCGATTCGTATTAACCGTCCTGCCATGCAAAAAACTGTGTTTGAGTTGCTAGGCATTGGTGATGAAGAAGCGCAAGAAAAATTCGGCTTCTTGTTAGATGCGTTGAAATACGGTGCGCCTCCGCACGGTGGTTTGGCGTTTGGTTTAGACCGTTTAGTGATGTTAATGACTGGCTCTACTTCAATTCGTGATGTGATTGCCTTCCCAAAAACCCAATCCGCCGCGTGTCCATTAGTCAGCGCACCAGCGGTTGTCACCGATGAACAGTTGAAAGAATTGGGCATTCGCTTGATTAAACCTGCTGGAAAAGCGAAAGAGTAACGCACTACTTTTTCGAGACGGAGTACAAACCTGGGTTTGTACTCCAATTTGATAAGTTCCCGACGTGACAACATCTTTTTCTGGTGCAATAATGAAAGTGTGGATATTTTGGTATTGATATCCGCAACTTCAACACTAACCGATAAAGGATGAATGTATGAACAGAAAACACACTACAATTGGTTTTATCGCTTCGGTACTGTTAATCAGTTCTACCGCTATTTTTGCGGTCGATAATGAGCCAAACACATCTTTAGAAGCAGGCAAAACTGCTCCTGCACCAACTACCGAACCCACCCCAGCTACAACGCCAGTAACAACACCTGCACCTGCCGCTAAGGTAGACAGTACCAAAAAACCACTGGCTAAAGTCACTTGTGAAGAATTTCTTGCTTTTGATGAAGTCATCCAACCTAAGTATGTCATTGCCGCCGCAGCTCATGCCAAAGGTGGTCAGCCCAAAACTATTGTCATTGACGTAGTAGAAACAGAAACCCTAGTTCCTATTTTGATCGAAGAATGCACCAAAACACCTAAAGTGTCTTTCTTCGATAAATTGAAAAGTAAGTTAAAACAACTAAAGTCAAAATTATGAGTTAGTTGCTTACCCCAACAAACCTTTTATCATTAAAAAAAAAGGGGGGGGATTAACGGCTTTTTATCCTGCCTAAATGCCCCCAATCTGAGGTAATTATGAAAAAAATAAGGTGGTGGTAAAAATCAAAGTGATAGAGACAAATTGTATTTCCGAATGAAAAGATGAGTGACCCAAGCATGATAGTCATCGGACTTTGAAAAAGACAATGTTTTACGGGTACAGCGAGACAAGCATTGTCGAAGGGTGTTATGCCATCGTTCGACATGATTGGTTTGCCCAGAGTCTTTCCCAACGCTACGATGAGTTTCTTTAGGAAAGACTGTTG
>WSSedA1B3DRAFT_1000026_pt1 | contig 39579 bp, 30 predicted proteins | sample WetSurSiteA1Bulk_FD_9468 | JGI IMG/M metagenome (IMG submission 9468)
AAATACAGCCGGAACCGCCCATATCAACCGAACCCATTTCAAGTAACCTTACGCCTTTATAGACGACACTGAATCGTTCCGGGATATCATCCACACGCGGGTTCAGGGTGAAAAAACCACCGATCGTACCTGGTTTAGCTCCTGTACGTTCTTCAATCAATTCATCCATTTCAGCAATGGGGTGGAGTTGTGTACGCAATTCCTCGGGGAATCCCAATGCTCCTGCCAGGCATGGAGATGGGTCTGCGTCAGCTACAAGTACTTGACGTCCAGTATCTGCGTAGGCTTGGGCTAATAAAGCTGCCAGGGTGGTTTTTCCAACACCACCTTTACCACTGATTGCTAATTTCATATTTTCACCTACATCCTATAAATTGGAGCGAATTATAATCTATCTAAGGGTGCATGTCTGGTTTAACAACACCCCGACGGATTGCCTCTTCCCTTAAAACGAGAAGGATCTCTTCAAGATTAAGCTCACGCACGCATGCATCCCGCGCACAGCGGAGCACTTCATCTGACCAAAGCGTCCGTGAACTTAATATTTCCTCGTCGTTCATAATGGCTAGTTGAATCAGGCTATCTAAAGGAATATCCTGCTCGCGGCTGTACTCCCCATTGCATAATTGACAGCCGCGGCAGCGATTAATGTCTTGCCCGGTTTTTGATAAAATCAACCTTCGAAATGACATGCGAATAATTTACCGATAAAAAGTATCCATCAATCCAGATCAGATGGTTAAGATTTAGGTGGGGGAGGGGGAGGTGGAGTGAAGTTAGGTGGCAAAATACCTGCTTCGGTGATTATTCGGGGCACGATTTCTTCCCAACCCACCGCCATTAAGTGAATGCCGTTCACACCTTTCTTATTCTTAACTGCATCAATCAACTCAAGAGCGATTTGGACACCTTCTTCGTCAGCTTTCTCCCCAGCGGCTTCCATTCGCTTGACAAGCTTATCCGGAATGGAAACACCTGGAACTTCCTCATTCATATATTTCGCAACTTTCAAGCTTTTTAATGGAGTGATGCCAAGAAGAATATATACTTTATCCAGGATTCCACGTTTCTCAAGGGCTTCCAGCCAATCATCCAAACCGTCAGGATCATACACCAGGTTGGTCTGGAAGAATTGAGCGCCTGCATTTACTTTTTTATGCTCACGGATCGCTTGAATACGTGGATCAGAGGCATAAGGAGAGCCAGCAGCTCCGAGGAAGTATTTTGGTGGGAATTTTATTGCCCGGCCATCCATATAGATCGCCTCATCCCTCATCCGCCGTAGAATCCATAGCATATGGATGGAATCCATGTCAAGAATGTCCATTTTCCCTTTGGGAATGCTGGACATATTCATGCTGTCACCCGACAGGCATAAAATGTTCCTGACACCTAAGGCATTTGATCCCAACACCTCTGCCTGCAGACCAATGCGTGTGCGGTCACGCGCAGCAATCTGCATGACAGGCTCTGCACCAGCCTGAACGGTGAGGGAGCTGCAAGCCCATGAAGACATGCGCGGGGAGGCAGACGGGCAATCGGTGAAGTTGATCGCAGCCACATATGGTTTGACCAACTCGATATTCTTCAAGAGCTTATTGGTGGCTACAGTGGCAGGTGGGGCCACTTCCGCTGTTACAACGAACTCACCGGCTTTCAAGCGCCTTTCGAGTTCAGAGACGGGCTCGGTGTACGCGGGTGGGTGAAACTCAGAATCCCCGTTCCACCACTCTGGCTGGCGAATTGGGTGAAAAACCGAGCTCCACGCAACTTTGCGCTTCTCTCCTCCAGCAATTACCCCTCCGAAAAAGGATTTTGCACCCACTTTTTTAATTTGGTGATAGACATCAGCCCAGGTCTCACCACCGGTTTTATCCCAATCCAGGGGTGGCAGGACCTCCATCAGCATCTCTTGCCGGCCCATTTTGAAAGCTCGGTCGTAGATTTTATACCAAACACATGGGCGGGTTTTATCAACATAACAGTATTCTGTGGTTGAACCACCACAAGGACCATTTCGCTCACCCTTTGGACACTCCATTGGGCAGATAAAAGCAGTTTCTTGAAGCAAACAATTCCCACACATACGGCAACCGAACATAGGTCCTTTGATCACTCGCTCTATAGATTCCAAAACGCGGGTACCATATGGATCTCTTCTAAATGGATGATAAGGTGGTTGCCATCTTCTAACGGGAGTAAATCCAGGCATATTCGACCTCCTTCAAGCTGAAATAATATGACATGGGGAGTGGAGGTCTACCACTCCCCATTGGTAATCTGAATTAAAGTAATGGTAACAAATATTCGTAAGCACTTAGGGTTGCTTTCGCACCCTCACCAACTGCCACCAGAACCTGCTCAGCATAGGTATTGGTCACATCGCCGGCAGCAAAAATGCCGGGTACGCTGGTATGGTTACCACAGTCTATGATGATGCGTTTCTGCTCATCCAACGCCACAAAATCGGCAACAATCTGAGAATTTGGAACCAAGGCCATCTCAACAAAGGTGCCATCTGCTTTTAGCTCACTTATTTTGCCTTTCTTATCCTTCACCATCAAGCTTTTGGCATAGTCGTCACCTTTAACTTCGATGACTTGATGACCTTCCAGGATAGTGACGTTAGGTGCGACCTTCAATTTTTCGTTCACATTGGTCACCTTGAGGCTTTCGGCAGGACAAACCAAGGTGACATGTTTGGCAACCGTGGCGAGTTCGGCAGTAGATCTCTGGGCCAAATCTCCATCACCAATGACGACGGTTGTCTTGTCAATAAATAACGGGGCATAACTCAGGGCGGAATAGCATAAACCGCGCATGATGAACTCTTTTTCACCTGGAACATTTAGTAGTTGTTGACGGGTACCGGTTGCAATAATTACAGCCTTTGTTTCTAAATCACCGCCACCGCGTGTTTTAACAATGAAACCTTTGTCCTTCCGAATGATCTTATCCGCAGGTTCCATGTGCCGGGCGAATTCCAGGTATTCCAGCTCGCTTTTGAATTTATTGACAATTTCCAACCCTTTAATAACCTGGTAATCTTCGACCCAGGGTAGGGCGAGGCGGAAATTTGTCTTACCACCCAGATCCTTTGTGATTAACAAGACGTTCAAGCGCTTACGGATGGCATAAATTGTTGCAGTCAAGCCCGCTGGTCCACCACCGACGACAATTAGATCATACATATTTCACCTCGTTGATATCCTCTCTTTTTATACCGGGGCTTCGCCAATGAAGCCATCTTTCATCATCATTTGGGTCAAATTACGTGAGCGTCCGATGATGTCAGTTGCATTCTTGAATTCCTCCTCGTAGGTCATCTGTATGCGAGCCAACCCTTGTTCCTGGGCTTTCACTGCTACAGCAGCGGCCTCACGCGGGAATACTTCCCAGTCATCCATGGTGGGCAAAATATGCTCGTTTGTTAGGTTTGATCCAACATGATCTGCGAGGGCTTTTGCGGCTGCAAAGCACATTTCATCAGTAATGGTACGTGCACGAACATCCAGGGTTCCACGGAAAATACCTGGAAATCCGAGTGAGTTGTTGACCTGGTTGTCAAAATCAGAACGACCGGTTGCGACCAGAACTGCACCTGCAGCTTTTGCTTCCCATGGCCATATCTCTGGGACGGGATTTGCACATGAGAAAACAATAGCTTCTTTTGCCATTGTTTCAATCCATTCAGGAAGAATCACACCTGGACCAGAGCGGGAGAGGGCGACAACCACATCTGAACCCTTGATCGCATCAGGGATGTTACCTTCACGATTTTCGGCATTGGTTATCTGGCACAACTTCCATTTGTCCACATATTCGGCTTTGCGCATCTCGAGATCTTTTCGATGCTTGCCAAGAATGCCTTTGCTATCCACCATGAAGCAATTGGCAGGAATTACACCCCAGCTGAAAATCAAGCGTGAAATCGCAACATTAGAAGCACCACAACCAATGAAAGCAATCTTTACTTTTTCCTTATCTTTGCCAACAACCTTGAGGGCGTTGATCAAACCGGCAAGTGTTACTGTAGCAGTTCCCTGTTGATCATCGTGCCAGATTGGAATCTCGGCTTTTTCACGCAGGGTATCCAAAATATAAAAGCATTTTGGCTGTGAAATATCTTCCAGGTTAACCCCTCCGAATCCCGGTTGGAGCATTAAGGTTGTGTTGATGATGGCATCTGGGTCTTTAGTATCGAGCATGATGGCAACACCGTCGACACCGCCGAGATATTTATACAGGAGTGCTTTGCCTTCCATAACGGGCAAACCAGCTTTTGGACCGATATCACCCAAGCCAAGTACACGTGTACCGTCACTGACCACGATTACGGTATTCCATTTATTTGTGTATTCATAAACTTTCTCTGGATCTGCCTCAATTGCCCGGCAAGGAGCTGCTACTCCTGGTGTATACCAAATTGCGAAATCATTGAAATCTCGCACGCAGCATTTTAGAGTAGTCTCTACTTTTCCTTTGTAGAAGGGATGCAGGACCATGGCATCTGCTGCAGGCTTTTTCGCCTTTGCCAGAAGTTCGTCTACATTTAATTGTTTTTGATTGGTCATATTTATTCTCCTATTGTTGCAAATAGCCATCGGCGTAGATGACTTTATCAAGCAATATTTGTATAGTTTTCCAGATCGCTACTTGCTCGGGGTCAGACATGTCCACATCCTCAGGTTGTGGTTCTTCCATAGCAGCAATTCGGTCAGCAATCTTAAGATACAAGCGCCCGATCGATGTGCTGGTGTCTCGCGTCTCGATGATGCGGATGACTTCGTTTTGCTCGTTGTCAAGCGGATCAGCAATCATCATATTCATGCCAACTCCCATCAGCATGGCGCAATATACACGGTTGATAAGAGGTCTTCCTTCACGGGGCACAGCATTAGAGACATTGGATAATCCTACTGATATTGTGGGTGGCGGATCCCAGGCATATTGAAGCGTGCGGATAGCCTCGATGAGATGTGGGCAATATTGCTGGCAACCTGAGACAGTTAATACTAGCGGGTCAATGATGAGATTTTCCATGGGGTAATCAATTTCCATCATGCGAGGGATGAGTTTCTCAACTGCAATATTGACACGCTCATCCGCAGTTACAGGAACCCCACTAGTAGACATCGTAAGTGCAATTAAGCGTGCGTTGTATTGCTTTGCCAGTAGGGGCACTTTTTCCAATCGTTCTGGCTCATCAGAAACGGAGTTGATGATGGGTTGGGCTTTCGTGATAGTTTTCAATGCTGCCTCGACACCCAATATGTTGATCGTATCTATGGAAAGCGGAACATCAACGACAGCTTCCACGGTCTTAACAATCCAAGGGAACATATCCATCCAATCAACTTTTCGCGGGCCCAGGTTTAAATCTAATGACTGGGCACCTGCCTCCACCTGCCTGACTGCCAACTCTTGAAAAAATTTTGCATCCTTCACTTTGATGGCTTCTTTTACTTTGTCCGAAAGAATGTGGATATTTTCACCGATGATATACATATAGCCTCCTTAGACTTTGATACTTTTGGTTAGGTTTTATTTTCTACTGCAGCTGCAACAGTAGGAAAACTTGATAAATCGGTATGCGGTAGGAACATTGCCGACATAAAAGCATCATAAAATGTGTTATCAGCTGACAGCTCAATATAAGTCATTTGTGANGCGATATCTCTTATACGATCGCGATTGCGCCAATCTAATAGCGCGAGATATGCGCCTTGAACCGAGGTATTACCCAAGAATTTAAAACGATCCCATGGCATGTCGGGGAGCAGGCCAATTTGGACTGCTTTTTCTACATTAATATATTTTCCAAACGATCCACCTATTAAAATCTGTTCAACCATGTCCAATGGCACACCCACGCTCTGTGCCAGAACGGTAAAACCAGCATAAATCGCTGCTTTGGCACGTTTTAGATTATCAATATCAACATTGTTGATGGTAATATCCTGACCACTTTCGGTCTCACTTCCCCAGGCAATCACATATTCAGGACCATGCTCTCCATCCCGGATGCGCGAATTCGTAACAGCAAGATCCACGTTGATCATCCCACCTTTGTCAACCACACCTGTCAGGAACATCTCAGCCAGGAGAGATATCAAACCACTTCCACAGATGCCACGTGGTTTAGAGTTTCCAATTACCCGAAACGTAGGCTCAAATGGATGGAGAGAATTCTCCCCAGAAATCCAACATTCTTCAATTGCTCCTTTGGTGGCACGCATTCCATTAAGTACACCAGCACCCTCAAATGCTGGTCCAGCAGAACATGCGCAAGTAACAAGCCACTCACGGCTCCCCAAGACTGTCTCACCGTTTGTACCAACATCCAGGAAAAGGGTTAGTTTATCGGTTTCATCCATCCTGCAGGCGAGTACTCCTGAACTAATGTCAGATCCGACATAACTCGCCACACCGGGTAAGCAATCGACTGTTGCTTCAGTATTAATTGCCAGACCGATTATGCCTGCAGTCAGGATAGGAGGTTGATTAACAGCCGTTATGAAGGGAGCTAATCGAATGCTGGAGGCAGGGATACCTAAAAACAGGTGCGTCATGGTACTGTTACCAGCTATTGTGGCTTTAATAATATCTTGTGGTTTTGCTTTAACCCGTTTGCACACCTGACCAGTCAGAAGATTGATGGTACCAAGAACCCGATTCTGTAGTTCTTCACGACCGCCATTTTTGCTGGAAAAAATGATCCGTGAGATCACATCCTCGCCTCGGCTGATCTGTCCATTGTATTCAGAAGCTTGTGCTTCCACCTTTCCGCTGTTCAGATCAACTAACCAGACTGTCACGGTCGTCGTGCCAATATCAATAGCAAGACCATAGAGAGGATCTTCTTCAGGTACGATGTCAGGGATCAATGAAACAAGGCGCTCATCGGATCGATGCCCATCAATCTCAATATGAGCATCCGTGATGGCAGTCACCTGCCAGTCATTGTCGCGTAAGATCGAACCAATTTTTTGTAAGAGATTGAGCGATATCTGTATATCTTTAATTCCAACTTTTTGGCGTAAGGCGGTCTTTAGTCGCCCCCAATCATCAGTCTGGTCATCCATGCGGGGTGGGGAAAGCCTCAGGCTGATCCTGCGTACAGTTTGATAATTGGATGGGTCGTAATCTTGGGGAACTGAGATTTCAATCGCAGTCCGGTCGGTGGTTAGTCTGCGCTCGATCTTCTCCTGCGGTGGGACTGTAACCGATATATCGCCTTCAATAATAGACTGGCATGCCAGGGCAAATCCATTGGCAACATCTTCTGTACTTAATCGCAATGAACTGCGTCGGCGTACTTCACCCTTCGTTACCTGGACGGCACAACGTCCGCAACGACCTTGCCCACCGCATGGTTGACCGATATCCACACCAGCCAGGCGTGCTGCCTCACTAAGTAAAGTACCCGTAGGAACGCGCACTGGCTTATCGGCGATATCAAACGTCACCGTATGTTCTGACATGTCTCTTACACAGTCATTCTTGAAAACTCACAACTGAATCAGCATTCACCATAGTAATGGTGAAGTTATAAAGCCTGTTTCATGAATGCCGGCAAATCAACGGCTTCACGTGGTCCGACGCGGATCTCCCAATCGGGTAATTCACTTTCCAACTCCCCCGATAAAACAGCCACATGACCGGGTAGGACGATCCGTTTACGCGATACTTTATCGGCAACATTGAAGCCTTTTACGGCTTTGGCAATCCTTTCAGCATCAAATTTTCCTGCAGCCCAAGCAGTGAGAACACTCATTCCTTCAGCATCAGTCACCAATAACCAGGCAGGTAACCCCGACCCTTCAACTTCATTTGCTACACTAAAATAGGTGATACTAAAGTTGGTAGTGACCAAAACTGGGTCTTCTGGTTTTGGAGCGTTTATCTCGTANATCCCAGGCTGTACCTGGATCGGTTTTTGCGGATCTGTATAAATATTCTGGCGTAAAACCAGGAGGGGATATATCGTGGCTGGTTTAAAGTGATCCAGGACGATAAATCCAGCATATTTAGCGATTGCCTGGGCGGCATGAACAGCTTCCATGCCTGGGTCGCTTTCATCACCCGGAAATGTGATCACAGGAAAACCGAGTGCACGGAAGTTTTTCTTCACCGCCAATCGGCGGATGGATGTACTAATTGCTAACCCTGAACCTAAATCGCGCCCGCCTGGATCGATCACCAAATCTTCAACACCTTTGGCTTTTATTTTCTCTGTCAGTTCAGCCATCTCTGCCAATGATCCAGCAACGACCCCCAAAGCAGCTTTGGATTCTTTCGCAAGATCTGTAAAGCTTTCCCAATTTTTCCCATCAGCCCCATAAATCAGAGGGGTCTCTCCTTGTAAAACATTCAATCCAGCCCTAACTACATTAACATCTCGGCTCATTAAGATGATTGGACGTTTACTCGCACCGCGAACTGTCTGAATTGCGGTAGTGAAACCATTCGGATCACCTGTAGCAGAAGCTACAACGAAACCGTCCACCGTCAGATCCATCCCAACATAATTAACTGCATAAGCATCGGCTTCTGCAACTGTTGCCTTAATCGCATCTGCAGGCTGGTTATCATAAATTCTTATAAATAGGCCTGGTTTGTTATAGAAGGTTTTTTCATGCCTAAATAAAACAACTTCATTACCAGCTTTGGTCTCAAATCCATCAGATTTGAGAGAAACAAGCCGGATTGGTGGAGCCGCTGATTCAGCTAATTGGATTTTCGCTTCTGGTGTGACGTATGGGCAAGCAGATAATTCCACTTGTTTGGCCGCTAGTTTCATCGCAAAAGCCAGGCAGGTTGGATAGCCACACTCTTTACAATTGGTTTGGGGTAGTAATTTATAGATTTGTATGCCAGTCAGAGCCATATTCCATCTCCGTTGTTAAAATATGATTCTGCTTCCGCAGGATCATGAAAGCGTATACGAAGCAGCCATTAGGTCTGCAATCGCTAACTTAATCCGATGGACACTTTCTGCGTGGCGCAAGACAACGATGTCTGCACCAGCCTCAATTAGTGTCATTGCTGTTAAGGTTTCCCAGTTAATTGAGCGTTCCAACCAGTCACCCCAAGCTGCCGGTACACCTGTTTCCACTTTTGCTTCCTTGGTTTTCCAGGCTTCGTACCCTGGCGTAACAAGCATAGGGAGTTGAGTCATAGCGTCACCTTGTAGGGCGGCTTGCCTTAAACGTTCCATGGCTGAAAAACCATATTCAATTCCATAACCAAGCGCGCCGGTGGTTGGATCCATCAATACGCGATCTAGGGGCATCCCCATGTCACTGATCAAGATATTCAACTGTTTGGCAAGGTTAACATCCATTGGTGAACGTGCATTTACCAGATGACCATTAGCCATCGCTGTGGCAATGATGGTGCGATAATTTTTGTCTTCTGCGATGCCTAATACTAATCGTTCACCTTTTGTGGATTCAGCGATAGGAACCAACAAGTTGTTATCAGCTTCCGCCTGTCCAGGTCCAAAAACAATCAGCGGCAGGCCAGTAGCAGCTAATACGTCCTTTACAGTTTTGACAGCGACGTCCGGACTCGTGGGATTACCACCTGCATCTGTTAGGTTGAGCGAAAGTTGGATCAGGTCGGCTCCAGCAGCTTCAGCAGATTTTGCCCATTTCACAGGATCGTTAACAACATCCCCCCAGGCTTCGAGCAGCAGAGCTGACCAATCATCGGGGCGGCGGTCTTTGATTTCGATTGCCACCACAGGACGATAAGGTGCTTTATTCTCGAAATGTAAGAAGGGAAGATTNTTCTGACCACCTACCGTAATGGTGGAGGTACGTGTTCCACCATCAGCGGTTGTGGCACCAATGGTAACTGTTCGTACAGTGCCAGGCCAATTATCCTTAGGTATATCTATAGGCATATGTCTCACTCCTTTTTTAGAACGGTTTTTTCATTAGAACATTGGCTCCATTGTCATAGCAGGATGTTCGTGTTCTGCCAGCCAGGTGAGGAGCTCATCAACTGTGGTTACATTACGCTCGTCAGCAATTTTTTCTAGTAAATCAGGATCACCTTCGCGTTGTGCGACGACTTTAAATTCTTCAGCCATCATTTCTTTCAAAACACTGCTCATCCAGACAATGCGTTTGAAACCACCATCCGCCGAGATGAATTTTGGGCTGGTCAGATAGAATTTACCTACACCCATTACTCCCGGGGTTTGCAAACCACCACCGGCAATACCCGCAAGTGTACTGAAAGTCATTCCAGCTGGGGTCATGCTTGGATCCTCACGGCTGACTACCATTATTCCGTTAGCCTCCGGGATGAGCATGCAAATACATTCAAAACATCCACAAGCAGTCATCGGGTTTTCCATGATCGAGTACATAGTTACTTCACTGACCACACCATGCGAGCCGACGATTGCGTACTCGTTGGTTCCAGTCCAGTAACCTTTTTTCGGATCAATTATCTTTCCCAATTTGATGGGTTGGTTGGGTCCAGTAGGATTGATGCTAAATGATGCTTTACAATCCAACCAATTATAGGCACCGCACAAGCCCAGACGTTCAGGACTAACCACACAAACATGGTTAGGAGCGAAGGATTGGCATAGCGTACAGGAGTAAAACTCTTCTACTTTATCATCTGTCAAATCTGCCAGACGTTTGTTGCGGTAATCATAGGCAGTACGCGCTTTACCAAGCCACTCCTCAACTTTGGCCGGGTCGGTAAAAATTGTCACCTGTACCTTGTCTACGATAGCCCCAAAATCAGCGTGGAAGCGGGCATGCAGGATCTTGCCGAAGTGCTCAAGGTCAAATCCCTTATCAGCAGCGGCATTCGAGATGCGGATCCAGGTGATATCGCGCTGACCTATATGCTGGATGCCTGAGGCACCGTTCACAAAATAGTGGAACTGACGCTCAAGCACAGGCTCAAAGTCTTTTTGCATTTGACGTCCAGCAACCTGAGCGACGATACCCATGTCCATATATCCTTGTGGGGGGATATTCGAGAAGTCAGGTCCAACCACTTCAACTTTCCCATCCACCACATCCTCAAGGTCCGCCATTTCAAGATATTCAAAGCAGCGTGCATTCTTTCCACCAAACTCTACGCGCATGTCATTACGACGAACGACTTCACCCTCGAATGCTGAGCCGTATGGAACTGGAACAGGCACTTCAGTTAATTTAAGCTTTACTCCACGCACCTCAATGCATTTCTGTACCAGGCGTTCAGCGCGCTCTAAGTCATCTTTACCTTCAATTTCTTCGAAGGGCATGCTGACCACATGTTCAAACGTGGTTACACCGGTGGGTAGGATTTCAGGGATAACGGTATCAGCAATGACTGGGAAACCATAATTGATGGCTCCTGCTGCCGCGGCGTATTTAAGGTCGTCCACCTCACCCAACGCCAGGACAAATGCAAAAACACGAGCACGGTTATAAAGCAAGATCTCACGTGCCTGTCCCATTTTTAACCCACCAAAGGTGAGGGCTGAACGGGTGGCGAAACCGAGGGCGTAGATGGCACTGATTGTGTCGGTGCCAAATGGGACGGTATAAGTATCGTAACCTAATTCAACCCCTTCTTCCATCAATTGATGAATAATGCTTCTTCCATTGACATTTCCTGATAGGAAGCATAGGATATTTCGCCGTTGCAGTTCACGTACGATCTTTACTGCGATCTCATTGGATTTTGCCGCACCAACAATGGCAGCAAAGCCCGGCATACGCCCATCCACCAGCTGGATACCCCAGGCACGCAAACGAATATCGTCAATAGGTCCATTTAAATGCCCGCTGCCATTTTGATCCCCATATTGGGTTGCACCAGCCAGGCTTATACCGGGCATCGGTTCAGGTTGTAAACCATATATAAATCGAACCACCTCAATCGTCTCTGCTGCTAAAAGGGTTGCCATTCCACTATCGAGGGTTTCACCAAGGTAAGGTGTCCACTTATTTACTGAGGGTGTTGGATGGAGTAAGCCACGGGCGTGGTTGATGACCTGCTGCAGCTGGCTCAATTTTTCCACCTGTACTCCAGTCATTCCTCCAATGACCGGAATGTAATAGGCTGTATTTGGGAATGAGACGGGTGTGTCCGGTCCTTTTTCCTTCAATGCTTTATTCAACATCAATTCTGCTTCAGTTACCAGGGCGTTGGCACCCCGGATCGCTCTTGTAGCAATGTAGCGTGACATAAGTCCTCCGGATTATCTCTTCCCGCTTAATCGGCAGCGGTTCCATAGATTTTCTGCCGACGCTCAGCGATGGGCAGTTTTTCGAATTCGAGCATGCGCGCATCTCCGCTGCGACCAAAACGTGCGGGATCATACACAGGTAATCCAAGAGCAGCGCGTTTTTTATCGATATGTTCCAATGTTCTGCGGATCATCTCGTTGGTGTCATTCACAAATTCCAATTTACCACCATACAGCTTTTCCCAGCCATCGGTGCTGATGTAGTGCAGAACGACATCGCTATCTGATACACGATCGGGCATACCACTGATCGGGCTTGCACCTCCGAAGATGACATAGGCGCCTGAAGCCACACAATAGGTGGCAATTGCCAATGCTTTTTCACTCATCCACTCCGGTGCCAATCCAACTGCAGGAATCTGATCGATATCGTCACCAAGTCCGCCCTCTGAGGCCATTTGAGTAAGAACAGTAAGGATTCGGGTATTATCCACGCACGAACCCATGTGGAGAACGGGGGGGATACCAACCGTTTCACAAATTTCGCGCAGACCAGGGCCTACTTTATCCAACCCGGCTTCTCCAAGCAACAAACCTAGTTTAGCTGCTGCAATGGCGCCACATCCAGTCTCCACTACCAAAACGTCCTGTTTAAGCAGTTCCTGGGTAACGTAGGTATGAAGGTAATCCTGCTTGCTGCGTGGATTATTGCACCCAACGATAGCGGCTACACCACGGATTCGTCCTGTCATAATCGCATCGTTCAGCGGCCTGAATGAAGCGCGGTAGCTGCCACCCAGCATGTAATTGATATATTCATGTGAAAAACCAGGGATAAGATCTTCTCGAACTTGCGGGATATGGATCTTGCCACGGTTTTTATAATTATCAATTGCTTCGCGCAAGATTTGTTTGGCAATCGTGAGCGCTTTGTGTTCGTCGAATTCAATATGTGTGGCTCCCTTGATCTTGACTTTTGGGGAGGTCGTGATAATTTTAGTATGAAAGTTGCTGGCTAATTCCACCAGTGCTTGCATGATACATTGAACGTCTACAACCATAGCTTCCACTGCACCCGTTAAAATTGCTAATTCCTGATGCAGAAAGTTGCCTGCAGCAGGAATTCCCTGGCGCATCAGGATTTCATTTGCTGTGCAGCAGATTCCTGATAAATTAACACCTTTTGCCCCAGCTTGTTTGGCATATTCTATGATCTCTGGATCCTGTGAGGCAGCTACAATCATGTTACTTAATGTGGGTTCATGCCCATGAACGACAACATTGACCATATCATCCTTTAGCACACCAAGGTTGGCTTGTCCAAGCAGGGGTGCCGGAGTGCCGAACAGGATATCGGAGATATCAGTTGCCATCATGCTGCCACCCCAACCATCGGCAAGACCAGTACGAATGGCATGTTGTAAGATGTGAATAGCATCCTGATCGTCCCCAATATGGGTTCGGTGCAGCGCTTCCACAACTTCTCGATCAACNCCACGCGGTATTACACCTTGCTCGCGCCATATTTTCTGGCGCTTGGCAGGTGCGCGTTTGACACAGACAATTTCACCCTTCTGCTGGCCAAATTGCGCAATGTATAAATCAGCCAGATCGTTGGCGATTTCATTGGGTGAACGACCTTCAATTTTTATCCCATAGATTGAGGCGATATTGCGCAATTTTGCCACATCACGGATAATATAACCTTCTGCTTCACCATTCGCTACTGCTTTAAGGATGAAAGCCATGTCACGGCCATGATCCGAATGGGCAGCTGAACCAGCTGCAATAGCTCGGACAAGATTACGAGCCTGGATGGTGTCAATCGTAGCTCCACATACACCAACCTGTCCTTCTTTGGTTAACCGGCATGGTCCCATTCCACATTGCTTGCAGCACATTCCTGCACCACCGATATTGCATGGGATCATTTCTTCGGCGCGGCTAAAGGCAGTGCCGATACCCAGTTCATCTGCCCGAATAAGCATCTCCTGTGCAGCAGGATCTGCAGTTCTTTCTTCTTGGCTCCTTTTACCTTTAAGTACCATTATTATTCCTCCATTGGCTTAGAAATAACACCCATCCCCGGGCAAGGCCAAAGCGGTCTTCCGAGGTAGGAAACATTTTGAGCAAAGCTGACCACTAAACGGGTCTGTTCGTATGCAGCGGTGTGGCGAAAATATGGTTTTAATCCCGCTTCCGCATGATAGGCGGTAGCACCTGCTTCGATCGGCACTGTCCATTCACCCAAATAACCAGCCTCATCTAATTTCATGGCTATTTCTAAATCATTGATCTTTTCAGGATCGTATGTGACTTCAACAAATTGAAATGCACTGCTGGCATAGACGTCGATAACGCCGGGTAACTCTAACAGAATCCGCCTGATTTCTATCACATGATGGTCTCCATAGAGAGCGGGGACTTCGTAATTTACTTTTTGCATAGCTTCCTCCATAGGCATTTATAAAAATACGTCCTTCAGTTGTTTAGAAACGATAATTTTTACTTGATGAAAGTAACCTCCTGGGATAGATACCGTAAAAATATCATCAACCAACGTTAGAATTGATCATCTGATGCTCTTAACCTTAAAATTAAATGGGTAACATCGCGTAAATCACCATCGGGTAGCATGAAATAATCATCAAATGTGGTCTTTGGCTCAAACCCAAGGTTTTGGAATGAGCGAATGATGGGAGTTTGGTCGCTTGGGATTTGAGCTTCAATCATGTAAAGATTATGTCGTTTTGCTAATTCCACCAAGCCTTGCAGTAACCGACTTCCAACTCCACGATGCCTGAAATCCTTCGGCAGAAAAACTCGTACTTCTGCACGGTGACGCGCAGGTCCCTGGTTTAGATGAAGAGATGCTAACCCCACAATCCGGCTACCAAATACAGCCACCAAGGGAAAAACTTTGGTATAATCCAGGCCTTCCACCCATCCGGAAATAACCTGGTTATCTCTTACATCATGGCGCATATAACGCACATCATCCAATGAGACAGGTCCAAATAAATCAATCAAGGCCTGTCGATCATCCTGAGTCAACGGACGGATTAAGATCCGTGCCCCATCCTTAAGGGTGAATACCTGTCGGTAAATTAGATCTTGTTTGGTAACCATCCTACGCACTCCTTCTCAAACTTAAATCCTTATTCCATTTAGTCGACAACCTTTGTCCGTTGGTTAAGGAAAACTTGTACATTGCCATTATTGCTATTACTACTTATCAACGGCAATTTTCCATACATTCTCATCAGGTAGTGTATTTGATCCGGATAATTTGATCTCCATTGCAGATTTTTCTACCCTTGAAAATTGTTTTTGAGCATGAAAATTGCTCGATGAATGCGCAAATGATATAAACCTGTTTGGTATCACCCATTCCTGTGAATTTCTCTCATTCGATTTTATATTCTAAATTACCATCCTAAGTCTTATAGTATAACCTAACATCACCGTCAAGTAACAAATATAACGCCCTAGCCGGTGACCTTTCTCCCCAATGGACGCATAGTTATTATTGATTGAAGCCAAAAGTTGAATATAAGGACTGCTCCTCTTGCATTGTTCTTTTTTAAAGGATGAATTATATTCTGATTACTTACCTGGGCTATGGCATTTTCTTTATTATTTATTATTATCATGTTTTTCACAAGCAATTATTTGATCAGATTCTGATAATAATGCCTTGATCAGGCTTACCGCTTCCGGAATTGCGGAAAATACTGGTTCGGTAAGCGTTTCAGAAAACTCATACACCTTTTGTGATTCAATAGCAACCACGATGACCTCATCTGGCAATTCCACGCCCAAATCACGACCAAGTTGTAATGCGTTTTGTAGTGAAGTATCATGGGCAGAGCTTAGGTGACCATATGACGAATCCGGTATTTCATTGAGTTTGAAGCTGCTGATTGTCCCAACTGATGCCTGGTGGGTGACGATTGCATCGATTATTATTGCCTTCTTGTAGCCTACAAGTGCTTCCATCAAGCTGATACCCCCAACCGCCAGGAATGCCACATCAACATCGAATGGAAGATTCCCGGCATCTTGTAATTGTTGCGCGATTCTCCATCCAATTCCATCGTCACCCAATATAGGATTTCCCAAACCAACGACCAATGTTTTCAATGTTATCCAAAAAGCCAAAAAAATAAGTGAAGGCTCTGGGATTACCCCAGAGCCTTCACGATGGTCTACTTAGCAGTTTTGTTTCAATACTTGCATAATATTACCATCCGAATCGTGAATAGAGACTTCCAATGGCATTTGACCGGGCAGGCTATGCGTTGCACATCCGAAGCAAGGATCGTAAGCCCGGAAAGCCATCTCGACCATATTCAACGTACCTTCTGTGATTGGTGTGCCTTTCTTGATCAGATTCTGGGCGGCTTTCTTGGTTGACATTTGAATGGAGGCATAGTTATTGGTTGTGCCTACGATCAGGTTAACTTTGGTGGTCACACCACGCTCATCTGTCGTGTAGTGGTGGGTGAGGGTACCACGAGGTGCCTCAACGATTCCAACGCCCTCAGTAGGCTTCTCGGTTGGAATTGTGCGGAAATTATCGCTGGCAATTTCCGGATCGGTTGCTAACTCCACCCAGCGCTCGGCAGCATAGAGTAATTCGATCAAGCGTGCCCAATGGATGGCCAGACGCTGATGAACCGGTTTCCCACCCAGGGTGCTGTAAAACTTCTCGTATTCAGCCTGTGCTAACGGTGTTGCCATTCCATCTGATGCNTTCAGCCGGGAGAGAGGCGTTGCCATGTACACACCGGAATCTTTACCATCCACAAAGCCCTTCCATCCAACCTTTTTCAAGTAAGGGAATTTTAAGTATGTCCAGGGTTCAACGCGCTCAGCGATCCAATCGGTATATTCGTTAGGAGCATACTTTCCCAACCTGGTGCCGTCTGGGGCGACAACGCTTACCTTCCCATCGTAGAAATTTACCTTGTTGTTATCATCAACCAGCCCAATATAATGGGTGTGGTGGGTATAGATATCTCCAAGGATCAGGTCGACATATTCCTTGTTGCCAAGAACGATATCATTGAATGCCTGAAGGCTGAATTGGGCGAATTCAATCGCCCAACGGCCCATTTTCTCAATTTCATCACGCTGTTCCATTGTGATACCCTTGGTGAGACCACCTGGAATGGATGTGCATGGATGAACTTTTCGCCCACCAATCATCTCAACGACGGTATGGCCGTATTTACGCATTTGAATGACCTTGCCGCCGATTTCCAGTCCAACCTTATGGATCACACCCAAGATATTCCGCTCAGCCACGGGTGCTGTAGGACCCATGATGAAATCAGGACCTGCCAGGGCATAAAAGTGGGTGGTGTGGTCGGTGCAATAGAAAGCACTATATAACAATTCTCGCAGCATCTTAGCAGTGCGTGGTGGATCAACGTGATAGACAGCATCCACAGCCTTCGCTCCAGCCATATGATGGGCTTCAGGGCATACACCACAGATACGGTTGGTGAGAATAGGTACCTCCTCCACCTGTCTGCCAACACAGAAGCGTTCGAATCCGCGTAATTCTGGAATCTGGAAGTATGAATTGGCAAAATTTCCTTCCTCATCCAGGAATATATCGATCTTGCCATGACCTTCCAAACGAGTGATCGGGTCAATTGATATTCTTTGCATGAATTTATCCTCCTTCTAGCCGTTCCAGCCAGATTTACTGGCGCGCATTAATGATCCTGCCAGGTTGAAGCGGTAGAATTGACCAGCTGGATCAGGGATACCTTCAAAAATTCGTTCAATCTCAGCCGGATCATTGCTATCAACCACTGAAGCTACAGCGCTCATTAAGCGAGCACCATAATCCAGAGCTCCCTCTGCAGGTCCATAACATCCAATACAGGGCGAACCCGCTGCTGGACATAAAGCTTTACAGCCGCTACGGGTTGCAGGTCCGCTGCATAGGACCCCTTGCTCGAGGATGCAGATCTCTGGATCGATCATAACATTCTGTATGCGATCGAACTTCTTAATTTTCTTAACGTCTCGTTTTCGCGCACATTCATCACACACGGTTGAGCCACCCGCTCCAATTACTGAACCAGAAGGGGGGAGCTGTGCCTTTCCTTGCAAAACCTGAATAACGAGGTCTATCACAGCAGCAATCTGATGGGATTCAGGTGGACAACCTGGCATATAGTAATCGACTGGAACAACCTGATCCAATGTGCGTACAATTGGATACAGAGTAGGAATGTGGAGTTCACCTTCCGGTACAGTGTAGTTTGGCTGTGGGCGGACATCTGATGGGTTATCGGTTGAGATGGTGGTGAAGGCTGTATCCACCATATCTTTGATGCTGCTTAGATTTGCTAAAGCTGGCATACAACCTTCATTGGCGCATGAGCCAAATGCCACAAGAATTTTGGATTTACGCCGCAGGAGTTTGGCGATGTGTTCATTCTCATCGTTGCGGATGGCGCCATTGAATAGGGTCAGCAGGATTGCGCCATCTTCCATGGCTTCAACATCTTTATACTTGGCATCCATTGCCACCGGCCAAAAAACGACTTCAAAATTTGCATCCACATCCAGGATTTTCTCATGTATATTGAGAACGGCGATTTCACATCCACCACACGAAGCTGCCCAGTACATAGCAAATTTCGGTTTTCCATTTGTGCTCATGCCGCTACCTCCTTCACGAGCATATGTTCAGGAATCGCGAACATCTCCTCGAATCCACCACTCGTTGGCCAGTTTAATGGACCTAAGGCGCGGACCTGTTCAACGAATTTATTGACCTCTTCTGTAAAAATTGCGCCTTCAGCTGCGCTTGCCCATTGTAATTTTAGTCTTCCAGGCTCTATTCCCATCTGAACCAAGGTTTTACGCAGTAAGATAAAACGACGCAAAGCTTTATAGTTTTGTTCTACATAATGGCAGTCACCGGGGTGGCAACCAGTAACCATGACCCCATCTGCACCTCCAGCAAATGCTTTGAGGACAAAGGTTGGGTCCAGGCGCCCGGAGCACATCAGACGGATCAGACGGATGTTGGGTGAATACTTCATCCTGGCTGTGCCTGCCATATCTGCCGCGCGGTAGCTACACCAGTTACAGGTGAAACCGATTATTACAGGTTCGAATTGGTCACTCATAGTATTCTCCTTATTAAGCCGGCACAGGTTCTGGCTCAAGACGTTTGATATTGAGTAACAAGAGCCCTTCTAGTTGAGCCAGGATTTGTTCATTGCTGAAGCCGGTGCCGCTTATTGCACCTGCTGGGCAAGCTGCCACGCATGTTCCACAGCCCTGGCACAATGCTGGATTGACCTCTGATACCATTTTATCTTCGTGGAATAGGATTGCATTAAACGGACACAGGTCGTTGCAAATACGACAGCCGGAGCACATATTCTCATTGATAGTTGCACGGATGGGTTCCATGGCGACTTCTTTTTGCTGAATTTTACCGAGTGCACGTGCTGCAGCAGCGGCTCCCTGAGCTACACTTGCGGGAATATCCTTTGGCCCTTGCACCACTCCAGCGATAAAAACACCATCAGTCATTGTGGCTACAGGATCCAATTTGGGATGGCGCTCGATGTACCAACCATCTGCACTGCAAGAGATACCAAAGAGCCGTCCGACCTCTTTAGCGTCATGCCGCGGTTCCAAACCTGCGGATAAGATAACCATATCCACAGGGATTCGCCGCTGCTTACCAATTAATGTATCTTCCACCTGAACTATCAATTTACCTTCTTCTTCAGCAGTTCTCGCAGCATTGGTGACCTCAGCTACTTTACCCCGTACAAAATGGGTTCCTTCTTCCAAAAGTCGCTGATAGAACTCTTCATACCCTTTGGAAGGGGTTCGAATGTCTATATAAAAGTTATATACTTCTGCACCAGTGCGTTCATGAACCAGATGAGCGAATTTTAGGCTCTGCATGCAGCAGATGCTTGAGCAATAGGGATTGTAATTCTTATCACGGCTTCCTACACAATGAACAATTGCTACTGAAGTGGGAGGTGTAACCCCATCACGAAGAACAATTTTTCCACCAGTGGGTCCAGAAGCGTTTGAGAGGCGCTCAAACTCCAGGTTGGTGAAAACATTGTCCAAACGACCATAACCATACTGGGGCATGCGACGAACATCGAATAGATCCCATCCAGTTGCAAGAATTATCTGTCCGACATCGATTTGTACAAACTCATCTTCTTGGGTGAAGTCGATTGCCCCGGTAGGACAGAACTTTTCGCAAGCTTTGCAAGTTCCCTTTATAAAATACGTACAATTCTCTTTATCAAGCACAGGGAACTTGGGTACAGCTTGAGGGAAGGGAGTGTATATCGCTTTGCGTTTCCCCAAACCCGCTTCAAAGACATCATCGACAACTTTCTTAGGACATTTTTCCCAACAGATTCCACAACCAGTACATAACTCAGTGTCAACACACCTCGCCTTCTGCTGGACGGTAACTTGGAAGTTACCCACATATCCATCAACGTTTGTTACTTCAGCCCAAGTCATTAATGTGATATTTGGATGGTTTCCAACATCTACCATCTTTGGGGTCAGGATACACGCAGAGCAATCAAGGGTGGGAAAGGTTTTATCAAACTGAGCCATGTGCCCACCGATAGATGGTTCGCGTTCCACCAGAAAAACATGGTAACCGGCATCGGCAATTTCCAAGGCCGCTTGAATACCAGCGATACCTCCACCTACAACCAATGTATTTGGATTAATGGGGACGTGCAATGGTTCAAGAGGTTCGTGCCAGTTTACCCGTTCGACACCCCCAGATACAATGGCTTTTGCTTTTTCGGTCGCGACAACTTTATCCGTGTGGACCCATGAAACCTGTTCGCGTATTGAAACCAATTCGCATAGGTAGGGATTAAGACCTGCATTCTTGCAGGCATTGCGGAAGGTTTTCTCATGCAGGTGGGGAGAACAAGCAGCAACAACTACACGAGTCAAACCAAGATCTTTTATATCTTTCTCGATCAATTCTTGACCCAGGCTTGAGCACATGAATTTATAATCGCGTGCAACCACAACACCGCGATGGTGAAGTTGTTTTGCTGCCCACATAGCAACATCTTCCACATCCACAGTGCCAGCGATATTCGTACCACAATGACATACATATACTCCAATTTTTTCGGTCATAAGATATCCTCCTTCAGGCACTGCGTAAAATTGATCACGGATTTGAAAGTCGCTATTTTTTGATATCGACTCATTGTGTTATTACCTCCTCTTGACTTTTAATATTTTTAATTGCGTCTATTGCTTTCATTGGGCTAAGGAATTCCTTTCCAAAACCTAATTTTTTCGGTGGAATTCCCAATGACAATCCAATTAGTTGGGTGAAATAAACTACCGGAATGTGAAATTGTGTCCCAAATTCTTGATTAACTTGTTGTTGATAGCACTCCAGGTTTACCTGGCACAATGGACAGGCAGTAGCAATAACATCAGCCTGGACACGTTGAGCGTCGTATAGCAAATTACGGATCATGGAGTATGCCGCAGGGCGACTGGAAATCAATAATGATCCACCACAACAAGTTAATTTCAACGGAAAATCGACTGGTGTGGCACCTGTAGCAGCCATTACATCCTCAAAGAAATGTGGCTGCTCAACGTCTTCATGGTCTTTTTTGGGACGTAATATCTGACACCCATAATAAGCTGCGACCCGCAAGCCGTTCAGTGGGAATACGACATTTCTTTTAATCTCTTCAGATCCAAGATCGTTAGCAAATACTTCAATTAGATGTTTTACAGCTACAGAACCTGAGTAGGTTAGATTATCCTCCTGCAATGCATCATTGATATGCTCTGTTAGATCCGGATCTTCACTGAGGTGTACCTTGGTGAAATACATATTTTTATAGCATGCACTACAGGGTGCAACGACTTCAGTACCAATTCTTTCAGCCATCGCCAGGTTACGAGCTACCAGAGTATATGCCAGAAGTTCATCGACATGAAAATAGGCTGTCGCGCCACAACAATTCCAGTCTTCTAACTCTTTGAGGTTAATACCAAGCTTTTTTGTGGTCTCTATTGCAGAGAGGTGATAGCTGAGGGCTATTTTCTCAAGTGAGCACCCAGGAAAATATACATATTCTTTCATTCGATCCCTCCTATTGGGATGATATGAGCAATCATCCGCCTGAAATTCTCGAGCCTTTTTATCCGTGGAGGTAGAATAGGTATTCTCCCTTTTAACATCAGGTTGGTTGCGTTTAACGCTTCATTGAAAAATTCTCTAATTCCATAACTAAAAATATAGGTCGGCGCTAACAAAGGTTCATATGATCGTCCACTTCTCACAATTGTTTTGACAAAGGTCTCTGAGAAAGTGGGTCCAATCAATCCTTCCTTTATATTGATTTTTCCACATCGTGTATCGCTTTAGTGCATACATTGCTTCAGCGATGTCGATTCCACTTGGACACCTCACCGTGCACTGATAACATGAGGCACAATACCAGAAGGTGTTGGTTTTGAGTACATCATCTTTCATCCCTGCATTGATCATTCCAATGATTCGCCGCGGTGTCTGGTCCATATATTTCGCTACCGGGCATGAGCCTGAGCAAGTACCNCACTGAATACAGGTCTGAAGAGGATTTCCTTCTGCATGCTGCAGAAGGTTGGCAACTTCGTTGCTAAAGGATGGTTTGGTTGCCATAAAATTCCTTTCTATCCAGTTTTGGATTTTCTTGCTTCAGATAAATCGATGAGGGCGCTAACTTTTTCCAGGAGTAATTTGGGCTCAACTGGTTTTTCTACTAACTCATCGACGGCAACGAAACGAGGATGTACAGGTTCACCAGGGAACAGGAATGCCATCTGCTCCCGGATTCCGGTGATGATCAGAACAGGCATTTCCCTGAGCTTTGGATCTTTTCTTAGCTTTCGAGCAATCATGATACCTTCAGCTCCACGTCCCATCATGATATCAAGCAGCAGTAGATCATAAGTTTTTCCTTGCAATGCCTGAAGTCCGTCTTTAGGATTATAGGTAACGTCCACTTTGTACCCTGCAGAATCGAGAATCGATTTTATGCCATCCACAAAATCTGGATCATCATCGATTATTAGTAATTGTCTATTTTGTTCCATTGTTCTCTCCTTTTTACTCTTTTGGTATCAAATGTACATAAATCATAAATGGTCTCCCAGTAAAATACCCTTTCTATTTTTTATATGGAATAGTTATTATGAACGTAGTTCCTTCATTAGGTTTACTCGAAACTGCAATAGAACCATTATGGGCTTCAATGATACGTTTGCTAATGGTTAAGCCTATTCCGTGGCTTTCAGTATCACTTGGATCTGTTTTTCCTCTGAAAAAATCTGATAAGACATACGGTAAATCCGCTTCTTGAATACCTACACCGCTATCGATGATTGATATTTCTATATTCTCATCCTTTTCAGTAGCCTTCACAAATATCTTACTTCCAGGAAATGAATATTTAACGGCATTACCAATGATATTTACCAAAGCTTCCACAAGGCTAACCTCATCACCATCAATTGATTTTAGGTTTTCGTCAACTGTTTGGACCACTGAGATGTCTTTACGAACTGCATGAGGTTCTATTGTTTCTACCGCTTTTGATATTAATGCTGCAATGGAGATAGTTGTGAGATTATCTTTAATTTTTGTTATATCAACGGAATACACTCTGAGCCACGAATTGATCAGTTTTAATAAATCATCAATACGGGTTTTCATCCGATCAATTTTTGTAAGTTGGTTTTCAGTTAACGTCCCAGCAAGCTCAGCTGACATTGCGTATAAATTCTGTTGAATGGCACCCAGAGGAGATTTGAGCTCGTGGGACACTATTGCCGCGAAATTCTCCCTCAGCATTTCCTTTTCTTTTCGTAGGGCAATAGCTTCAAGCATTAATTTCCGTCTTTCAAGGCCGCGCTTAGTAATTATACGGAATTCGTCTGGTGTAAATGGTTTTGGCAGAAAATCATAGGCGCCTTTTTTCATTGCTTCAACGGCTGAGGTGACGGTAGCGTAACCGGTTATTACAATGGATACTATCGTTGGATTTAATTCAGTAATTTTCTCCAAAACCTCAATTCCTGGAATACCAGGCATTTTTAAGTCGATAAAGACTAAATCTGGTTGAACATCCTCAACTTGTTTTAAGCCAATCGCTCCATTTGATGCGGTTGTTACAGAGTAGCCTCCACCCTCCAGAATCAATGAGCAGGAGTCTAATACGACTTCTTCATCATCAATAATTAATATTTTAGGATTGGTTTTCATTTTGTTTAGTGCTTTGAATCGTAGTTATTGGTAATCTGATGATAAAGGTAGTTCCTTTACCGACTTCACTCTCGACAGAAATCGTACCACCATGTTCTTTGATAATTCCATAGCTGATGGCTAATCCTAATCCTACACCGTGACCGGTTTCTTTTGTGGTGAAAAANGGATCAAAGATTTTCTCGAGGTTCTCCTCTGAAATTCCACTGCCTGTATCGGAAAATGTAATTTCTATAGATTCTCGCTCAAGATCATGTTTGGTCGAAACGCATAATTGACCGTTACTATTCATAGCTTCAGCAGCATTGACGATCATATTGATAAACACTCTTTGGACTTGTGATGGGTCAATCACCACGGATGGCAGATTCTCGTATAGCTGTGTAGTTACCTGAACATTATGCATTAATGCCTGGTTTTCGAAAAATGTTAGTGACTCATTGATGAGATTATTTATATTACAAAGAGTTTTATCTGGTTTCCTTTGCCTTGAGAAGTCAAGCAGTCCGCGAATGATATCCTTACTACGATTAGCCTGGACAACGATCTTTTGAAGTAACTGGTTGGTAGGCTCATCGATAGAATTTCTTTCAAGTAGTAGGTGAGAGTATGTGACAATCCCTTGAAGTGGATTATTCAATTCATGAGCGACATTAGCAGCAAGTTGACCAATTAGAGCTAACCTTTCCGATTCCATGAATTTCTTACGAGTAAACTCTTTAAGCTGGTTATCTCGCTCTCTAAGGGCGTTAGCCATCGAGTTGTATGCATCAGCCAGCTGTCCAATTTCGTCATTGGACGTTTTGTCAACGGTTACATCGAGATTTCCATTGGATAATTCTTTCGATGCTACGACTAGTTTTTGCACAGGAACCGAGATGCTTCGGGAAAGAAAGTAGGATAATCCGATTGAAAAAAGGACAACTGAACCAGAAATCAATATAAATGCCAAAATCGCTTGATTGCGGATATCCAGATACTTTTGTTCTAGAATACCAACGTAGAGAATCCCTATTACTGAACCAGCTATATTTCTGATTGGTTCATAGGCGGTGATATACCAATCATTAACCACGTATGCTCTGCCAATCCAAGGTTCACCTTTTGTTACCACCTGGTTATATACATCTTCAGCAATTCGGGTTCCAACCGCTCTTACTCCATTTTTATCCAAAACATTGGTGGATATCCTGACATCATCCTGAAAGATGGTCGCTGTGCCAATATCCTTTCCTTTATACACGACATTCTGAAATACCGTGTGTTTTACCTTATCAACCAGATCATAATTTCGATTTAAAAGAAGCCCTCCATATAATATTCCGATCAAGTTTTGGGTAGAATCAAAGACAGGTGAAGCAGAAACGATCGCCATCCCCGATGTTTCTTCTGTTTTGGATGATGGTTTTGCCATCGGGGTGTCAATGATATTAAAATATGCCTTTTCTGCGAGAACGGACGATTCAGATTTCAGTTCTGCTTCTGATAATATAGTTGTTGTAGTGACTGTTTCTTTATTATTCATGACAGAGCTAATCACTTCATCCTGAGCAAGGTTATCGCCGAGGTTATATGGGTAGTTCGTCCGTAGGACAACATTCCCGAATTCATCCGTGAGAGTGAGGAAATCAAGCGCTTCACTTTCTTTAACACTGATCAGATCATTATCGACACTTGCAGAATCACCAGCTTCGAGTGCATCTTGAATGATTGGTCGACGGGCATTCAACCTGACTACATCATTGATATGGCGAGCTTCGCCATTATAGATTTCACGGGCTGCGTTAAGATCGTTTCTTATACGATCCTGTGTTTCTGCTACAACCCGATTGGCCATTAAACGTATACCAGCGAAGGTAAAAATAGCTGTTGAAACAATACTGACCAGCAAAAAGCTAAGGATAAGCTTGTGCGCTATTGGCACCGAAAAGCTTCGCTTACGTTTAGAGGTTATTTTTTGTTCATCATCCTTAGCAATATTTTCCATAACTACATAGCTTCTTCAACGAGCTCAATTAGGTCCTTTACTACCAGGCGATCTTCTGTTCCTGTGGTTTTAACTGCATCGCGATACATCGTTATATCCTTTGGGCATGCAACCACAAATATGTTTACTTCATTAAGACTGATCGCCTCATGAATACGCGACTCGCTTGGTCTTTCTTTAACCGATCCTTCTTCCATCCAAATTCTTCCACCACCGGCGCCACAACAAAAAGAGCGAGCACGATTACGGGGCATTTCAACGAGTTCACAACCTGTCGCTTCGATGACACGTCGGGGTGCATCATAAACACCGTTATAACGACCCAGATAACATGGGTCATGGTACGTGACTTTATATCCCAATTTCTTTGAAAACTTAAGTTTTCCTGAGGTAATTAACTGGTCAAGCAATTCACTATAATGCAGGACTGGATGTGATATATCACTGATATATTCATTTTTTAAAGCATTGTACGAATGTGGATCTGTTGTGATGATGGTTTGGAATTGACTCTTGTTCAATACAGCCATATTTTTTTCAGCTAACATCTCGAACAAGCCTTCTTCACCCACCCGCCGAACATCATTACCGGCATTTCTTTCGCTCTCGTACAGAATGCCATAATCCAAACCAACTTTAGAAAATACATCAGCTGTTTTTTGGGTGATCTCAGTTAAGCTGGTGCTATAAGAAGCATAATCTCCAACAAACCAGCAGAATTCGACTGCTTCTCTGCGCGCATCTTTGATCTTAGGCAGGATAGGTTGAGTCCATTTAGCGCGCATACGGTCTGATTGACCGAAGGAGTTACCATATCGGCCCAGATTCGCAAGCGCGTCTTGAAGCATACCATCCATCTGTCCTTCGATAACCAGGTGTCGGCGCATATCCACGATTGAATCTACATGTTCGATTAGAACTGGGCACTCCCTCACACAGGCACCACAGGTTGTGCATGACCATAATATTTCCTGTTGGATTTCATCCCCGACGAGTAGTTTTTGCTTCCCATCTTGCCCATTTGTTTTTCCAGAGGCTAAAATGCTTCCATCACGATGCAAGGCTTGCCNAATGCTCAGAATGAATTGTTTTGGATTAAGCGGAGTACCCGCAGCATGAGCAGGGCAGGCATCCTGGCAACGACCACATTCAGTACATGCGTCTGCCTCAAGAAGCTGTTTCCACGTCAGGTCTTGTAATGATTTGACATAAATTGGCTCATTTTTGGCATTTTGAGCAACTGGTTTAAGCTGCCCTACCGGGCGATCCAACTGAGAAAAAAATGTATTTAAAGGCCCAGTCAAAGTATGCCATAACGTCCCAACTGGTAATGTCGCAATGGTGATTGTAACAAGCAATAAATGAGATCCCCAAATAACTACATGCCAATTAATCAGTGTTTGCTCTGATGCTCCTATGGCAATCCATAGCTGGGCAAACAACCATCCAATTGGTGACCATATTGCCCAGGCTGGTCTATCAACTGCCAGTCGAAATGATTCGATGACTGGTCCAGTCAATACAATTACAGCTAAGAGCACAAGGGATGTTGTGAATCTGGGTTGCAAAGTAAGACGGGCTGGTTTTTGGATATAACGCCTATAGACTGCCAGAATAAATCCAACGAAGAAGAAAACTATAAAAACATCCAAAACAACTTTGTATAACCGGTATACATCACCTTCCAGGAATTNGAAAAAATGAGAGTCAATTGTAGCCAGAGCTGTTCCAAGGAAGAAAACAAAAAAACTCCACGAAAGTCCAATGTGCATGATACCTGGATAACGTTGACTGAGTACTTTCGTCTGAATGATCGCATATTTGATCAGATTTAATAAACGGAGGTGTAATTTNTCCCAGCGCTTTTCAGAACGCCCAACCCGCCACCATAAACTGCCTTGTTGATAAAATCGAATCAACATAATAAAGACAGCCAAGAACATTAAAGAGTAGATGATTAAATCCGGTCTCCAATTTAGTGGGATACCCCAATAATCAGTTCGCTCAGGCATAGGATTATTAGTTTCTCCTTATTCTATAAACTCTTAGCCTTTAATATTCCTGATCTGCTCCGTTAAAACTGGGACAAGGTCGAANAGGTCAGCAGTGGTTCCATATTTTGCTATATTAAAAATAGGAGCATTCGGATCTGTGTTTATTGCAATGATTACATCACTGCCGGTGATGGCTTCTACATGTTCCGGAGCACCACTGATCCCGATGGCTAAATAGACTTTAGGCTTTACAGAAGATCCAGATTTTCCAACCAAACGACTTGTTGGTAGCCAACCCTGATCAACCACTGGTCGAGATGCACATACAACACCTCCCATCGCCTGTGCGAGTTCTTCAGCCAGAGAAATGTTATCTTGCGTCTGAATTCCACGTCCAACAGCAATCAATAGTGGCTCTTTTGATATATCAACGTCACCAGCTTCAGGTTCAATATATTGATTTAATGTAATTCGAAGTTCGTCCAGCTGTTGAGCAAGGACTGTTGTTATTGGAGGAGATTGGGTGGATTGTCCTTGTTCGGGTTTGTAACCACCAGGAATCATGGTAAATAATGCAGTTGGTTCAGGGAGATTACACTCAGCCATGATCTTGCCGCCACAAATTTGACTGATCACCTTGCTGCCAGCCTCAATAGATCGAACGGAACTTACTAGAGGAAGTCCCAGGTGTGCTGAAATCCCACCAACAACATCCATACCTATGGTTGTGTGACCAAATATGACCGCTCGTGGTTTATTTTCACCAATAATTCCGATGAGGGTTTTCAGGTAAGCTTCCGGATTGAATTCTTTAAATAAAGGATGATCTACGTACAATACCTTATCAGCGTTAAGGCCACTTGCGAGAGCTTGTGCATTTTGACCAAGTACAATCGCTACAACTTGTCCCCCGGTTCCCAGAGCCAGATCGCGGGCGGCTGCGAGCATGATGTATGATATTTCAGATACCTTACCGCGTAGATGTTCGATGGTGACGAAAATATCTTGGTTCATCGACTTCTCCTTTACAATGTGCCCAATTCTTTAAATATATTAATCAGCTGACCGGCAGCTTCATCGGCATTCTCAGAAAGCATTGAGGCTCTCTCAGCAGCTTCAGCCACAAACATACGGTTGACGGTTGGTGCTCCCAGAGAGTCAAATATTGCTAAATCTTGTTCTTCGATATTCACTGTCTTCATCATTTGTCGGACTTTGCTTATGGCCACATAGCGTGGAGGTTGTTCCGCTGCCTGGATACCCAATAATGCAGGCAGTGACACTTGTATCTCACCAATCAATCCGCCCGGATACTCTTTACGCACATTGACTTTATCACCATTAACTTTCACGCCAGAAACGTATCCAATATATGGTATTCCCAGATATTCTGCTAATTGGGGTCCAATCGATCCGTCCAAGTCATTGTGTGCTTGTACACCCGTTAATATCAGGTCAGGCTTTAATGCTCGAATAATGGTTGCCATCTCACGAGCCAGAGCGTGATTATTCACCCCGCTTTCGAAATCACCGTTTAGTTTGATCAATCTATCTGCACCTTTTGCAGCCGCAGTAAATAGAAGATCATCAATTCCTTCGATGTTCGCTGACAATACTGTTACATTAGCGCCTGTTTGTTCTTTTAATATAATTGCCTGTTCGATGGCATGGTCGTCAAATTCATTTACGATCATACGCAACCAGGCCGTATCTAATGCCGTACCGCTAGCATCAATCGAAAGTTCTTCAACTAGATCAGGTACTAATTTAACTGGTACGATTATGTTCATGGTTGTCTGTCTCCTCCATTATCCAAGAGCTTCAGCGAGTAGCTCAACAATATCTTTAACTACTAATTGTTCAGCTTGCTGGATCGTTTTCACGGCATCTTCAAAACGCGGTGGCTCGTAGGGGCAAGCAACTGCCAGGATATTTGCACCAATATCCACAGCTTCGTGTACGCGCCATTCGGATAATCGAGCATGAGCTTTCTCCCACTGGAATCCATCTAACCACATGCCACCCCCACCGCCGCCACAACACAGACTACTCGAATGATTGTGGGCCATTTCAACAAGTTTTAATCCCGGGATGGCTCCCAATAATAATCTCGGCTCATCGAATACTCCGTTTACACGACCCAGGTAGCATGGATCGTGATATGTTACTGTCGCTTGTATTTCCTTTTTGAGCAAAGGTTTTAGCTGATCAATGTGTTCTGCCAGGAATTGGGTGGAATGTTGCACAGGATAGGATACCCCGAGAGCAGGATATTCATTTTTCAAAGCATTATACGCATGAGGATCGGATGTGATTATTTTCCCAAACTGATACTTGTTAAAAATACGTCCATTTTTCTCGACTAGCATTTCGAACAGCCCTCGCTCACCTGCCAGGCGCTGGGTATCACCATCACTATTTTCCTCCGGCCCGAGAATACCGAAGTTAATGCCAAGCGCGTTTAGAACTTTCGCCAGTGATTTTGCGACTGATTGTACACGCGGATGATAGGATGGATAATCACCAACAAACCATAAAACATCAACCGGGAGTCTTTCTTTTCCAAGAAGCGTAATCTGTGGCTCTATTCCTAGAGTCCAATCAGCTCGCTTGCGAGGAGATTCTCCCATCGGATTACCATAGCGTTGAGAATTTTCAAGCGCACTCTGTAATTCCGAGGGCACATTTCCTGCCAGGAGTAATTCTTCTTTGGTCCGTGTCATTAATCCTGCAGTTATTGGGATTTTTGATGGGCAGATTTGTGCGCATGCATAACAAGAGACACACATCCAAACAGTGTCGGTCTCCATTACAAGGTTAAATTCATCCGCCCGTAAACCTGCAATCATTCTACCTGGTGGAAAATCCATCAAATAACCAAATGGACATACACCGCTACAAGAACCACATTGTAAGCATGTACGGAATCGTTCACCATTTTCTACTTGATAAAGGCTTGAAAAAAAGGTTTCACTAAAAGATGGTGTATGGGAGATTGCCGTTGTTGCCATCAAATCACCTCCGGATCAAATTAAGGAATGGTAGAACATGCTATTCTCATGTTAAATTGCATAAAAAAACCATTTTATAACGATGACATTTCTGGTTTGTCTTATAAATTCTCACGGTATACCCAGAAAAAAATGGTCTTTGTGCACTAAATAATAGGGTGCTTACCCTATAATAAAAGCATCGAAAAAGGTAATTAATATATTATCGATGAGTAAAGTCAACTTCACTAGTGGAATATTACATGCATATATAGTGATAATCATCACAGACGAGATCACTAACAGGAGATTAAATATGTATTAAGGCAGGTGGAATTTTTGATGATTCAATGGCTTAAGCGGTAAAATAATCCAATCAATAACTCGGGAGGATTACATGAAAATTAGCCAGGATTTGGAAAGCAGGGCGATAAATGCCATTCGGTTTTTATCTGTGGATGCAGTTCAAAAAGCGAACTCAGGTCATCCGGGTTTACCGATGGGTACAGCAGCGATGGCATATATCGTTTGGACAAGACACTTAAAGTTCAATCCTCACAATCCGAATTGGCCTGGGAGGGATAGGTTTATCCTCTCTGGGGGTCATGGGTCTGCCCTTCTATATTCCTTATTATATTTGACTGGGTATGATCTACCGTTAGAGCAAATTATGAACTTTCGCCAGTGGGGAAGTAAGACCCCTGGTCATCCTGAATATGGTTTGACACCCGGTGTCGAGGTTACCACTGGCCCACTTGGTCAGGGTTTTGCAAACGGAGTGGGTATGGCAATTGCCGAAGCACACCTGGCGGCTGAATTTAATAGACCTGGCTATGAAGTGGTTAATCATTATATCTACGCTATTGCTACAGATGGCGATTTGATGGAAGGCGTCGCTTCTGAAGCGGCTTCACTGGCTGGTCATCTCAGGTTGGGTAAGCTAATTTATCTATACGACGATAATCGTATTTCCATTGATGGTAGTACTGACCTCGCGTTCACTGAAGACCGGGCTGCAAGATTCGAGGCGTATGGATGGCAGGTATTGAAAGTCAGTGATGGAAATGATCTAAAAGCTGTAGATACTGCCATTCGACACGCCAAGAAAGACCTTCGCCCATCACTGATTATTTGCCGAACTCATATTGGTTACGGATTACCCACACGGCAGGATACTGCGAAAGCCCATGGCGAGCCTCCTGGCCAGGAGGAGGTGGATGGAGCCAAGAAAAACCTGGGTTGGCCAATCGAACCGAAATTCTATGTTCCAGATGATGTGCTGGCTTTATTCAGAAAGGCGATCAAACGGGGAGAAAGAGTTGAGAAGCAATGGCGCGAAAAGCTGAGAGCTTATCTGGCTGAATATCCTCAACTGGATACCGAGCTTGAAAGACGCCTGATGGGTGATCTTCCAGAGAATTGGGATGCTGACCTGCCTGTATTTCCAGCGGATGGTAAAGGTATGGCTACACGGGTAGCATCTGGAAATTTGATTAATGTATTGGCTGGACGCTTACCTGAATTAATCGGTGGCTCAGCTGACCTGGCCCCTTCAAATAATACCTGGATTAAAGATTCTCTGGATTTTCAAAAAGATACTCCAGAAGGTAGGAATTTTCATTTTGGGGTACGCGAGCATGCCATGGGTGCCATCATTAATGGAATGGCGGTCCATGGTGGGTTAATACCATACGGAGGAACATTTTTAATCTTCTCGGACTATATGCGACCCGCAGTTAGGTTGTCAGCGCTTTCCCACTATCCTAGCATTTGGGTATACACTCACGATAGCGTCGGTTTGGGGGAGGACGGTCCAACCCACCAGCCTGTGGAACATCTGGCGGCACTTAGGGCGATCCCTAACCTGGTGGTTATACGTCCAGCAGACGCCAACGAAGTGACAGAAGCCTGGAAAGTTGCCATTTCACGCCGGAATGGACCAACAGCATTAATTTTAACCCGCCAGGCAATCCCTGTTTTGGACCGTTCGATCTATGCACCCGCAGATGGCTTAAACAGAGGTGCCTATGTGCTGGCAGATATGGGCGATTCTGAACCAGAACTCATTCTGATAGCGTCAGGATCGGAGGTTTATCTTATCATTGAGGCAGGATTACGATTAGTCAGTCAGGGTGTAAATGTACGTCTGGTCTCATTCCCGAGTTGGGAATTATTTAAAGCGCAAGATGAGGCATACCGGAACCATGTGCTTCCACCTGCGATAAGATCACGTTTGTCAGTTGAAGCAGGGATATCGCAGGGATGGCAACAGTGGGTGGGTGATTTTGGTGATAGCATATCGATTGAAACGTTCGGTGCGTCGGCACCATATAAAGTGATTTTTGAGAATTATGGTCTAACGGTTGATAATATTATAAATTGTGCTCGTCAAATTCTGGCGAAAAACTATAAATAAATTGAATTGAATAATTGACATAAAAAAGATTACGGAGAAGGATATGATAATTGCCCTTGCTAGTGATCACGGTGGTTTCCCAGAAAAAGATATGATTAAAAATCATATTGAAAAAATGGGACATACAGTGATTGACCTGGGAACAAATTCAACAGACAGTGTAGATTATCCTGATTATGCAGTGCGAATTGGTCAAGCAATCACCAACGGACAGGCAGAACGAGGAATATTATTGTGTGGCTCGGGCGTCGGGGCATCGATTGCAGCAAATAAAATAAAAGGAATTTATGCAGCAGTATGCCATGATACCTACTCAGCTAGGCAAGGGGTGCAACACGATAATATGAATGTTTTATGCCTGGGGGCACGAGTTGTCGGACCAGAATTGATCAAGGAATTGATTGATGCTTTTTTGTCAGCCAAGTTCATATCTACAGAAGAACGATATGTCCGACGCGTTAATAAGATATATAAGTTGGAAGATGGGAATTCATAAAATGAAAAGGTGGCAATATGTCTTCTAAGATAATTCAGTTGACTCACCTGGGTCAGTCCTTATGGTACGATGATATGGGTCGTCGTATTTTGGACAATGGCGAATTAGCTGGGATGATCGATCGTGGTGATATAAGGGGTTTAACATCCAATCCGAGTATTTTTAACCAAGCTATTGCTAAGACAAAGGATTATGACTCTGCATTGATCCCATTGGCATGGGCTGGTTATGATGACAGAGAGATCTTGGAACAATTAATGGTTGAAGATATTCAGAGGGTTGCCGATTTATTAACCCCATTATTCAACGAAACACACGGGAGCGATGGATTTGTAAGCCTCGAAGTCAGACCAGACTATGCGTATGATTCTGAAAAGACCATTGCAGAAGCTCTCCGTTTATGGAAGGTTGTGAATCGACCCAATTTAATGATCAAGATCCCGGCAACAAAGCCTGGGTTAGCTGCAATTCGACTTACCATTGCCGAAGGAATTAATGTCAATATAACGTTGATCTTTTCAATAAACCGGTACAAAGAAGTGATGGATGCTTATCTAACCGGACTTGAAGATAGGTTGGAAGCAGGAAAACCGCTTAACCATATCAACTCTGTAGCATCATTCTTTGTCTCTCGGATTGATTCAAAAGTTGATAAATACCTAGAGCCAATCATTCAGGCATCTGGGTCTCACGCACAAGTTGCCAGGTCATTGTTAGGGAAAATTGCCATTGCAAATGCACGGCTGGCATACCTGGAATTTCGTCACGTGTTTGAGAGTAACCGTTTTATCAGGTTGCAGTTAAAAGGAGCAAATTTACAGCGACCACTATGGGCTTCAACGAGCACAAAAAATCCTGCCTATCCTGATACTATGTATGTAGATGAATTGATTGGTACATATACAGTAAACACAGTTCCTCCACAAACATTGGATGCATATCGAGATCATGGGAAGGTTCAGCTGACAATTGAGAAGAATCTAAGTGAGGCTAAGGAATATTTTTCCGCGCTTGAATCATTGGGGATATATATGCAGAAAGTGACTCAGGAGCTTGAGGTGGAAGGTGTCCAGGCTTTTTCACTTGCATACGATTCATTGCTTAACACAGTGAAACAAAGACGAGAAAATGCATTGGTTGAGCTGGGTTCACTTGGAAAATCTGTATCCAATAAGGTAACCCAGTTACAGGTGGATAATTTTGCAACGCGGTTTTATTCAATAGACTCGACTCTTTGGACTAATGATCCAAAAAGCCAGGAAGAGGTTCGCATACGGATGGGTTGGCTGGGATTACCATTATCAAGTCGAGCAATCCTACAAAAAATGAAAGATTTTGTCTCAGAAGTTCATAATGCTGGTTACACTAATGCCTTATTATTGGGTATGGGAGGATCCTCTTTAGCACCTGAGGTTATGAGTCTGATTTACGGTACTGCGGTCTCTGGTTTGAAACTCACAATCCTGGATTCCACCGATCCTGCCCAGGTATTACATGCTACCCGAAATAATCCCATTAGGAGCACATTGTTCATCGTATCCAGTAAATCGGGTGGTACAGCAGAAGTCAATGCCATGTTTCAATATTTTTGGGATCGTGCTCAACATTCGGTGGGCGGTAAAGCCGGGGAGCATTTTATTGCCATCACAGACCCGGATACTTCCCTGGAAAAAATGGCATTTATGCGGAAATTCAGGAAGATCTTCCTCGCAGATCCAAACGTTGGCGGAAGGTATTCAGCGTTAACAGCTTTCGGCTTGATTCCAGCAGCTTTAATGGGTGTTGATGTAGAAGAATTACTCAATTGCGCTTCTTGGATGGCGTCCGAGTGCGGTCCAGATCAGCCATTGGGGCGTAATCCGGGGATCATGTTGGGAATAGTTCTTGGGGATGCATATGCTCAACACAGAGATAAGCTGACATTAATCGCCGACCCCGAACTGGCACCATTTGGAGCTTGGTTGGAACAACTTGTCGCTGAAAGTAGTGGAAAACAGGGCAAAGGGATTATTCCAATACACGGTGAACCACTCGGTTCTTCTGATACATATGGAAAAGATAGGTTATTCGTTTACTTACGACGCGACGGAAAGTATGATGAGCAGGTAAACTCACTGCGCAAAGCCGGGTATCCGGTTTTGACCGAGAATATGGTGAATAATTCCGCACTTGGTTCTGCATTTTATAAATGGGAAATTGCTATTTCTACTGCTTGTTCCATAATGGGCGTAAATCCATTCGATCAACCGAACGTCCAGGATAGCAAAAACCGTACGATTGGAAAAATCTCATACTATAAAACTCATCGATCATTTGATGAGAATAAACCTGTATATGAAGATTCGGGAATTTCGGTATTCAGTAAGGAACCGATATCTGGAAACCAGTTAACGGATTTTGTTGAAAATTTCCTTAAATCCGGAAAAACTGGTGATTATTTCGCAATCAATGCTTATCTTAAGCGCGATAAGAAGGTTGAAACGACTTTACAAGACCTACGCACATGGATCAGGTTAAGAACTGGACTTGCGACGACAGTCGGCTTTGGACCCCGGTACCTACACTCGACTGGACAGCTTCATAAAGGTGGAGCAAATAATGGTATATTCTTGGTAATTACAGCTAAGCCTGCCCGCGATGTGGAGATTCCACAAGAAAGACTTAGCTTTGGGACTTTAGAACATTGCCAAGCTTTGGGTGACCTGGAAGCCTTGGAAGCCTCTGGTAGACGTCTTCTGCATATCCATTTAGCCAATCCCAAGCTATTAACCTCACTGGTCAAGAAATTAACCATGGACTGATCTTGAAATGATAAAAAAACCGTCGGATGGTAAGTATTTTACTTCCGACGGTTTGTGTCTTAAAATGTAAGTCTATTTCTTTTCTGCCAGTTTTTCCATATGCTCCCTTACCAGCTCACGTCGTAATACTTTTCCAACCGTAGTCTTCGGAAGCTCAGTTCTAAACTCAACCTGGGTTGGAACTTTAAATGGAGCCATATTCTTCTTGCAATATTCCTTGATTTCTTCTTCTGTTGCCGTCTCACCAGGCTTCAATACCACCCAGGCTTTGACCGTTTCACCGCGGTATGCATCGACCACACCCGCGACCCCAACCTCTAAAACCTTGGGATAGCTGGAAATGACCTCCTCAACTTCGCGTGGCCAGACCTGATATCCACCGGGTTTAATCAATTCCTTCTTGCGGTCGACGATATAGAAATAGCCGTCCTCATCCATTTTAGCAATATCACCCGTATAAAGCCAGCCATCTCGTAAAGTATTAGCTGTCTCTGTAGGCATGTTGTGGTAACCTTTCATCACCTGAGGACCCTGTATGCATAGTTCTCCTTCTTCCCCAACTTTCAGTGGAGTGACTCCGTCATCCAGACTGATAATGCGACAGTCAACATCAGGTAATGGTAGGCCAATCGAGCCAGTACGGATATCCCCATACAGCGGATTACAATGCGTCGCCGTGGGGGCCTCAGATAATCCATATCCCTCCACAAGTTTTCCCCCTGTCAATGATTCGAATTTTTCTTTTGTTTCCCGCATGAGAGGCGCGGATCCGGATATGCATCCTTTAATCGAACTGAGGTTAAATTTTCCGGCAATAACCTCTGGATTGTTGTTAATGGCATTATATTGGGTGGGAACGCCTGGAAAAATTGATGCCTTGTATTTTTGTATGCTGGTTAAGACATCATCGATGTCACGTGGATTGGGTATTAAAACCATGGCAGCACCCGTGCGAATGGCAAACAACATACCCGCAACCATCCCATAGACATGGAAAAGCGGTATCGCCATTAATACGATCTCTTTACCATCTATGGCGGTTGGTAACCAACTTCGTACCTGTAGAGCATTCGCAACCAGGTTACGATGGAGTGCAATTGCACCTTTGGAAATACCAGTTGTTCCACCACTATATTGGAATATCGCGACATCCTCAGGGCCGATCCCAAGTTTTGGACATTCTTCAGCCTTATGTCTGGCAATCAGATCCTTAAACCACAAATCACCTTCAGCCAGCTCGACTTTGAAGCCACCTTTTTTCTCCTTGGTAAGACCAAATAAAAAAGCCAGGATGGGTGGAAGATATTCTTTTAAATTTGTAACAACGATTTTCTTGATCTTTGTATTGGGTTGAGCTTGCTTTATGAGTTTATAAAAGTTACTCATCACAAACATAATCTCAATCCCGGCATCGTTCACCTGGTGGACGATTTCCCTGGCGCTATAAAGCGGATTTATCGATACCACCACCCCACCGGCTTTTAGGATAGCAAAAAAAGTGATCACGAACTGAGGTGTATTGGGCATAAAAACTCCCACCCGGTCACCCTTCTTTACCCCAAGCTCTGCAATCCCCGCAGCTAATCGATCGGTGAGCTTATTTAGTTCCTGGTAGGTGATTACCGCACCCTTAAAAATCGTACATGGACTTTCTGGGTACTTTCGTGCTGTCTCTTCCAACATGCCGAATAACGGAATAGCAGGATAATCGATGTGTTGAGGTACTCCTTTGTCATATAACTTAAACCACGGTCGGTCTTCCATGTTTTCCTCCTTAGGTCGAATGGTAGATTGATTCGATATAAATAGTATAGAATTTTCTGATGTGAATGTCAATCAGAAGAATGATGAGATTTTCAATTTTTGAGGAACAGTGAAAAATTTTAATTCAGCAGGCGGTTGATAACCATTTATCGACCATATTTCCCATATCATCCAGCGTCGCCCTGCCAGTTTGAAACCAATTTATCCGGGGATCGCTAAACTTAAACCAATTTGCCTGCCGCCGAACAAATACCCTTGTTCGTCGTTTTATGACGATAATAGCCTCGTCCAGACTTATCTCTCCTTGAAGGTATGAGACAATCTCGCTATAACCAATCGCCGAAAGGGTTGGTAATTCCGGAGAGAATCCTTGCTCAAGTAATTGTTGAACTTCCTCAACGAAACCAGAACTTATCATTTTCAAAAGCCTATCATCGATACGTTTATATAATTCAGCTCGCGGGCAGGTCAATCCTAAAAGTAATGCGTTGTATAGATTATGCCCGCGTTTCTTTTGTTCGGAAAAGCGTTTCCCGGTAGAGAATATCACTTCCAGTGCTCTTACCGTTCGACGTTCATTTGTTGGATCAATTGCAGCTGC
>WSSedA1B3DRAFT_1000027_pt1 | contig 39270 bp, 40 predicted proteins | sample WetSurSiteA1Bulk_FD_9468 | JGI IMG/M metagenome (IMG submission 9468)
AATCCTGCTGTCTAACTTGATGTGTTGATTTACTCATTAGGTCTCTCTTTTATTTCTTTCGTAAAGTTTAAAAGATTTTGTCCTGTTTAGTGTAGCCACATCAGACACATCAAAGATGATTTTACTATTGCTAGATTGCAGCAGACAATTTCTTGATAATATATACTGTGGATTATGATACAGAAAATTCCAACTCCGCCCCCTGCCCCAACGTTTTTTCAAAAAATTATAGTTGAAACATTATAAGATGATATAAAAAAGCTTTAATCCTATTGAGTTTGTCATCTTTATAGCATTATAAGATGATATAAAAAAGCTTTAATCCTATTGAGTTTGTCATCTTTATAGCATTATAAATTCATAAAAAACCTAGATGGCATAGTAGGCAACACTATAATTTTAAACTCAATAACAAAAGGGCTTTACTATGTTTAAACAGCTAATCGCTTTATTTATGATAATTACATTGTCGGGATGTGATTATAACACCTTACAATCCAGTGATGAAACTATTACTGCCGCGTGGGCAGAAGTATTAAATCAATATCAACGCCGCGCCGATTTAGTGCCTAATCTGGTGAATGTCGTCAAAGGTTACGCCGCCCATGAAAAAGAGGTACTGGTTCAAGTGACAGAAGCACGAGCCAAAGTTGGCTCTATACAAGCCACGCCCGCACTGGTTAATGATGAGCAAGCCTTTAAAAATTTCATCGCGGCACAAGGGCAAATGACCAGTGCTATTTCGCGCTTATTAGCCGTCGCTGAAAATTATCCGCAACTAAAAGCCGATGGGATGTTTCGCGATTTACAAGCCCAACTAGAAGGCACAGAAAACCGTATCACCGTAGCGCGTAATCGCTACATTAACGCGGTCAAAGAATACAATATTACCGTGCGTTCATTTCCCTCCAATTTAACTGCCATGATGTTTGGCTATACCACTAAGCCTAGCTTTACGGTAGACAATGAAAAAGCCATTTCCGAAGCCCCTAAAGTTGATTTTAATGCCGCGCCCGTCACGGCAACACCGAATCAATAGGCATTCTTATGTTGATTAAACTGCGTTACACAGTCGGCTTAGGCTTACTGTTGTTTATGACCACGCTATGGGCAGAGGTCGCGATACCTGATTTATCCCAGCGTGTCACTGATTTGACCGCGACACTCAGTACCGAACAAATCGCCGCATTGGACACAAAGTTAGCCGATTTTGAAGCTAAAAAAGGCAGTCAAATCGCGGTGCTAATGTTACCTAGCACACAACCTGAAGATATTGCCGCGTTTGGCATTCGTGTTGCTGAGGCGTGGAAAATTGGGCGGAAAAATCTTGATGATGGCGTGATTCTGATTGTTGCAAAAGATGACCGAAAATCCCGTTTAGAAGTCGGACGTGGTTTAGAAGGTGTGATTCCCGACGCGATTGCTAAACGCGTATTGGCAGAAACCATGAGACCGCATTTCAAAGACAATGATTATGCAGGCGGTATTGAAGCAGGCGTTAGCCAATTAATAGGCTTGATTGAGGGGGAAACCTTACCCGCGCCGAGTGGTAACTCAAGCGACACATCGGATGGTTTTGATACTTTTCTCATTTTGTTATTTTTCTGTTGCGTCATCATAGACCTAATATTTTCCTCATTATTGGGTAGCGGCATCGGTGCGGCAGTATCAGGTATTAGCATAGGTGCAATCAGCGCGTTCGCCGCATCATTTTTTGCCTTGAATATATGGGTAGCGGTCATCAGCGGCTTGGCGATGTTCCTTTTTCTTAAACTATTTTATCTATTTGGAGGTAATAGTGGTGGAGGTGGTTCATGGAGTGGGGGTAGTAGCAGTAGCTCCAGTGATTGGGGCGGTGGTGGTGGCGATTTTGGCGGCGGAGGCGCGTCTGACTCATGGTAAAAAAAATTAAACGTTGGTTTAAACACGCTTTTGCACCACCGTGGCGGCAGCGCGTGTTATTTCCTAAAGTAACACTCACCGCGATTGAAACCGCTATCCAACAGTCTGAAATGACACACAGCGGTGAATTACGTTTTGTCATTGAAAATGCGCTGAGTTCTGGTCAAGTGTGGCGTGACGTGTCATCACACGAACGGGCATTGGAGCTATTTTCTAATTTGCGGGTTTGGGATACCGAAGAAAATAGCGGCGTGTTAATTTACCTGTTACTAGCAGACCGTACCGTTCACATCATTGCTGACCGAGGTATTAACCAGCGCGTGGCACAAGCAAAATGGGATGATATAGCCCGCGCCATGCAGAATGAGTTTGGTCAGGGTAACTTTCAACGCGGCTCGCTGATAGGCATCGAACGCATTACCGCATTATTAGCCCGTCATTTTCCCGCCACAGCAGATAATCCTAACGAACTACCTGATGAGCCAGTTATTGTTTAATGAAAGTAGAGACGTTGTGGTGTAACGTCTCTACTTATCAAAATCCACACCTAAACCGCCTAACCCACAATAGCCCTGCGGATTTTTAGCCAAATATTGCTGGTGATAATCTTCCGCATAATAAAACACGCCAAGGGGTTGAATGTCGGTGGTGATGGCTTTATTAATTCCACTTTGCGTTAAACGTTGCTGGTAATGCTGTTTTGAAGCTAACGCCGTATCGAGTTGTACTTGGCTGGTGGTATAAATAGCAGAGCGATATTGCGTACCGATGTCGTTACCTTGCTGCATTCCTTGCGTGGGATTATGAGATTCCCAGAATAATTGCAGAAGCTCCTCATAACTAGTTAAGGAGGGGTTATAAATCACGCTGACTACTTCGGTGTGTCCAGTCAAACCTGTGCAGACCTCTTCGTAAGTAGGATTAGGCGTATAACCACCGCTATAACCAACTGCCGTGCTGACAATATGCGGCTGTTGCCAAAACTTTCGTTCTGCACCCCAAAAACAACCGAGTGCGAACACTGCCTGTTGCAAATGGTCTGGAAACGGCGGGGCAATTGGTTGACCTGTAACAGTGTGCCGATTGGTGATTGGCATAGGGGTGGCTCTACCAGCTAAGCAATCAGCAGAGTCGGGCATAACAAGCTTTTTTGATGAAAAAATCATGGCTTATGGTATGTTAGAAAATAGAATGACTATTTTTAACGGGAACACGATGATAGAGCAAGATTTTTTACGCCGATTTTTATTTGAAGACTTAGGTGTGCGTGGTGAGTGGGTAAATTTAACCACCAGTTGGCAAGCTGCGAAACAGCATCAACAAGGTTCTGATGTAGTTCAGCAGTTGTTGGGGCAGGCGTTAGTCGCTGTGGTGATGTTATCAGCCACTATCAAATTTAAAGGTTCGATGATTTTGCAAGCCCAAGGCGATGGCGATATTACTACGCTGGTGGCACAGTCTACCGATGAACGTAAAATTCGTGGCTTAGTCAGAAGTCATGGCGAGGTCGTAGCAGGTTCATTAGAAACTATGTTTGGACAAGGTCGCTTAGTATTAACCGTCGATTCGGGCAACGCTCAGCCTTATCAGGGTGTTGTGCCATTACAAGGCGATCATTTGGCCGCCGCCTTAGAAACCTATTTTGTGCAATCCGAGCAGTTGAATACCCGTTTATGGTTGTTTGCTAATGACCACGTTGCGGCGGGGTTATTATTACAAGAATTACCCGCACAAAACGGTGATAAAGCCGATTGGCAACGTATTGAAATGCTGGCAAATACCATTACTGAACAAGAGTTGCTTACATTGGACTGCGAACAACTGTTATATCGTTTATTTCACGAAGAAAAAGTACGCTTATTTGACGCTGAACCCGTTGAATTTCAATGTGCCTGTTCACGGCAACGCATAGAGCGCACACTACGCGCAATGGGTAGAGCTGAACTTGAAGGCATACTGGAAGAGCGCGGCGGCGTTGAAGTCATCTGTGAATTTTGTGGTGAACACTATCAGTTTGATAAGATTGACGTAGAACATTTTTTAACACAAGGTGTCACTCATGACTCGGACACTTTGCACTAATAGTAAACGACTATGAAAAAGTTTCGACTAATCAGCGTGCTAATAATCGCCTTGTCATTATCAGGCTGTATGTATTGGGTGCGAGCTTATCAAACTTATCTACAAATGGATGAGTTTGATCGTCATTTTAGTTTTAGCGTTTCTAAGGATGGCGATTTTACGCTGAATTTTAAAGAGCCAATTCTATTTAGTGAAGATTTTGTTTCCCTTTCTAAACTTTATGCCAGTGAAGATATAGCCACTAAAGATGGTGGTAGACGCTGGCGGTATTGGTTTCGCAAACTCGATGCCAAAGGTCAGATTATTAAGCCTGAAATTAAATTTTATTCAGAATTAACCTTTAATAAGGAAAAGAAAATTACCGCATGGTCGTTTTCTTCGTTGTTTTTAGAAATCGCACCACAAAAATTTTTAGAAGCTTCGTTGCGTGCCATCGGTGGCGGTAAAATTGATAAAGAGAAAAGACAGTTACGCGCCAATCCTGAAGGCTTAGAAAAAATTGCCGACCAATTACCTAAAAAAGCGGCAGTTATTGCAAAATTAGGCGAGCCGTTAAAAATTGTTAATGAACCTGAACAAGAAATTTATGAATACCGTTTTTTACTCGAAACGCATTCAATTGAAAAAGGCTATGAAGACCGCGCTTTCAATGACGTTAAAATCACCTTTAATAAAAAGACCCAAGATTTAGTCAAAATGAGTGGACGCTTCGCAGGTTTAAAAGCTTCGATTGATTATCGGAAATTGCAGAAAAATCCCGATGATTAGCCATTTTCGAGAGCGAATGGTTTTATAATGAAACAAACTTATGTAAGTTCGGGTGAGGTGCAAACACCAGCTTACAAAATCATAATGTTAGAGAACTTTGATGCTGAATAAAGTAACGTTAATTGGAAGATTAGGTGCAGACCCTGAGGTTCGTTATATGCCTAGCGGCAGTGCCGTCGCTAATATCAGTTTAGCCACTAATTTTAGATGGAAAGACAAACAAACAGGTGAAAAAAAGGAAAGCACAGAATGGCATCGTGTGGTTTTTTTCAACCGTTTAGCGGAAATAGTCGGCGAATATTTAAAAAAAGGTGGGCAAGTTTACGTTGAAGGACGCTTACAAACGCGTAAATGGCAAGACCAAGCAGGGCATGACCGTTATACGACTGAAATTATTGCCACAGAAATGCAGATGCTCGACAGTCGCAGTGGAGGTACTAGCCATTTCGGCACTGACCAACCGCAAGCCAGTTACGCCGAACCTGTAGCCCCATTGCAAGCCACACCAGAACCACAACCCGCGCATTCCATGCCCCCTGCCCCACCGCCACAATCTTATGATGACTTTGATGACGATATACCGTTTTAAATTACTTGCTCAATCACATCACCGATTTAATAAGAACCAAAACCAACCAGAAAACCGTGTCTCCATGTTAATAAAACGCCTTTTTTTACTTTGTTCAGTGCCTGCTGTTATCACAGGCTGTGCTGAATTTTATGGCTCTCAACCCCCTGCCCCTGTTTATGGTAATGGCACACCACTCTATGGTAACAAGCCGCTACCTAAAGAAATGCCTAAACCCGTTGCCGAGCAGCCTAAACCTGCCGACACAACAGATGCAGTAAAAACCACGCCTCTCGTAAGTGGCGATTCGGTAACAGCACCGAAAGAATTAAAACTTGAGCCATTGCCACCAGGACAAACGTTATTAACACCTGCACAAGAACAAGAGCTTGCGGCACTACAACAAAGTCCTGTTCAACCTGAATTAGACACAGAGTCAGAAGCCAAGCCAAAACCTGTCAAAAAACAGCCTGTTATCGAACAAGCACCTGAAACGGTTGATGCACCACCGCCACCCGCTTCTACACCTTTTCAACCGTTAGAAACATTCACACCGTCATCGCCTGCGGTCGGTTCATTAGTGTTAGCGGCGAATGAAGACAGTCAAAAAGGCAATATTGAAGCGGCAACCACCACACTGGAACGCGCCAGTCGAATAGAGCCACGCAATGCAGCTTTGTATTACAAACTGGCATTATTAAAACTCAAAACAAAACCCAGTCAGGCAGAAGATTTGGCAAAAAAATCCGCGCAACTAGCAGCTAACGATACGGCACTAAAAAAACACAGCTGGTTATTAGTCGCCAAAGCAAGAGAAATGCAGAAAAATTTTCAAGGGGCTGAAGAAGCGCGTAACAAAGCGAGCAAATTTTAGTAAACCGATGTAGGCGCGACAAGTCGCGCCCACAACTCATAAAACCTATTGTTTAAAATATGAAAACCACACCGCCAGACGTTTTAACAACACTAACCACCATCCGTGATTATATTCGCTGGGCTGCCAGTCAATTCACCGAAGCACAAGTATGTTTTGGTCATGGTACAGCCAGTGCGTTAGATGAAGCTGCCGCCTTAGTGCTACATACTCTTCATCAACCCTATAACCTCAGTGAATTTTATTTGGCATCGGTATTAACACACTCAGAACGGCTAGCGATTGTTGACATCGTACATAGACGCATTCAAGAAAGAATTCCTGCCGCCTATTTAACCCATGAAGCGATTTTTTCAGGTCTCGCCTTTTATGTTGATGAGCGCGTCTTAGTGCCACGCTCACCGATTGCTGAATTGATTGAACAACGCTTTGCACCGTGGGTAGAAGAAGATAACGTCGTGCGTATTTTAGATTTATGTACAGGTAGTGCCTGTATCGCCATTGCCTGTGCGTATGCGTTTCATAACGCGCTGGTTGATGCGGTAGATTTATCACAAGACGCACTTAACGTTGCTCAAATCAATGTTGAAAAACATTTTATGGAAGATACCGTCACTCTGTATCAGTCGGATTTATTTCAACAACTGCCAGCCGCCCGCTATGACATTATTGTCAGTAATCCGCCTTATGTATCTACGCTGGAATGGACATATTTGCCTGAAGAATTTCATGCCGAACCTGCAATGGGCTTTAAAGGTGGCGAGTCTGGCTTAGATTTAGTGTTGCGTATTTTGATTGATGCCGCTGATTTCTTGGCAGAACACGGTATTTTAATTATTGAAGTCGGTAGTAGTGCTGAAACCTTGCAAAGTATTTTCCCCGATGTCCCCTTTTACTGGCTGGATTTTGAACGCGGCGGTGATGGCATCTTTTTACTCACTGCTGAACAAGTGCAGCAATATCACCCATTATTTAAATCAGCTTTGGATGCGTCATGTCTGGAAACACAATAGGAAAATTATTTACCGTCACCTCATTTGGCGAAAGTCATGGTGCGGCGATTGGCTGTATCGTTGATGGCTGCCCCGCAGGCATGGCATTGTGCGAAGCCGATATACAAGGCGATTTAGACCGCCGAAAACCTGGTACATCACGCCACACTACCCAACGCCGTGAAGCCGATGAAGTGAAAATCTTATCAGGCGTGTTTGAAGGCAAAACCACAGGCACACCGATAGCATTACTGATTGAAAACACCGATCAACGCTCTAAAGATTATTCTAAAATCGCCGATACCTTTAGACCAGGTCATGCTGATTACACCTACCATCAGAAATACGGCTTTCGTGATTATCGCGGTGGTGGACGCTCCTCAGCACGAGAAACTGCCATGCGCGTTGCGGCTGGTGCAATAGCGAAAAAATATTTACAAGAACAAGCAAACATCATCATACGCGGCTATCTATCAGAATTAGGTCCAATTAAAATCGACAAACTTGATTGGGACGTAATAGAAACTAACCCATTTTTCTGCCCAGATGCTGATAAAGTCGCCGCAATGGAAGCCTATATGGACGCGCTACGCAAAGAAGGCAATTCTATCGGTGCGCGGATTGAAGTGGTAGCCAGTAATATTCCTGTTGGCTTAGGCGAACCGATTTTTGACCGTTTAGATGCCGAACTCGCCTACGCCTTAATGAGCATCAACGCCGTGAAAGGCGTAGAAATTGGTGATGGTTTTGCTTGTATCAATAGCAAAGGCACAGACTTCCGTGATGAAATCACCCCCGACGGTTTTTTAAGCAATCATGCAGGTGGTATTTTAGGCGGTATTTCCAGCGGTCAAGATATTAGAGCCAGCATCGCCTTAAAACCCACCTCCAGCTTACGTTTAGCAGGTCGTAGTATCAACGCCCAAGGCGAAGCGATTGATGTCATCACCGAAGGTCGCCATGATCCCTGCGTAGGTATTCGCGCCACACCTATTGCTGAAGCAATGGTAGCCATCGTATTAATGGATCACTACCTCCGCCATCGAGCGCAAAATGCGACTGTCAATACAGGCTTACCAACTCTACGGTAAGCCCATTTCGTAAATTGGGTTGCCGCTTTTTGGCAACCCAACATAAACCCCACACATTAACTGGTTCTGTTGGGTTAGGCTATTGCCAACCCAACCTACTCCACTGATTGTCGATGCCGACATCTTACGGCATACAATGCAACAATCTTAAATATCCAACATTTGGAACTAACGCAGGTAACGAATGTCTTCGTTAAACCGTAGTCAAATCGTATTTACGACTTGCTCAGCTTAAAGTGTACTCCTAACAGTCGCTTAATAGAGAGGATTTAGACATGAAAGCAAAACATATTATTTTTGTTCACGGTTTGTTTGGTTGGGGAAAAGATGAAATGGCAGGCTTTCCCTACTATGGCAAAGGCATTACAACGATGAAACAGCAATTAGAAAACAATGGACGCACAAATGTCAGTGTCCATGAAGCAAGCTGTGGACCAGTCAGCTCATTTCATGATCGTGCTTGCGAAGTATTTGCGCAAATTGTCGGCAAAAAAGTTGATTACGACGGCGATCAAAAACAGCACTGTAATAAAAACCATCACAGTCCGACATCTAAAGACTATTCTGGGAAAGCATTCGTAACAGCATGGTCTGAAGACAATCCCGTTATTTTGGTTGGTCACAGTGCAGGCGCACACACTTGTTTGCAATTACAGCAATTATTAGAGGATGATTTTTGGGGATGTGGTTCAAACGCTAACTGGGTAGAAGCGGTGGTTTGTATTTCGGGGGTAATTAATGGCTCGACCCTGCCCTATATGCTGGGCTGTGATAAGGCGACGGGCAAACTGACAGGTGCGATTGGTAATTTTATTGGCATAGGCGTACAAACCTTGGGCGGATTAACGCGAGGATTTGCGCGTAATATGTTTGATTGGGATTTGGAACAATGGGTTGGACAACCAGAAAACACTAGCTTAGGCGATTTTATCACAAAACTGCAAAACAGTCAGTTTGCCAATAGCAATGATAATCTTGCTTATGATCTCACCTTGCAAGGTTGCAAAAAAGCCAATGAACGGTTTCACACCAATGAAAATACCTACTACCTCTCCGTGGTGACTGAGCAGACTTCCGCTTTACAGTTTACCGACAAACAACTACCGAATTTCTTCATGAACCCCACCTTAGCGGCAAGTGCTTTTTATCAAGCTGTCGTGGTGGATTTTGACGATGGTGAGAAACCCATAGCAGGCTGGGGAACTGGCGATTTAACCATCGACAAATGGCGAGAAAACGATGGTGCGGTGAGTTCAATTTCCCAACGTTTTCCATTTACTGGCGGCAATCATCCTGTCGGTGGCGAAGGTTTTGCAGAAGGTCAACATCTGACTAAAGGCAAATGGTATTACGAAAAAGCCGAATCCATCACAGGGAAGAGTATGGATCATTTGGATGTGGTGTTTGGCTATCTAACAGACCCCAGTTTAGGTGATGCACATAGGTCACTGTATACCAAACTTTGTGATCGGCTTTGTAGTTTATAGTTAGATAGAGTGAGCGACGCTTCTCTGCCCACCCTTGTATCTACTAGGAGGTTTTATGGCATCACTAGATGATTTAAAGCAAATGTCTGAAAAAAAGAGTAGAGAATGTAAGGTTCAATCAAGTGCATTTTCCATATCGCTTGGTGTTTTAGCCCCAGCAAATTTTATATTTGTTGTTGGAGCGGCTTTGTTGTCTTTGGTAGCGGGTGCTTCTATTTTAATTGAAAATCAGATTATTTTTAACCTGCAAGCAGGAATAATGGCTATTGTAAGTGGTGGCTTTACAATTATTCACTCCAAGCTCGGATGTGACCAATACCAGGCAGAATGCAAAAAACTTGTAAGCTATTACAAAGGTATTGCTGAAGATTATTCAAATCTATCGTTGATAGGTGATGCTGATGAACTTAAAAAAGAACTAGATGCGCTTAATAAAGAACTATCAAAAACTATAAAAAATTCAAGTATATTCCCCTTTGATTGGGCAATTGATTTAGCGAACAAACGTTCAACGCAATAATTGAAACCAGCAGGGGTTAGGTTAGTGCAATTATTGGGTTGGCTTATCGCCAACCCAACCTACAAGTGTCAAAAAAACGAGGATGTTTTATGAAATCAGATGACAAAAACACTATGCTTAATCGCCGAGAATTCCTGCAAGGCATGAGCATGGTAGCCGCAGGTTTGGCGTTTACGCCGCTACGCGGACAAGCGGCAACCGAAACACTCGATTTTGGCAATGGCACAAGAGAGCTTGTAAGTTACCCACAGAAACGCCCGCTGATGCTTATTACCGCACGACCGCCCCATCTTGAAACGCCATTTTCGACATTTAATGAGGGCGTTGTCACACCTAACGATGCTTTTTTTGTTCGCTATCATTTGGCAAATATGCCCACAGCCATTGATGGCGAACAACATCGTTTGAAAATATCGGGTTTGGTTAATAAAACGCTATCCCTCAGTCTTGCTGAACTGAAAAAGCTTGGCGAGCCTGTGGAAGTGGTTGCGGTTAATCAATGCGCTGGCAACAGTCGAGGCTTTTCTGCACCGCGTGTCTTTGGCGCACAATTAGGCAATGGTTCAATGGGTAATGCCAAATGGACAGGTGTGCCGCTTAAAACCGTGCTGGAACACGCGGGTGTGCAAGCGGGAGCGAAACAGGTTACTTTTAACGGCTTGGATAACCCTTTAATGTCGGGTACGCCTGACTTTATCAAAGCACTTGATATTGATCACGCGCTCAGCGGCGAGCCACTGATTGCGTGGGCAATGAACGATACAGACATTCCTTTTCTCAACGGCTATCCCATTAAACTGATAGTACCTGGTTATTTTGGTACTTACTGGATCAAGCACTTGAGTGAAATTTCAGTCATCGATCATGGTTTCGATGGGTTCTTTATGAAGACAGCTTATCGGCTACCCGATAATGACTGTGAATGTAGTGCCGCAGGTATCGCTTTGGCTAAAACCAAACCGATAACCCAGCTTAAAATCCGTTCTTTCATCACCAGTTTGCGTGCTGGTGACACGCTAAGATACGGCGAAACCATTGTGTTACGCGGCATTGCCTTTGATGGTGGCGGTGGCATTGCGGCGGTAGACATATCCGACGATGGCGGGCAACATTGGCAAGCATCAACATTAAGTAAATCCTTGGGAAAATATTCATTTCAGGAATGGCAAGCAAGCTGGAAGCCCAAAGAAAAAGGCACGATTGCCTTGCAAGTACGCGCTCGCAATCGGCTTGGTGAACAACAACCTGCGGTCAGTACTTGGAATCCAAGTGGCTATGCACGCAATGTGATTGAAACAACGCCTGTTCTTGTCGTTTAAGGAGCTACTATGAAACAGTTAAACGGAACACACATAGTGGCAAGTTTCATCTTGTTAATTAGCACAGCATTGGTTTCTGCTGAAACTTTGACCATTAAACTACCCGCTGAAACCGTGAAACTTAGATCATCAACGATGGCAGGTTACACCTTGGCAACACAGCGTTGCCTAATCTGTCATTCAGCCGACTATATTGAGTATCAACCACCTGCTATGCCAGAAAAAAAATGGCTGGCTGAAGTGAATAAAATGCAGCACGCCTACGGCGCACCAATTACTGATGATGAAGCAAAACAAATAGCGGCTTATCTTGCTTCAGCATACACGGGTAAAGCCGCACCAACACAGTAAACAGTGTAGATTTTACCTAAATGATTAAGTTGATAATTGCATCCGTTCCATTAAATAGCATAAGCAATCTTGTCGAATGACTCGCTCATTTAAGGTCAACATAGATGGCATGGCTGGACGGGTCATGACTAACTGACCTGCTTCGTTATTAAAAAACTGTGTGGTTATATCATTGCCATCATCATTTTTGGCGAGTACGGGCATACCCGCATGATTGATTTTACCTAATCGTGTGCCAGCCGATACATCGGTAAAATTCATTTGTTCTAAATCAGGGTTTAAATACAAATCTGCGTTTTCATCGCTGAAACTAAAACTCATATTCTCAGCAATGGTCACTTGAGCGACGGTATGGTAAAGATCAAACTCTTGTTTAGTGATGGCGCTGTTAGGTAATTCGGTCAGATGCAAACAACTGTCGAGAAATTCAAACGCGTGTTCTGTACCGTGCTGTTGTGCGGGGCGACCACATTCTAAGGTGACTGCGGGGCAAAGTTCTGCAAACGCAGACGATTGTGTGCCTTTGGGATGAGTAAAATACACGATTAAACGTCCGAATAATCGCCCTAATTGTAAAAACTCATTATCCAATTTATTGATACAGGCGTAATGCGGATTTAGCCCTGTATTATTATGCACGTCAATACTGGCAAACAGCTTACGCTCACGCATGATGTCAACAATTTGTGCTGCCCACTGCCGTTCAGGCGAATCAGCTAGCTGTGTTCCTGACCAAACGCGATTAAAATCGGGCTGACCGTCAAGCCGCCGTTGATTCAACCGTGCCGCTTGGGTGTTGCCAAAAAAAATACTTAACGAACGCGGTAAGGTTTGTTGATGATATTTTTGCAATAAACGTTGCATGGCTAAAAAGCCCGTCGGCTCATTACCATGTAATAGGACGGAAACAAACAGCGTATCGTCGTGTCTGCCAGACAAATGAAACAACGCGGGCTGTGGAATAAGTTGGTGCAGATTTTCGACTGCGACATCGAGCAAACCAGCGGGTAATTGGGTGTATTGTGGTATCAAAGTATTGTCCATTCGCCGACGGGTTGATTACGGCGTTGATTATGCAAATAACAGCGCGTTAAAGCGACAAAATCGTTTGGGTATTTTTGCATAAAAGCCCGTTGCCAGACACTACCATTTTGTAGATTAGCCACACGTTGACGAATAATATCCAAATATAAATGAATATCCGCCTCATCAATGTGCAGTGACTTCAACCCCAATACGGCACGCGGTAATAATTCATTGTTCAACAAACTAGGTAAACGGTGTTTTTGACCATCAAACCAGATAATATGTGCATCCAAACCGTAGCGAGCAGCTTGATAAAAATTATCCTTAGCCTGAGAAAAAGCTAACGGACTGGCTTGCGTTTGTAATGTTTCACACAGATTTTGGCATAGCCCATAAAAAAAAGCCGCGTTAGCAATACTATCTATCACCGTAGGTCCTGCCGAAGGCGTGCGATGTTCAATACGAATATGCGGTGTACCGTCGTCATCAAACCCCACTAATGGACGATTCCATCGCCAAATCGTGCCATTATGCAGACGTAAATGTTGTAACTGCTCAGGTTTTGTGTCGAAATGTTCTGGCAATAACACAGGGAAATGCGCCAGATTTTCCGCGAAACATTCAAAAATAGAATGCCGTGCAAAGTCTGAACCAAAACTAACGCGCCATAATGGACCTTGCGATGCCCCACCGAAACCGCCCGCCCGTACCGATTGCTCAAATAACGGAATCCGCGATTCTTGCCATAAATCTTTACCAAACACAAAAGGCGCGTTAGCACACAGCGCAACCATCGGCGCGGAAGTCAAAATTGACGCATTATAATAAGGCACAGCAAGATTTAAGGGACATTGCAGATGCAATTGAAACGAAGTCGCTGCCGCTTCTATCATCACATCATGATGGTCGATTTTTAAATGCTCATGACCTTGAATATCCAAATGAATCGGTTGTTGATTACGAATTTTCAACACCTGCTCATTTAATGCACGATAACGGTTCATATTGGACATATTGCCTAAATGAAAGTCATCCTGCTGTAGCGTGGGTAAACAGCCTATCATCAATAAATGGAGCTGCCTATTACGCGCATGTTGATCCGCCTGTTGCCAAGTGTCGAACAAATCACGCGCTAGTTGGCTAAGGACATTACCTTCTAACAATAAAGGCTGGGTATTCAGCTCAATATTAAATTTTGCCAATTCAGCCGATGCTAACGGATTATTAAAAGAGCTTAGATAGGCTTCATTACAAGGCGCGGGACGCATCGCATCATCCAGTAACCACGCTTCAATCTCAAACCCTGCCACTGGACGGTGTTGTGAACACACACCTTGGCTAATCAAATGGTCTAATAACTGGGTTTCAATCGCTAATTGCTGTTGAAAATGCACAAAATCGGTCGCTTGATAAAACTGAGTGTGAATTTCCTGTCCCATGATGATACACCCGAATGAAAAACAGAGTAACGAGCATAGTACCGAACTGCATGACTAATGCCAATATGTCGCGATGAGAAAGGAAAATTGTAAAAGATGCTAACATAAACGCATGACGACGTTTTACCCATTTAACAAGACCGTTTAATAACGGATACCCGTACATGAAGCATTCAATGTCTATACCCTACTGGCGATTATCTGGTTTTTACTTCTTTTATTTTGCAACCGTTGGCAGTTTTGTACCCTATTGGAGTCTGTATTTAAAACATATTGGCTTTAGTGCGGATGCGATTGGTGAATTGACGGCTTTTTTAATTGGCACAAAAATGATTTCGCCCAATTTGTGGGGCTGGGTTGCTGATAGAACGGGGAAAAGTTTACGCATTATTCGTATTGCGGCTTTTTTTGCAGGCTTGTTATTTGCAGGATTTTTATTCTTTCATGGCTATGTATGGTTTGCGGCGATTACGCTGAGCTTTAGTTTTTTCTGGAATGCCGCGTTGCCACAATTTGAAGCGGTGACCTTGCAACACGTTAAAACAGAACCGCACCGTTATAGTCGTATTCGACTATGGGGATCAGTCGGTTTTATTGTGGCAGTGTTAAGCGTTGGTAAGTTGTTGGATGTGTTGACGATTAACAGCCTACCCATCGTGGTTATCACGTTGTTGGCGTTAATGTGGTTAATGAGCTTAATTACACCCGATGCCAAAATGACTATTCATCATGGCGATGGTGCTGTGGGTATGTGGCAAATTCTGAAAAAACCTGAGGTATTGGCGTTTTTGCTGGTAAGTTTGCTCGTACAATTGGCGCACTCACCCTACTATGTATTCTATTCAGTGTATCTTAAACACTATCATTATTCCGCAAGTGACACAGGTTTACTGTGGAGTTGTGGTGTAGTGGCGGAAATTGTGTTGTTTATGTATATGAAACGCTTGTTGGCTAAAGTGTCGTTACGCGCTGTATTGCTGGCGAGCTTGATGTTGTCAGTGTTGCGTTGGTGGTTGATTGCTAATTATGCCGATAATATGGTGTTATTGGTGTTTGCACAACTATGTCATGCGGCAACCTTTGGCGGTACACACGTTGCCGCTATGCACTTAATTTATCAGTATTTTGGCGAACGTCATCAAGGCAAAGGACAAGCTTTGTACACCAGTTTGAGTTTTGGTTTAGGCGGTATGTTGGGCAGTTTGTATGCAGGTTATTGTTGGGAATCGCAAAGCCCAGAATTTGTTTATTTAGTCGCAGCGGTGTTTTGTGGTGTGGCGTTGCTAATTGCCTATGTGTGGGTGGGTCGGGAACAAAGTCATGAGACAGGAGTTCAATAGCTTTAGCTATTACCGTAAACAGCTAACGCTGTTTTACACCAAAATACGTTAAAATAAAGTCCAGTTTATTTTTCTTGGAAAAAACCGTGTTTGAAATTATAAAAAGTGGTGGCTGGATGATGCTACCCATTGTCCTCAGTTCTATTGTAGCAATGGCGATTATTGGCGAACGCTTGTGGTCGTTACAAAGAAAGAAAATTTTGCCACCTGATTTAGTACCGCAAGTATGGAAACTGCACCGCGAACAAAAACTAACTGCCTCAGCGTTGAAACAGTTAAAAAATAGTTCACCGTTGGGCTGTATATTAGCTGCTGGCTTAATTAACAGCCATCACGGCAGAAAATTCATGAAAGAAACCATTGAAGAAACAGGTCGTAAAGTCATTCATGACTTAGAACGTTATCTCAATACCTTAGGTACGATTGCCGCTGTCAGTCCGCTGTTAGGTTTATTAGGTACAGTATTCGGTATGATTGATATTTTTGCCGCTTTAATGGAACACGGCGCGGGTGATCCGAGCGTGTTAGCAGGTGGTATTTCAGTGGCACTGATTACCACAGCGGCAGGTTTAACCGTTGCTATTCCTAGCCTAATTTTCCACCGTTATTTTGAACGTTTGGTCGATGAGTATGTAGTGGCAATGGAAGATGAAGCTCTTAACCTTATTGATATACTGCACGGAGACCGCGAGGTATCTTAATGCGATTTCAACGTAAAAAAAGACAAAGTGTAGACATCACGTTAATCTCTATGATTGACGTATTATTTGTGTTACTGCTGTTTTTCATGGTATCCACCACGTTTAATCGCAACACCGAAGTTAAAATTAAATTGCCTGAAGCTAACGGTGCAGAAGCAGGTAGTCATCCAAAAATGATTACCTTATCCATAGATGCTAACGGTGCTTACACGCTAACAGGTGAAGATAACACCGCACACCCACTTACTGATTCAAACATCGAAACGCTAAAACAAGCCTTGCGCAATCTATCAGCTAACAAAACCGATACGCCGTTTATCATCAATGCGGATGGCAAAACCCCACATCAAGCGGTTATCACTGCCTTAGAAGCTGCAAGTAATGAAGGTTTTACACAAATTACCTTTGCCGCACAAAAACCACCTGTTCAACCATGAAAAAAACACTGGCCAGAAAGCTAACTGACATTTGGTATAAAGACCCTTTCATCGGCGCGTGGCTAATGCCCTTTGGGTTTTTATTTGCCGATATAGTGAGGTTTAGAAAATTTCTATACCGTATCGGTGTATTAAAGACCCAACGTTTGCCTGTCCCTGTGATTATTGTCGGTAATATCACCGTAGGCGGGACAGGAAAAACGCCGTTAATTATTGCCTTAGCCAAACGGCTACAAGACGCAGGTTTTAAAGTCGGTATTATCAGCCGTGGTTATGGCGGTGATGCCCTGCCACGCCTAGTCACAGTCGATAGCGACCCTGCACAAGTCGGTGATGAAGCATTATTAATAGCTAAGCAAACAGGCTGTATGATGGCAGTTGCACCGTTGCGCGTTGAAGCAGGTAAACTATTACTTGAACACACCGATTGCAATGTCATTCTATCCGATGACGGTTTACAACATTACGCCTTACACCGTGACATAGAAATTACGGTGATTGACGGTGAACGGCGATTTGGTAATGGTTATTGCTTACCCGCAGGACCCTTACGCGAACCCATACACCGTTTGCAAAGCGTGGATTTTATCGTCGTCAATGGTGAAAAAACCGAAGCCAATGAATATGAAATGCACATCACAGGCGATACCGCTGTTAATCTAATCACAGGTGAACATAAACCGCTGTCCGCCTTTGCAGCTGAAAACAAACTACACGCGTTGGCAGGGATAGGTAATCCAAATCGTTTTTTTAACTTGCTCACTGCCAACGGATTAATTTTTATTGCGCATAGTTTTCCTGATCATTACGTTTTTCAGCCAAACGATATTCACTTTAAAGAACCCGTGTTAATGACTGAAAAAGATGCGGTTAAATGCACCGATTTTGCTACCGAACAGCATTGGTTTGTGCCTATCACTGCTAGACTGGACAACCACTTTACTGAACAACTCCTAAACCTACTTGAGAAAAAATATGTTAGATAAAAAATTGCTAGACATTATGGCGTGTCCGATATGCAAAAGCCCATTACGCTATAACGCTGCTCAACAAGAACTGATTTGCAAAGCAGATAAACTGGCATTCCCCATTCGTGACGATATTCCTGTGATGCTAGAAGACGAAGCTCGCACCATCAGCCTTGAAGAATATGACGCGCTAAAATGAACCAGCCGTTTAAAGTTGTTATTCCTGCCCGTTACGCCTCAACACGCCTACATGGCAAGCCGTTACTGAACATTGCAGGCAAACCGATGATTGCTCATGTGTGTGAACGGGCAAAACTAGCAGGTGCAGAAGACATCGTGGTTGCTACTGATGACACGCGCATTTTTGACACCGTTACCGACCTTGGTATCAAAGCCGTCATGACCAGAGAAGACCACCAAAGCGGCACAGAAAGAATTGCCGAAGTTGCGGGTATTTGTGGCTGGCAAGCCCATGACATTATCGTTAATTTACAAGGTGATGAACCGCTGATACCGCCCGATTATATTCGTGAAGTTGCTTTTGCATTGGCAGGGCAGTCGCAAGCAGGTATTGCTACGCTTGCGGCAAACATTGTGGACAGCGCAGAAATTTTTAACGCCAATGCGGTTAAAGTGGTACTGGATAAAAACAACTACGCGCTGTATTTTAGCCGCGCCCCTATTCCGTGGGAACGAGCTAATTTCAGTACCAAAGGCGGTACACCAACAGGCGCGATACCTTACTTACGCCACATTGGTATGTATGCCTACACAGTCGCCTTTTTAAACCGCTACTGTTCATGGCAAGCATCACCGTTAGAAGCCGTCGAATCCTTAGAACAACTTAGAATCCTTTGGCACGGTGATAAAGTATTAGTAAAAGTAGTCGATAAAACGCCAGAGGCAGGCGTTGATACGCAGGAAGATTTATTGCGTGTGGAGCGAGTGTTGTTGTCACTGTAGAGGCACTTTCATATTACAAACTGCCCATAAAAAAGGCATCCGAAGATGCCTTTTATCACGCAAAAAACTAACCGCTTAATCGTAGCTATAATGCTTACGCAATGGTTTAACCACTTCCCAGTGACTATCTAAGCCTGCATGAAACACAACTAAATCGTTGGGTAAAATGCGTACTGGCTCACCACCCGCAGGGGTAACAATAATCTCACCTTCCAGTATGTAGGCAGTTTCAGTCTCATCGAAATCAATCGGGAATTTAGACACTTCTTTTTCCCAAATCGCCCAGTTAGCAACGCCTAATTCTTTCAGACGTTCTTCGCTAGGGTTATGTTCAATCGTAATTTGACTCATGTTTTTCCTTGTGTAATAACTAATAAAAAGGCAATTTTAACATTGTTAAGACAGGGCAACCAAAAGAAAAGACCGCATCAGCCTAAAGATTGCTATTGTATACAGGTGTACCTATTATGACACTGTGAAACCACGACAAGGCAACAAGTTCAACTCAAACAACTACACATTCTTACGATTGTCCAAAAGGTTACTTCCTAATGCTAAGACTCATCCACACCGCCGATTGGCATCTAGGTCACACTTTACATGGTGTTTCACGTCAACTTGAACATCAACAATTTTTAAATTGGTTGCTCAGTGAATTACTAAACCAGCAAGCAGACGCACTGATAGTGGCTGGCGATATTTTTGATTCGGCAAATCCATCGGCGGCGGCGCAAGCACAATTATATGAATTTTTGGTAGTAGCTAAAAAACAGCAACCCAACTTAAATATTGTTTTAATCGGCGGCAATCATGATTCAGCAACCCGTTTGGACGCACCGTCATCCATTTTGAATGCGTTAGGCGTGCATATTGTGGGCGGTTTACAACGTGATTATCAGCGCGATATTGATTGGCAACGCTTAATAGTCCCACTGACCAATGCCAATGGTGACATTAAAGCATGGTGCGGGGCGATGCCATTTTTGCGTAATGCAGATTTGCCCAACAGTGAAAACGACGATGAGCCTTTAATATCAGGTGTTAAAACGCTATACAATGAATTATTTACCCAGCTACAACAACGCGCAAAAAATGGTGAAAGTCTAATTATGACAGGGCATTGTTATATGGTGAAGGGTAATGTCTCAGAACTCAGTGAACGAAAAATTTTAGGCGGTAATCAACACGCATTGCCAGTTGATTTGTTTCCTGACGAGATTGATTATGTGGCATTGGGGCATTTGCATTTAGCGCAAACCGTAGGCGCAAAGTCTCATATTCGTTACAGCGGTTCACCGATTCCACTATCGTTTGATGAAAGCCATTATGTGCATTCGGTATTGCAAGTGGATATAAAAGCGGGGCAACCTACCGAAATTAGCGCGTTGAAAATCCCCCGTCATACTGAATTACTCCGTCTACCTAACAGCAAAGATTTTGCCACGCTGTCGGACATACTGGCGCAGTTAGAAAATTTACCGCTAGCCAATGTCCACGACACACAGCACCCCTATCTGGAATTGCGCATTAAATTGGACAAAACCGAACCCAGTTTGCGCCAACAAATAGAAGAAGTGATTGCGCGATTGCCCGTCCGTTTATTAAAAATCACCACCGCCTACGCAGGCAGCGACGGCAGCTTGGCAGATTGCCAACTTGAGCAACGCTTGGAAGAATTACAGCCCTTGGATGTGTTTCAACGCTGTTATAGCAATAAATACGATACACCCGCGCCTGATGCACTCACTGCTTTGTTTAACGAATTGTTAGAAGGAATGCACTAATGCGCATTTTAGCCATACGCGGTAAAAACCTTGCCAGTCTCGCCGATGAATTTGAAATTTTACTCACCGAAGGCGTGTTACAAACAGTGGGCTTATTTGCCATCACAGGTCATACGGGCGCGGGTAAAAGTACCATTCTGGACGCACTGTGTTTAGCGTTATATAACAGAATACCGCGCTTACCCAGCGGTGAAGGTTTTGCGGTTGGACATAAAGACGAAGATGAAGCGCAGCGCGTTAAACATAACGATGTGCGCTCTATTTTGCGCCGTGGTGCACGTCACGCCTTTGCAGAAGTCGATTTTATTGGTAAAGATAAACAGCCGTATCGAGCGCGTTGGCAAGTCAGAAAGACGGGTAATAAAGCCAGCGGCAGGTTACAGCCACAAGAAATGTCACTCAGTAATATCAACAGCGGGCAACACATCGGACACACTAGAAAAGACACCGAAGCCGCCATTATTGATTTGCTGGATTTAACTTTTGATCAATTTCGCCGTTCGGTATTATTGGCACAAGGTGATTTTGCCGCGTTTTTAAAAGCCAAAAAAGACGAACGTTCCAGTTTATTAGAACGCATCACGGGAACAGAATTATATTCAGAAATCTCCATTGCCGCGTTTGAACGCGCCAAAGCTGAAAAAGTAGAATTAGACCGACTCAGTAGCTTGATAGACAATCAAATTCCACTTGATACGCCAGCGCGTCTTGCCTTGGAACAACAGCGTGATGGTTTGACGGTCTCCATAGTTGAGCTGGATAAACAACTCGCCGCGAATCAAAAAGTCATCGGCTGGTATATGGAGCTGAAAAAACGCCAAGACGCTGAGTGCGTTGCCAGTGAGGCATTATCTGGTTGTTCACAAGTTTGGCAGGACGCTGAACCGTTACGTTTGCGTGTTAAACAAGTGGCAGAAGTTGAGCCATTACGCCCTTTATTAAGCCATTATCAAACGGCGCAAACCGATTTTGTCGATGCTGAACAGACGTTAAAAAATACTGTTGAATTGTTAAGTGCAACGGACATAAAGCGACACAGCGCGACTGAACAACTAAACGCACAAAACCAGCGTTTAACTGCCGCCGAAACCCAGCAACAGCACGCGCAACCTGCCTTAAAAGCCATGCGGGCGTTGGATACGCGGCTGGAGGTGTTGCACACAACGCTGAACGGTTTGAGTGCGGAAGAAAAACAATTGAATGCTGCGTTGGTCGCCGCACAACAAGAACAAACCGCACTGTTAAAACAGCAAGCCGATGTAGGGTACGCATTGCGTACCTTAACGGATTGGCTAACACAGCATCAAGATTTACAAGTGCTTGCCGATGACTGGACGCATTGGCACAGTGAGCTTAATCGCTATTCGGCGTTTGTTAAACAACGCGATGCTGAGCTGGCGGCGGCTCAACAAATGAAGTTGACGGTAGATAAAGACGCGCCCCGCTTGACGACATTACAGATGGACGTGGATGCTAAAAAACAGGTGTTGGATGACCAGCATAATCAACTTGAGGCGATTAAAAAACAACAGGACGAAGGAGCAAACAGTCGCCATTTGCTTGTGCTAAGAGAGGGGCTGGAAGCCGAAAGCGCGAATATCAACCGCGCCTTGTTATTGGCAACTCAAGCGCAGGAATTACAACAAGCCCTAACACAAGATTTGCCGCTGTTGGCAAGCACCGAAACAGCCATAGAAGCCGCTAATCTGCAACACGATAAACTCCATCAACAGCAAGCCCTGAATACCCTCACGCTTGAAGAAGCTAAAAAAGCCCTCGCCTTGATTGAAGCGACCCGCCATAAAGATGCCCAGCAGTTACGGCAGTTATTAATTGACGGGCAACCGTGTCCTGTTTGTGGCGCGTTAGACCATCCGCTCAACGCCCATGCTATACAGTTAGGCAATGAATACAGCCACGCCCAACAACAGCGCGTTAATGAATTGGACAGTGAAAAAACCGCGCTAATCAAAGCCATTAGCAACGCTTACCAACTGGTTGAGCAGGCGAAAAATAAAGCCGCTGAACTGAATCATAAAATCATAGCGGCACAGGAAAAAAGCCACGCGCTGAACAGCGATTGGCAGATATTGATTACGGAGTACAAACTTAAGTTTGTACTCCAATATGGTTTAAACGATGCACAATTACTGCCGTTATTAAGCCAGCAGCATGAGCGCGTTATTGCTGAACTAAATCAAATCAAACAACAAGAAAAAGCCGCGTTAGCTTTGCAACAACAGTTAAAAGACGCGCAACGGGCGGTTGATACCAGCAAGCAACACGTTGACAGTTTGACCAATGAAATCGCCGTGCTGGACAAACAACACACGCAACACAAAGCGGAGTTACGCGCTCATCACGCGACGATTGACCGTTTGGAAAGTCAGCTAAACGATATTGTTGCAGGCTTCGCTGTCGCGTGTGAGCAGTTACCCGATTGGCAAACTTATCTTGCATCACCGTCTGCGTTGAGCAAAAAAGTACAGGCATTTCAGGACAACCAACAACAGTTGCTGACAGTGAGCAAAAACCTAGAGGCAATTCAGCAGCGCGTACAGCTTATCGAGCAAACGGTTAGCCAATGCCAAGCGCAGCTCACGCTTAAGCAAGCGGCTATGCAACGTGAGACTGAGCAACAGCACAGTTTGATGGCAGAGCGTGTGGCTTGCGGGGAGTCGTTGCAAGCTTGCTCTTCACCCCAAGCATCGGCGGATACGATTGAACATAGTCTTAATCAATTAGTTAGTGAGGCAAAAACTGCCCAACAACACGCCGCCACTGCCGTTAATAACGCGACCACTGAACTGGCTACTCAAAAAATCCAGCAACAACATTGGCAAACTGAAAGCACGCGCCGTGCTGATAACTTACAGCAAGCATCAAATGTGCTTAACCATGCCTTAGAAAAACTAGCCATCACTGATGAACAGTTAAGCGAGTTATTGCAACAAGATGAAAACTGGCTAAGCGAACAGCAAGCTCAACTTGAGCAATTAGACAAAGCCCTGCAAACCGCCACCACTTTACTGACAGTAAAAACCGAAGACCGCAAACAGCACGAAAGCCAAACGGTAGCCAGCAGCGAAGAGACTGCCACGCAAACTGCCGCGCAATTGCAACAGCAAAAACAAACGCTAAGCGAACAAAAACAAGACTGTGAATTTCAGTTGCGCGAAGACGATAAAAAAATCGCCAGCAGTAGCCACCTTAAAGTAGATTTGGATAAACAACGCCACCACTGGGAACAATGGCAAAGCCTAAATGAGTTAATCGGTTCAGCGACAGGCGCGAAGTTCCGTGTCTTCGCGCAAAGTTTAACGCTGGAAGCCTTGCTAACACACAGCAATAAACACCTTGCTGACTTTGCCAAACGCTACGCGTTACAGCGCGTGCCTAGCAGTGATCTGGAACTACAAATTGTCGATAAAGATATGGCAGACGATGTACGTAGCGTTCACAGCTTATCGGGCGGCGAGAGTTTTCTGGTGTCGTTGGCATTGGCATTAGGTTTAGCGTCGTTATCTTCTAACAAAATCCAAGTCGAATCGCTGTTTATTGATGAAGGCTTCGGCAGTCTTGACCCTGAAACCCTAGACATAGCCATCGCCAGTTTAGACACTCTGCAAGCGTTGGGCAGAAAAGTCGGCGTGATTTCTCATGTGCCTATTTTGGTGGAACGTATCGGCGCGAAAGTGGTGGTAGAAAAGCAAGGTGGCGGAAAAAGTACCGTGACAATTGTCGGCGGGTATTGATATTAGATTTTTGTCCACAAAAAGTACGAAAAAGCAGGCGAATAGCTTTTATTTTTCGTGTCTTTCGTGCTTTTCGTGGACTGTGTAGACTGAATTCTATTTGCCTGAATCTTCAAACACACCAAAATCCATCATACGTTGATAACGTTTTTCCAACAACTCATCCATTGAATGTTGTTTGATTTCAGCTAAATGGCGTAGTAAAGCTTCTTTTAAATTCAACGCAATCATTTTGAAATCACGATGACCGCCGCCTAATGGTTCTCTGACCACTTCATCTAAAAAGCCTTGTTCACGCACACGGTCGGAAGTGATACCCATTGCTTCTGCGGCAAGTTGCACTTTGTCAGGGCTTTTCCATAAAATTGCCGCACAACCTTCGGGAGAAATAACGGAATAAGTGCTGTATTCCAACATAATTAAACGATCGCCTACACCAATGGCTAACGCACCGCCTGAACCGCCTTCGCCAATAACAGTACAGATGATGGGAGTTTTGAGTTTTGCCATTTCAAATAAGTTTCTGGCAATGGCTTCACTTTGTCCACGTTCTTCTGCGCCAATACCAGGATATGCACCTGGTGTGTCGATAAGACAGATAATTGGCAAGCCAAACCGTTCTGCCATTTTCATCACGCGTAAGGCTTTACGATAGCCTTCAGGACGTGGCATACCAAAATTGCGATAGATTTTTTCTTTAGTATCGCGTCCTTTTTGATGCCCGATAACCATGACAGGCTGTCCATCAAGACGAGCTAAACCACAGACGATAGCAGGATCATCGGCAAACGCTCTATCACCGTGCAGTTCTTGAAATTCAGTAAACAAATGTTCAACGTAATCCAGCGTATAAGGGCGACCTGGGTGTCTGGACACTTGGGATATTTGCCAATCGGACAGGTTAGCAAAAATCGATTCGGTGAGTGCTAGACTTCTGTCTTCTAGCTGTTTAAGCGCGTCTGATATATTGATGTCATTATCAGACTGCACGTTGCGTAGTTCTTTTATTTTTGCTTCTAGTTCAGCAATAGGTTGTTCGAAATCGAGAAATTTTAAGTCCATAGCCAGATAATCGGAAGAATTAAGGGTAAGAGTTAGGGAGGGGATTCTATAGAAATAAGGTATCAGGTACAAGGCGCGTTAGGCTTTAGCTCGCCATATCACAAATTTAGTGTTGCTTGCTACGACGGTGCAGTTACCAAATAAGCGACTCAAGTCTTGGTGATAGCCCAAATGGCGATTGCCAATGACCCATAATTCACCACCTTTTTTTAATACGTTTTTAGCCTGTTTAAATAATTGTAGGGCGATTTGGTCGCCGATAGCGTTTTGTTGATGAAATGGTGGATTGCATAAAATCACATCAGCAGATTGCGCGGCAAACTCACTTAAGCCATCACCGACTTGAAAACTCGCTTCCCGTTCTTTACCAAATACACGATAAAAATTCTCCTGCGTGGAAGCCACCGCCATAAACGATTCATCAACAAAATGCAGTCGTGCATTAGGATTGCGTTCGGCGGCAATCAAGCCAACTACACCATTACCGCAGGCTAAATCAATGATGTCGGTGGCATTAGGTTTTATCGGTAAATGCGATAAAAAAAACCGTGTACCAATGTCGAGACGATCACGCGAGAAAACATTGGCATGATTCGTTAGCCAGTAATTAGCATTTTCCAGTTGATATTCAGTTGGATAGGGATTGGCGGGGATGACTAAGTCTTCATTCAACCTTGCAAAAATTAGCCGTGCTTTTTTCTTGGCTAATGAAGTGCTGGTTGTACCGATTAAACGCTCCAGCAGTTTCCACACCGAAGACGGTAAATTTTTCACCATGCCTGCGACGATAATGTGCGTGTCAGGATGCAAATGAGGACGTAGGCGAATGAGTTGGTCTTCAAGCAATGCCAAGGTTTTCGGTACTTTAATCACCACGCAATCAAACAAGCCATCCAAATTTTCTAAACTGCTAATTAACTGAACGCACGATTCGGGTAATTGATTACGCAGTAAATTAAGCCGCGTTGCTTGTTGTGACAAATACGAATCGGATACGGCTTGCACTTGCCAATGATGCAACGCCACGGCTAACGCGCCAAAATTATCATTGATAATCAAGCAACGCGGCGGTGTGGCAAACGTGTGTTCAGCCAAGTAATCAAGGATATATTCATCTGCGGCATCCCAAGCGCGTAATAATTCGCGGGGGCGATGTGGCAAACGTTCCAAAATAAACTCAACTTCTGAAATACTGAGGGTATGTTCTGAATCAATCATAAAAAGCCGCTTAAGCACGCGACATAAACTTGCCTGTTTCGGTGTTCACTTTAATGGGTTCGTCGGCTTCCAAATATTCAGGCACTTGTACCTCAATACCCGTGCTCAGTTTAGCGGTTTTGGTGCGTCCTGCCGCCGTCGCGCCTTTGATAGACGGCGCAGTTTCTACGATGGTCAACACGACTGAAGCAGGCAGTTCAATGGCGATAACGGTATCGTCTACCAATAAGGCAACAATACCTTCTAAGCCTTCAGTTAAATAACCGATTTGCTCAGCGATGTCTTCGCGGTCTAGGCTGTAAGGCGTGTAATCTTCGCTATTCATAAAAATAAAACTATCGCCATCTTGATAAGAATACTGTACTTTGACCCGTGCATAATCCGCCTCTTTAAACATATCCGTGCCTTTTAACGACTCATCCAGTTTCTGCCCTGTTTTGAGATTAGTAAAACGGATTTTGTATAAGGTAGACGCGCCACGCGAGGATGGATTTCTCACTTCAATGTGTTTAACGGCATGAGCAACGCCGTTTATTTCTACCACCATACCTGTTTTTAATTCACTTGCTTTGGGCATTACATTTTTCTCGAAATTAATAAATTGAATAGCTGTCCGTCCACGAAAAGCACGAAAGACACGAAAATACTCAACGATTTGTTCGTGCTTTTCGTATTTTTCGTGGATATGGTTCTTATAGTGCAATAAACGCTTTCAGCAATTGCGCAGTATTTTCCATACCGCTATGCAAATTGTGTTCTATGTCTGCCATTGTGATTTCACCGTCTGTGACTCCTGCCGCCCAGTTAGCAATGACTGAAATGGCAGCATATTCAATGCCTAATTCTTTGGCTAATGCGGCTTCTGGCATGGCAGTCATACCGACTAAATCACAGCCATCTTGCGCCATACGTTTAATTTCCGCTGGGGTTTCTAAACGTGGTCCTTGGGTACAACCGTAAGTGGCTTGTGGGGTAAGGGCAATATTGGCATTAGCGGCAGCGGTGATTAATTGGGCGCGTAGTGTTGGATTATAAGGATGGGTAAAGTCGATATGCGTTAAGGGATAATTAGTATCGCCAAAAAAGGTGTGTTCACGTCCATAGCTGTAATCAATCAGTTGGTCTGGAATAGCGATGTGCGCAGGTTTCATAGCGTCAGTAATACCACCCACCGCCGCAACGGCGATAATTTGCGTGATTCCCAGTTGTTTAAGTCCCCAAATATTGGCGCGGTAGTTTATTTTGTGCGGGGCAATGGTATGCGGATTGCCGTGCCGTGCTAAAAAAATCACAGATTTATCGTTTAATTCACCTGTGATAAAGTCGGCAGACGGTGCGCCATAAGGTGTATCCAATCTCTCACGTTTAATAATTTTTAGGTCGCTAAGTTGCGTTAAACCTGTACCGCCAATAATCGCTAGTGTTGTCATTTGTAATTCCTGATTGGTATTTGATAAAAGTTTATTCTTTACAGGCGTAAATACCCGCTGCGTTACGACAATAACCTTTATAGTCCATGCCATAACCAAATAAATAACGGTTTTCAGTTTCTAAACCTACAAAATCAGCTTGTATGGGTTTGTCGCGTCCGATTTTTTTATCAATCAATACCGCACTGTAAACAGCTCGCGCACCTTGTTCGATACAATAGTCATAAATTGCGGCAAGGGTAATGCCCTCATCCAGTATGTCATCAATAATTAATATAGTCCGATCTTGTAATATGGCACGCGGCTTCAGTATCCATTCAATACCACTACCAAAGGTTTGGTTTCTATAACGGCTGGCATTAATGGCATCAACAGTTAAGGGTATGGTTAAACGAGTGAGCAGTTTACCTGCTGTTACAATACCACCATTCATCACGCATAACACTAATGGTTCAGCATCTGCCAATTTGCTATTAATCTCTGTTGCCATTTTGTCTAAAGCGGCTTCTACAGTTTGCTCATCGTGTAATAAGTCGGCATTTTCTTGTACTTGTTGAACTTCTTTAAGCATAGTTTTGAGTACCTTGAGTGATAAGATTAGCAATGTGTTGCCATTGTGCGTTATTCATTAACTGTTCACGGTTAAGCTGTGGCTTGCCTTGCATGGCTTGCAAGCGTTGTTGTCTGAGGGGGGCTTCGGTGACAGGCAAGGCATTTAAGACTTGTTCAGCGGCGACAGGATTATTACACACTAAAATCATATCGCAACCCGCTTGCTGAGCCTGCCTTGCCCGCTCTGGAAAATCACCGACACTCGCAGCACCTTCCATGCTTAAGTCGTCACTGAAAATAGTGCCGTTAAAGCATAAATCACCGCGCAAAATTTGCTGCAACCAAAATGGCGAAAATCCCGCTGGATTGGGGTCAACTTTAGGATAAACAACATGAGCAGGCATGATGGCTTCTAAGCCTTCGGCGATTAGTTGTGCAAAGGGTTGTAAGTCTTTGGCGCGGATAGTATCCAAATCGCGTTCATCAACAGGCAGGGTTAAGTGTGAATCTAACGCCACTGCACCGTGACCTGGAAAATGTTTGCCTGTTGCCGCCATGCCTGCTCCTTTCATGCCTTTTCTAAATAAACTAGATAAGCGCGTTGCAGTAACCACATCAATTGAGAAAGAACGGTCGCCGATAATTTCACTGACACCGCAATCAATATCTAACACGGGGGCGAAACTAAAATCTACACCTACCGCTAACAGTTCCATTGCCATTAACCAACCTGCTTTTTCTGTAAGTTCTGGTTTGTTGACATAATGAGACGCGGGAGGTAAACGGGTAAAGCCGTTACGAAAGCGTTGCACTCTGCCGCCTTCTTGATCGACTGCGATTAAAATATCACCGTTACGCGCGGCGCGGATGCTGTTAATCAGCTCAGTCACTTGCTCTGGGCTTTCATAGTTACGGGAAAATAAAATCACCGCGCCAGTATTCGGATGATTAATAATGTCACGCTCATGCGCGGTCAATGTTAAGCCCGCGACATCGAGCATAATCGGGCCAAAGGATTGTTTTGTCATGGTTTGGGTTTTGAGTTAAATATGAAGATATGTCCACGAAAGACACGAAAAAAATATTTTCGTGCTTTTTGTGTTTTTCGTGGATATTAATAAATGTTATTCACGCACGGGTTTTTTTTCTAATTTACGTTGCAAAGTACGGCGGTGCATATTTAACGCCCGCGCGGCGGCAGAAATATTGCCTTCATGCTGCATCAAGACTTTTTGTAAATGCTCCCATTCTAAACGTTTCACCGATAACGGATTTTCGCTGATAGAAACCGACGAATCGCCTTCATTTTTATTGAGTGCGAGGACGATTTCATCAGCATTGGCAGGCTTAGTTAAATAATGCACCGCACCCAATTTTATGGCTTCAACGGCGGTAGCAATGCTGGCAAAGCCTGTCAACATGACAATCTGGGTATTGTCATCTAAAGACATTAGTTTTTTTACCAGCTCTAAGCCTGATTCATAACCGATACGCAAATCAATCACCGCGTATTCGGGTAAGCTTTGTTCGGCAAGCTGTATGCCGCTACTGACATCGTTCGCCACTAATACCTCGTAATTTCTTTTTTCTAACGCGCTTTTTAACACGGTACAAAAAGTAATATCGTCATCGACTAGCAATAAGCGCGGTTTATCTAGTTCTGTCGTAGGCATGATTATGCTTCTGCTTCTGTGGTTAAAAGCGGTAGCGTGATGTCAACACACGCCCCCCCTGCTTCTTTGTTGTAAAGGTTAATTTTTCCGCCTAAACGGTTAATGGTGGAATAGGTTAAAAACAAACCAACGCCTAAGCCGCGTTTTTTACTGATGACAGGCTCTTTACCTGCAAAATCCAATAGTTCAGGAGGTAGACCTGTTCCAAAATCGCATATTTTAATGGTGGCTTGATTTAAATCCCAGTCAGCATGAAATTCAATGCCTAATTCGGGTTGAGTCGCTTCAGCGGCATTATTAAGAATGTTAATAATAGAATGGGTGAGCGTGCGTTCAGCAATAATTTTTGCGTCAAGATTAACCGTCGGCTCGATAAAAAAATTGAGTTTTATCGACGGTTTATGAGTACGCCATTGCATGATGACGTTATCAATATAGTCAGTTAATAACATGCTGCCGCCTGATTCTGCACGCATCTCACCTGCTGATGCAGACATTACCGATAAGGTTTCTTTGCAACGATTAATTTGTTGCTGCATGATTAGTGCTTTCTGGTGTAAATCGGGATAAAGATGTTCGGGATATTCTTGTTCCAATTCATGCGCTACGATGGCAATAATACCCAATGGAGTCCCCATATCATGTGCCGCACTGGCGGCTAATGTTCCTAATGCCACGACACGCTCATCCCTTAACGCACTCTCACGGGCATCGGCTAAATTACGTTCTTGAATTTTTAAGGCTTTTGCTAATGCCACCACAAAGAAAGCCACCAAGCCTGCACTGAACACAAAACCAAACCACATGCCAAACATGTGTAGATTAAAATAATGCTTGTCACTGAGAATGTGCGCCTGCCGTAGCATTTGATAACTACTCATACCAGTGTGCGCCATTTCTACAACAGGCGCGTGCGGTTCTATGGACGGCAACGGTATGTTATAAGCGACCAAAACCGTGTACATGGTGGTGGTTAAAATGACCATATACCACGCATAAGTTTGCGGTAGCATAATGGCAGTGATAATGACGGGTAACAAAAATACCCAAATAATAGGATTAGACGCGCCACCTGTTAGATACAGCAAGCCAGTAATACCTAATACATCAATGACAAGTTGTGAAAAAATTTCTAGTTGCGTAACTGCCTCTTCGGTGTCCAAACGCATCGAGGTATACAAATTGACTGCCACAATCGCAGCAATAACGGACCAAAGCTGTTGTTCAGGTAGGCGAATATTGAGCATATATACTGATATAAAAATCAGTATTGATTCACTGAATACCATCATATTTCTGAGGATAAATAACCATCTGAGGTTTTGTCGAGCAGAAATTTCTGATTTAGGAATGGGCGAGACGTGTGTGAGCATCTTTAAACTTGGCATGATGTTGAAATTGATGCGGAAGTTGGAGTAAGCGATAGTAAACCCCAACGAACTTCAAATGTTGGGGTTCATTCTTCACTCCAACCTACGATAACTTAGCTTTCAATATTTTATTCACCTCAGCAGGATTGGCTTTACCCTGCATGGCTTTCATCACTTGACCCACAAAAAAATTAAACGCTTTTTCATTACCGTTACGATACTGCTCAACTTGGTTGGCATTCGCGGCAATAATTTGGTCGATAATCGCTTCAATCGCGCCTGTATCGGTGATTTGTTTTAACCCTTTGGCTTCGATAATCTCATCGGCAGTCGCTGTGCTTTGCCAGAGTTCTTCAAACACCTGTTTGGCAATTTTGCCAGAGATAGTGTTATCAGCGATACGCGCTAATAAACCTGCTAAGCGTTCTGCACTGACCGGAGACTCAGTAATTTCTAAGTCTGCTTTGTTCAAGGCAGCGGATAAATCACCTGTTATCCAATTAGCACACAGTTTAGCCTCACAAGCTGACAATTTAATGACAGATTCAAAATAATCAGCGAGTGAACGTGATGACGTAAGTATGGTCGCGCTTTCGTCATCTAAAGCGTAATCGGTTTTAAAGCGTTGTTTTTTCGCTTGTGGTAATTCAGGCAATTCCGCTTTAATCTTAGCTTTAAATTCATCGCTAATATGCACTGGTAGTAAATCGGGATCAGGAAAGTAACGGTAGTCGTTAGCTTCTTCTTTGCTACGCATGGAGCGGGTTTCATCTTTCACTGAATCATACAAACGTGTTTCTTGTACGATTGTGCCACCGTTTTCCAGTATTTCAATTTGCCGTTCAACTTCATGGTTAATGGCTTTTTCGACAAATTTAAACGAGTTGATATTTTTAATTTCTGCACGCGTGCCAAAGGCTTGTTGCCCTTTAGGACGCACGGAGACATTAGCATCACAACGAAATGAACCTTCCTGCATATTGCCATCACAAATACCCAGATAACGCACTAACTCATGCAGAGTACGCATATAGGCGACAGCATCTTTAGCAGAACGTAAATCGGGTTCAGAGACGATTTCTAATAATGGTGTGCCTGCCCGATTTAAATCAATACCGCTTAAGCCATGAAAATTTTCATGTAACGATTTACCTGCATCTTCTTCTAAATGGGCGCGAGTGACACCTATGCGTTTAATCTCACCATCGACTTCAATGTCTAAATGCCCAACGCCAACAATGGGTAAATCCATTTGGCTGATTTGATAGCCTTTAGGTAAATCGGGATAAAAATAATTTTTGCGGGCAAACACCGAATACGGCGCAATATGTGCTTCGATTGCCATGCCAAAAATAACGGCTTTATGTACCGCATCTTCATTCAGTACAGGCAGTACACCAGGAAAACCTAAATCAACGGCACAAGCTTGTGTATTAGGTTCTGCACCGTAGGCAGTTGATGCGCCTGAAAAAATCTTTGATTTTGTAGACAGTTGGGTATGAATTTCCAACCCGATAACGGTTTCCCATTGCCCCATTTTGTTGACTCCTCACTTAAAATTCACACGTTATTTTTTATAACTCACAGTGTCATCTATCATTGATGACGCTTTTACACCTTGTCAGCCTCATTACGCTGTATTGTGGTAAATATGATACTTTATATCTTGCTCTAATACCCGCTTGATTGATAAAGTAACGCTATTTTTCATTCCCCAAAGGAAACAGGTAAAAATGTTCAAAAGAATTCGCGGGCTTTTCTCCAACGACCTATCTATTGACTTAGGAACCGCTAATACGTTGATATATATTCCCGGTCAAGGCATAGTGCTTAACGAGCCATCGGTTGTTGCTATTAAAGAGGACAAAGTGCGCGGTGCGAAAACCATTGCGGCCGTTGGCGCAGATGCTAAGCTAATGTTAGGTCGTACGCCAGGCAATATTACCGCTATTCGTCCTTTAAAAGATGGCGTGATTGCTGATTTCAATATCACTGAAAAAATGTTGCGATTTTTTATCGAAAAAGTGCATAAGCGTAAGTTATTTAGCCCTAGTCCGCGCATTTTAATTTGTGTTCCGTGTGGATCAACCCAAGTGGAGCGTCGTGCGATTCGTGAATCTGCCATGATGGCAGGCGCAAGAGCTGTGTATCTCATTGAGGAACCTATGTCAGCTGGGATTGGTGCAGGTTTACCTGTAGATGAGGCACGCGGTTCTATGGTGCTTGATATTGGTGGCGGTACCTCTGAAGTCGCAGTTATTTCTATTAACGGCATTGTTTATTCCTCATCCGTGCGGATCGGTGGTGACCGTTTTGATGAAGCGATTGTCAGTTATGTACGCCGCAACTACGGTACCTTAATCGGTGAAGCCACGGCAGAACGGATTAAATTAGAAATTGGCTCTGCCTATCCAGGTTCTGAGGTAAGAGAAATCGAAGTGAAGGGGCGTAATCTCGCCGAAGGTATTCCGCGTAGTTTTACCTTAAATAGCAATGAAATTTTAGAAGCCTTGCAAGAACCCTTGGCAGGTATTGTTGGCGCAGTAAAAACTGCCTTAGAACAAACACCACCCGAATTAGGTTCAGATGTCGCTAATCGTGGTATCTATTTAACAGGCGGCGGCGCGTTATTAAGAGACATTGATCGTTTAATTTCCGAAGAAACAGGTTTACCTGTCTATATTGCTGATGATCCGCTAACTTGTGTCGCTAGAGGCGGCGGTATGGTCTTAGAAATGATGGAAAAAAAAGGTGTTTCAAGTTTTTCTTTAGAATAACCTGCCCCCTTTAAAATATTTATTCCAGCTACAATATAGGCACAACACATCACACAGAGGTTTTTGCTATAAAACTCATATTTGCCACTGGTCCATCAATTAATACTCGCTTGCTTGTGGCAGTTATTTCTTCAATTGCCCTGCTGGTCACTGAACACAGAAGCACTCAACTAGATACGTTGCGGATGTCGTTATCCTATCTTGTTGATCCGTTGAAATATGCCGTTGACTTACCTAGCGCGATTATCAAACAGGCTTCTGAATCTCTTGGCTCTTATGCGTCATTAGTCAGTGAAAATGCTAGTTTGCGTGATGAACAGCTTGTCCGCCAGACGCAGTTGCTTAAATTGGAAGCACTAGAAAAAGAAAATGTTCGCCTACGCGCCTTATTGGAAAATTCCTTTAAACTAGGCGAACAAGTATTAATAGCCGAATTACTATCTATTAATACCGCGCCTTATGAGCATATCCTCGTGGTCAATAAAGGCACAAATTTTGGTGTTCATGAACAGCAACCCGTATTGGATGCTAACGGCGTAGTCGGGCAAGTGTTTCGTGCGTTACCGCTTACCTCAGAAATTATGTTAATCACTGATCCAAATCATGCTATCCCTGTGCAGATTAATCGTAATGGACTGCTCACTATTGCCGTCGGTAGCGGTCAATTGAATCAACTTAATTTGCCATTTTTACCCAGTAATGCCGATATTCGTCCTGGTGATTTACTCATCACCTCGGGCTTGGGCGGTACTTTTCCACAAGGCTATCCTGTTGCTGTTGTCGATGAATTTACTTCACAGCCTAATAAACCCTTTGCTAATATTACAGCGACCCCTAAGTCGCTATTGGATAGGAACAGAGAGCTGATGATTGTTTGGAGTCACTCAGCACCAGTGCCGCTCATTTCAAAACCCAATACAACTGAACCCATAACCCCCTCACCTGCGCCTACGTCTGCCCCAGCTAATGAATAAAATGTGTTGGTTTTGTCGCGTTACTTTGACGCTTATTGTTGCCATGTGTTTAAGAATCGCGCCGTGGTCTCATGCCTTAGATCTATATAATCCAGACTGGGTATTGTTAGTGCTTATGTACTGGTCAGTCGTGTTACCTGAACGCATTGGTATTTTCTATGCGTGGACTTATGGTTTACTCACCGATGTATTAACAGGGCAGTTATTTGGTCAACATGCCTTAGCGTATTCACTGGTCATCTATGCCTGTTTAAAGCTACACAAACGCTTACGCCAATATACTTTATTGCAACAGGCATTATTTGTGTTCTGTGGCTTACTACTAGCCCAACTGATATTCTTCTTCATAAAAAATCTGCAACACCTTGCCCAATTTAATACCGATTTCTGGCTACCAGTTATAACAGGGACTCTCTGTTGGTCATTGGTTTATAGAGTCTTACGTTGTGTACACATACCAACAGATGCTAAATAGTATCAGCGGATGATAGTCATCACGCGCCGTCTTGAGCCTTAACTATGTCTAGCTTTCACTCTATTAAGGACAGCCAATTAGAAAACCACCTATTTCTTAATCGCATCATGGCAGCCTTTATTGCCATCGTGTTATTAACGTCAGGGCTAATTGTGCGCTTGATTCATTTGCAAGTAGCAGGTCATGAACATTACGCCTCACTGGCAAAAGACAATAGCATCAAAATTTATCCGATTATCCCGACACGCGGCATGATTTATGACCGTCATGGCAATATTCTTGCGGAAAACACCCAATCCTACAGCCTAGAAATCATCCCAGAAAAAGCCAAAGACCTTGATGATACCTTGCTGCGGCTACAAAAACTGCTCAACATCTCTGACGAAAAAATTGACTTATTCCAAAAACAACGTAAACGTCAAAAATGGTTTGCCAGTACCCCGTTATTATTAAGCATGAGCGATGAAGAAATCGCCAAATTTGCTGTCAACCGTCCGTTTTTTCCAGGCGTTGATATTAAGCAACGCCTAGTTAGGCATTACCCTTACAATGAATTAGCCGCGCATGTGGTCGGTTATGTCGGACGTATCAACGAAGCCGAAATGAAAACATTGTCCGCAGAGGAATACCAAGGCTCAACCCACGTCGGCAAACTAGGCATAGAAAGCTCTTATGAAACCGAACTACACGGTAAAACAGGCTATGCAGAAATAGAAACCAATGTACAAGCACGTCCACTCAATACCCTCAATGAAACCGATGCTGTCCAAGGCGTAAATCTCTATCTCACTTTAGATATGGACTTGCAAAAAACCGCTTATGACGCATTAGCTCCTTACAATGGCGCAGTGGTTGCTATTGACGTTAAAACAGGCGGCGTATTAGTCTTCGCCAGTCGCCCTAGTTTTGACCCTAATCCTTTCGTAGCGGGTATTGCCAATGATGCCTATCAAGCTTTGCAATCGTCTGAAGCCCAACCCTTATACAATCGCGCCTTGCGTGGACTATACCCACCTGGTTCTACGCTTAAACCGTTTGTTGCTTTGGCAGGACTTGAACATAACACCGTGACTCCTTCACAACGCTTTTTATGTCCTGGTTATTATCAACTACCTAATGTTGACCATAAATATCGGTGCTGGAAAAAAACAGGGCATGACTGGGTCAATGTCAACAAAGCCATCACCGAATCGTGTGATGTCTATTTTTACCGTCTCGCCTCAGCTCTCGGCATTGATGATATGCACAATTTCTTACAAAAATTTGGCTTTGGCGAAAAAACAGGTATTGATTTAGTTGGTGAAAAATCAGGCTTATTGCCTTCACGCGAATGGAAATTTGAACAAAAAAAACAATCATGGTACCCCGGTGAAACCCTCATCACAGGTATAGGTCAAGGTTCAAATCAAGTGACACCGTTACAACTTGCCAGAGCCACCGCCACCTTGGCGAATAGAGGTAACGTAGTGACCCCGTTTTTAGTAGACAAAATCGTTTCAGGCACACAAACACGACCTGGCCCTGAAACACACAAAGATATTATTCCACTTAAAAAAAGCAATGTTGATACCATCGTCTCAGCAATGGTCGATGTCGTACACAGTGAACGCGGTACCGCGCATGACCTTAAAAAAGATTTTAACTATCTTATGGCAGGTAAAACAGGCACGGCTCAAGTGCTAGGCATAAAACAAAATGCCAAATACAACGAAAATGCCATTGAATTCAAATACCGCGACCACGCCTTATTTATCGCGTTTGCACCTGCTGATGATCCCAAAATTGCCGTTGCAGTCATTGCAGAAAACGGTGGGCATGGTGGTTCAGTGGCAGCCCCTATTGCCGCAAAAGTAATCAAGCAATATCTAAACGATAATAATGAAAACTGAAACCCATTCTCATCAATTTGAAACACCCTCAGTCATCGGTACTATCCTCCGCAGACTGCACATTGATATTCCTCTGTTTATTGGCTTATCACTCGCTGCCACTCTAAGTTTTATTATTTTATACAGCGCAGGCAGTCAAGATATGGGCGTACTCACACGCCAAGCCGCACGCATAGGTCTTGCCTTCGGCTTTATGACCGTCCTCGCCCACATAGACCCTTATCAATTCAAACGCTACTCCGCCTTACTGTTTGGCATCGGCATCGTATTACTGGCGGCAGTATTAGTCATGGGGCAAACTGCCCTAGGAGCGCAACGCTGGCTAGACCTAGGCTTTTTTCGTTTTCAACCCTCAGAAATGATAAAAATCACCACGCCAATGATGATTGCATGGTACTTATCAGAACACCCTCTGCCACCCAGACCTAAACAACTACTGATAGCCACCACCCTAATACTTGTCCCTACCCTACTCATCGCTAAACAACCCGACTTAGGCACAGCCATCCTCGTTGCCAGTTCAGGTGCAGGGGTATTATTTTTTGCTGGACTGTCATGGTGGTACATCATCGGCATACTTGCGAGTCTCACCGCCTTAACCCCCATTCTCTGGCACTTCATGCACGACTATCAACGTGCGCGTGTCTTAACTTTCCTGAATCCAGAAGCCGACCCCTTAGGGCGTGGCTATCACATCATTCAATCAAAAATCGCCATTGGCTCAGGTGGTCTTTATGGCAAAGGTTGGCTAGGCAGTACCCAATCCGAACTGGATTTTTTACCCGAAAGTTCCACCGATTTTATTTTTGCCGTGTTTGCCGAAGAATTTGGTTTATTCGGCTGCTCAGGCTTATTAGCATTATATCTACTCATCATCACCCGCTGTTTATACATCGCCTCACAAGCGCGTGACACATACTGTCGCCTCCTAGCAGGTAGCCTTGCGTTCACCTTCTTCGTCTACGTCTTCGTCAACATCGGCATGGTCATCGGAGTCCTGCCCGTTGTCGGTGTTCCCCTGCCCTTAATCAGCTACGGCGGCACTTCTATCGTCACACTGTTATCAGGCTTTGGCATATTAATGTCCATACACACCCATAAAAAGTTTTTGCATCGTTGATGGCTTCATAAACAAATTTTCTCGTTTCCACACATAGGTATCTATACATCTTTCCCGCCCCAAAAAACATAAATATCGCGCTTAAACAGTTCAAGTCGTGAGAGGAAGTATCCATTAGGGTTAGAAATAGCCACACACCTTCCAGTAAAGCAGACGGGATGAGGGGCTGTTTTTCTTCATCTGTCATTCGCTCAGGCGGACTAGAAAGCTTTTCATTTCATTGGGTTGCGGGGTATTTTGTAGTGGTCTAATGAAAATGCCACCCTCCCCGATGGTTGATATAATCAACAAAGAGAGGGCAAAGAGACCATGATTGAAAAAAGCCGCATATTGGATGCTCAGTTTAAATTGCAAGTAGTGCGG
>WSSedA1B3DRAFT_1000028_pt1 | contig 37633 bp, 43 predicted proteins | sample WetSurSiteA1Bulk_FD_9468 | JGI IMG/M metagenome (IMG submission 9468)
AATAATTCGCGAATCAATTCAAATTGTTCTCGACTAAGGTCGCTTGGATATTTTTTTCTCATCCGCTTATTATCAGGCTTTTAGATGAGATTTTGAACACGTTCTGAAAGGTCTATCATTGTTAAATTTCCCGCGTTTTAATGGCTGCGGTTAATTGCTTTAAGGCAATGCCACGATGACTGAGTGAGTTTTTAACTTCAGGCGATAATTCTGCCGATGCACAATTATATTCAGGCACAAAAAACACAGGATCATAACCAAAGCCATTACACCCCACCGCTTGCGTTAAAATCCGCCCTTCCCAAACGCCTTGCGCAATAATCGGCAATGGATCATCGGCGTGTTCCATAAACACCATCACACAAATAAACCGCGCCGTGCGTCGCTCTTCTGGCACGCCTTCCAGAGCTTGTAATAATTTTTGCGTGTTATCACTATCACTCGCACCAACGCCTGCATAACGTGCTGAATACACCCCTGGTGCGCCATTCAAGGCATCCACCACCAAACCCGAATCATCAGCAATGGCTGGAAGTTTGCAATGCAAGGCCGCATTTCGAGCTTTGATAATGGCATTTTCGACAAACGTTGTGCCTGTTTCATCGGCTTCGGCGACATTAAATAAAGACTGCGGCACGATAGGATGTGCTTGCAGTATCGCTTGAATTTCTTTGATTTTGCCAGCGTTACCACTGGCTAGGACGATTTTTTGGTGGTTTGAAAAGGTCATAGATAGTCTCAATAATTAGGGCTAATTTGAATCAATTCTTGCTCCAGCCGTCGAATACCTGCAATCAAATTTTTGAAGCTAGTAGAACGTTGATTGTCTATATCCAAGTGCAGACCAATGATTCTGGAGTCACTCACTTTTTGATAACGTTGTTTTGTTAGGTTGGCAAGTTCTTTACTGGGACTACTTAAATAATCGGGACTGCGAAACTTTTTGCCGTTTTGTTGTTTGGCTAGCCCCTTAATTTCCATTGCCTGTTCTACTGCCGAAAGATCAGCCAAATAAAAACTTTCCAGTTCACGACAGGCAATACGAACCAACGGAGTAGGTTGCCGACCAGATTCTTGACATCTTGCTAATAGCGAATTTTTCAATACAGTACAATCTGGCACGCTGTCTTGATCACGCATAACAATAAATCGAGCATTAGGGTTGAGATAACTCCTAATTCGTTTCACCATTTGCTTTTCAAGGTCTTGTTTACCATCAAAAGGAATCAAGCGTGGTGTAATGCTGGGATTGAGTATGCGTGGTAATAGACTTTCTAGCATCGCTTTAGCGGATGGTTCTTCCAAAAGAAACACCAATTCTTTTTCGCTCATTCAGGATCAGCTCCAGTGAAAAAACCTTGTTTCCATAAATAGCCCATTTTGTCACCCTCTGCCATGTATGTGGCAATTTGTGGATCATCTTTGGCTCGGCATATTTCCGTAGCACCTGATTTTTTTACCAACCAACACACTTCCTCTAAATTGACTGCGTTTAAAAAATCGGGTGAATGCGTGGACACTAACACCTGCCCACCGCGTAGAGAGTAAAGGCGAAACTCTTCGGCAAGTTCAGTCATTAATTTAGGATAAAGTTGGTTCTCTGGTTCTTCTACACATAACAAGGGATGCGGACGAGGGTCGTGTAGCAATACTAAATAGGCAAACATTTTAATCGTGCCGTCTGACACATAACGGTCGAGAAAAGGCGTTTTAAAAGAGCCATCTTTAAAGCGTAGCGTTAGATAACCGTCATCTTGCAGTCTAGGTTCTATTTTATCTATGCCAGGTACGCGGCGGGTCATGGTATCGAGAATTTTTTGAAAGGTCTCTGGGTGTTGTTCAAATAGATACTGTGCAACTCGTGGCAGGTTATCGCCTGTTTCGGATAAATGCTCCGAGTCGCCTGTTGCTTCCTTACGCCCACGCGCCGCATTGATATGAAAATCTGAGACGTGCCATGATTCAACTAATTCTCTAAACGCATTAGCCGCTTTAAATCGAGCAAACTGCCCCAGACCTTTTATCGCCAAAGAATCTGGGGAAACTTTTTGTGTTTCGCGTGTTAATTCCTTGTCAGCTTGGTGAAAGTCTTCTTCATTGATAATGGCGTAGCCTTCGCCGTTGGAAAAATCGAGAAAATGATAAGGCTTACCATGCGCTCCTCGTTTATAACGTAATCGCTCGCGTTTCACATAAGGCACATTTTTCTGCTCAGCTATTTCCAAAGAGTATGTCACTAAACGCTCAACGCCTGTAATTTCCATAAGGTATTGAATTTCAATCAAAATGCTTTCGCCGTTACTCTCTTTGCTAACCACCTCTTTAAAACGTCCACGACTGTCTAAAGCTTGGCGAATATTACCTTTTAAACAATCGTGCAAAAATCCAAACACATCAAACAAAGTTGTTTTTCCCGAACCATTGGCACCGACAACCACTAAAAAAGGCGGAATATCTTTTAGATGTACGTCACGGAATGTTTTAAAATTTTTTAAACGAATGGATTCAATTTTCATAAAAAATTGTATGGATTGGTTGAATGATGTAAATTCGTTGCGTGTAGATTGATTTGTTTTATATCACAGCTCAATAAGTTGGTCGTAATTATGAAACGTTTTCCAACGCCTCACGCTGTTTTTCCAGCAATTGCTTAATACCCAAACCTGCCAGTTCTAACATGGCGGTCAATTCGTCGGGTCTAAAGGCATGACCCTCGGCGGTGCCTTGGATTTCAATGAAGGCGGCGGCATCATTCATAACGACATTCATATCGGTTTCGGCTTGACTGTCTTCGGCATAATCCAAATCCAGAACAGGAACGCCGTCATAAATACCGACTGATACAGACGCAATTTGCCCATGCAGTGGATTAGTTTTGATTAATTTGCGTTGTAGCATTTTTTCGATAGCAAGTGATAGCGCGACAAAACCGCCTGTGATAGCGGCGGTGCGGGTGCCGCCATCGGCTTGTAATACGTCACAGTCAATGGTGATGGTGTGTTCGCCTAGGGCTTTTAAATCCACAGCGGCGCGTAATGAGCGACCGATTAAACGTTGGATTTCTAAGGTGCGTCCGCCTTGTTTGCCGTGACTGGCTTCGCGGTTCATACGGCTGTGCGTGGAGCGTGGTAACATTCCGTATTCGGCGGTAATCCAGCCTTCACCTTTGCCTTTTAAAAACCGTGGCACGGATTTGTCTACACTGGCGGTACATAAGACCCGTGTGTCGCCAAATTCAACTAACACTGAACCTTCTGCGTGCTTGGTAAAATTGCAGGTGAATTTTATATCTCTTAGTTGGTTTGGGTTGCGTCCGCTAGGTCTCATGGCTGTTCTGCTTAAAATGAAAAACGGAGCAGTATACCTGAACTCATTATTTTCTGTTCAGTGCAAACGTAAGCAATGCTCATGCGATTCATTACTGGTCTATAATGATATGCACGCTGTTCGTTAAAATGCACGCTTACTCTGCATTGACACCCGTTGTTTTACGACTCTTTAAAGGTGAAAAAAATGATAAAAAGTATGACTGCTTATGCCAGTAATGAGGCAGAAATAGGTGATTTAACTGTTAATTGTGAAATTCGTTCAGTGAATCATCGTTACAGTGACGTTAGCTTGAAATTACCTGATAACTTGCGCTTTATGGAAACGGAGTTGCGTTCATTGATGAGTGCGCAGATTAAACGTGGCAAAATTGAATGTACTGTCAGTTATAAAAAAGCTACCAAACAAGGACAAGGATTTGTGGTGAATCATGACGCGCTTGCCACTTTACTGGAAGCAACTGAACAAATCGAAGTCCACATGATGGCACCGCAGCCTTTTTCAGCCTTAGAGGTACTGGCATTTCCAGGTATTTTACAAGAACCAAGCAGCGATAAAAATGAACTTCATGAAGGCGTTAGCCATTTGGTTAAACAAACGCTTGCCCATCTTTTAGTTTCACGCGCTAGAGAAGGTGGGCAACTCAAAACGCTGGTTGAAGAGCGTTGTACGAAAATAAATGAGTTGGTTAATACTGCCAAACAACGCATACCTGTTGTCATACAACTCACACGCGACAAACTGAGAGATAAAATTCTTGAATTATCCCTTCAACCCGATTTTGATCGTTTGGAACAAGAGCTAGTATTTCTGGCGCAAAAATTGGATGTTACCGAAGAACTGGATCGCCTAGCAACCCATATTAAAGAAGTTATGCGCGTACTTCATGAAGAAGAACCTGCAGGTAAACGTTTGGATTTTTTAATGCAGGAACTGAACCGCGAAGCCAACACGCTAGGCTCTAAATCAGTGGATAGTCAAATTTCCCACATAGCCATTGAACTTAAAGTATTGATTGAGCAAATGCGTGAGCAGATTCAGAACATAGAGTGATATTTTACGCCATGTTATGCTATTGATGTAATCCACAAAAAGCAAGACCGCGAACCAATGCTCTGGAAAAATTGGACGCTCAAACATTTGAGCAATTGGCAGGTGTTTATTTTGACAAGATGATTGCAGGACGTTGGAAGAATGCTAACGTGATTAAGGCAAAGATTACAACGTAATACCGATAAGAAAACGTGTCACCCGCTAATCAAACAGGAAACACAATGACTACCTTAACGTTCGACACTTATGAGTTTGTTAGAAAACTAAAAGACGTGGGCTTTAGTGAAGAGCAAGCCCATGTAATAACTGATTTACAGAAAACAGCCAGCCTAAGCAGTCAGGAGCAAACTAAGCACGATTACGACCTAGAAAACATGACCAGCAAAAAAGACTTTGAAATGCTGGAGTTAAACCTTAGACGTGATATTAAAGAACTTGAGACCAACTTAAAAAAAGACATTGAGATTTTGCGCTTAGAATCAAAGCGCGATATTGCTGAAAACAAAGCCGAGTTTATCCGTTGGGTTGTTGGTGTTGGTTTGTTACAGATAACGATTATTGCAGGCTTACTTTTAAGGTTAACTGGCAAGATGTAATGTCCACTTGTCACCTCGATGACGTTACCGAACCGACACCTAACCAAATACTGGATAGCTTGGGTTAAACAATCGGCTATATAATTTAACGCTCTAGTAGATACGCTTAGTCAAAAATTAAACGAATTACTAGCCATTGATGTTTGTGTTACTGAGTTAGGACAACGTAATACACCAAATGCAATACACAAGGTTAATCTTTCCATTGGAACTTATCATTTTCAAATTTACCGATATATTGTTCACCATTGGGAAAAGTCAATTTACCTTGACCTTCAGACAAACCATTTTTGAATTGACCGATATATTTACTGCCATCGGCATAAATCTGAGTTCCTTTCCCATTAACACAGTTGCCCCTAATGCAACGCGGTTTTGACACGGGTGCTTCTCCAGTCATCTGCTCGCGAAGCATAGGGGTATCGGTTATTAATAAGGTTGTTCCAGCCGTTAAGATGCCATCAATTGCCTTAGCAAACTCTATGGGTATATTTAGATGCTCAAAGAAAGACGCATTTAATATCATGCCCTCTACTTTAGTATGACCTGGAATGCCAATTGCCATCCAGCGACGAGGTGGCGCGGTATTTAAAAAAGGGTTTATACCTATTCCTTCTCCTTCTTGCATAATGAAAGCATGAGTACCCAGATTTTTTTGTGGCTGAGTAATTGACAGTTTGGCACGTCCAATTTCAATACTATTACGATAGACTAATATGTGTTGATCTGTTTCATTAATGACAATTGAGACGTATCCTTCCTGTGCGTTTTCTGGTTGCCAACGAAATTCCTCAGTAGGAATTAGATTGGGCATATTAACTATTTTACCTTCCTTGCTATCTACAGGTGAAAGTACGCTAGGGTGTGCAAGTTCGAGTGTATCACTTTGATAACCAGCGATAACCACCGTCATACCGAGTGCTGAAACATCGAACAAAAAGCGGGCAAATTGCGTAGGTAAACGAATACAACCATGAGAAGCAGGGTATCCTGGAATGTGTCCAGCGTGCAGTGCAACCCCTCCCCAAGTCAAACGATTGGCATAAGGCATGGGTGCATTATTATAAGTTCTTGAACGGTGATACCTGTCTTTTTCAAGTACGGTGAACACACCTGCGGGTGTTCCATAGCCGCGCTTACCTGTACTGACGGTAGATACGCCAATAAGAATGCCATTACGATAAAGATACACTTTTTGCTCAGGAATGCTAACTAACGCCACAACAGGACCGAAAGGTACAGCGTTGCCTTTCCAGATAAACTGTCCCGCTTTGAGTTTTTTCGGATCAGTATCAACGGGTTGAGAAGCCTTGCTACCCCAAAAAGGCTCAGCAAAGACAACTGGAGCGACTATAAATGCTATGACTAACAAAAAGATGCGATACATTTTTTGATATTTGTGGCTAAAAAGATGATTAACATACGTTAAGAAAAGTGACATTATCAAAAAGGAGTTCATCTACTATAGTCGTTATTTAACCAGTCTTGAAAAAAAATGCACCGTAAATTTAACAACCGCCTTGCAAAAACTAACGCCATAAACTGGTGGAAATTGACTCGCATAGTGATATTGCTAGTTATCTTAATCACGTTGCTTTTTTATGGCAAAATACAAAAACTACAAGCTAGATCGTGGGCTGTGCCTTTGCAAGTAGTGATTTATCCTATCAATGGTGATAACAATAGCCCTAGCGTCAATGAATACATCAATGGTCTCGATGACACGGTATTTCAGCCCATTGATTCATTCACACAGCAACACAGTCCACTCTATCAACTGGCGACTCATCAACCGACTCATACACAGTTAGGGGCGGTGATGACACTGCAACCATCTGAATCACGCAAGCCTGATGCCAATATAATTGCCATTATTTGGTGGAGTATCAAACTGCGTTACTGGGCTTATCAACACACACCCGATTCAAACTCTAATCTACATCGCATTCGTGTCTTTGTTTATTATCAAGAGCCAGTAGAAGGTCGCCATCTTCAACATTCACTAGGACTCGATAAAGGCTTAATCGCGGTTGTGCATGGCTTTGCGGCTGAAAACTATGATCAACAAAACAATGTTGTCATCGTTCACGAATTACTGCATACAGTGGGTGCGACAGATAAATATGCTGCTAACAATGAGCCAGTATTTCCCATCGGTTATGCCGCACCTAATCAATCACCACTGTATCCACAAAGCAAAGCAGAAATCATGGCGATTGCTATACCGAAAACCGCGACAAGTTCACAAATTGCGAGCAATTTAGATGAATGCGTGATTGGTGAACAAACGGCTAAAGAAATTAATTGGCAGAAATAGTAACTTCCCTGCAATCTTTACTCATGCTTATCTGCGTAAATATTATCAACCAGCTTTTTAAACCAGCGGGGGCGGAAAATGACTACAAACAATCCTATTGTACTGGTGATGGGTAGCATCGGTATGACACTCGTTGACATAAAGATAATAAGCACTATGGCACATTTGATTCTGGCAAAGACAGAGACTGCTTTCATGATTTTCTCTCAAATAACTGTTGTCACTACAGCAAGTTTTTCAGCAGCGTTATGACATCCATATGATTGGTTTCGATAGTTATCTATCTTAAAAAGAGATTTCCTTAAATTTGGCATTAGCTGTCAGCACCTGCATTTTGCTGAATTGGTTTACTTCAATTTGTTGCTGTTCGCGTCCATTATCAATGACCATGTATTCACGCTTTTCAGCAGTCGTTAGTACATCAACAGCTTTACCTTCAATGATTTGCTGATCTTTTAGCGTCAGCTTTACCCGATAGCCATACATACAGGCAATTTCAAGGTAATCGTGAAGCTCGCAGCTTATTGTGCAGTGGTTCATGATGCTCCTTTTTTGAACTGGATAATTTATCTCTTTCAGTATCTGAGTATATCAACGTTTTTTAGCATCGAGTTTAACTTCATTCCAGCTTTGTATTTTCGTTTTGGAAAAAATCGGCTTTATCTTAATCCGTGTCATACAATATCACAGTCACTTAATTATTTTTTGTACCCCCTGTGAGCATCATAAAATGATTAAGTAAGATTAAATGCACACAATCAATTGGTTAAAATATAAATGTGTGTATAAATTTAGATTTTAAATTAAATAGGTAATCAGTTTGTTGGATAAATCACTATCGCCAACGGTAGCCATTATCGGTGGTGGTCCTGCGGGTTTAATGGCGGCTGAGGTGTTGAGTCAGGCAGGTGTAAAAGTTGACCTGTATGATGCTATGCCGTCGGTAGGGCGAAAATTTTTGATGGCAGGTAAAGGCGGACTGAATATTTCTCATGCCGAAGCCTTTGATAAATTCTTGTCACGCTATGCGGAGCGGCGCGGTGTGCTTAAACCGATACTCACAAACTTTCCACCTGAGGCGTTATGCGCGTGGGTGAAAGGTTTGGGCTTTGATACGTTTGTCGGTTCATCGGGGCGTGTTTTCCCGACTGAAATGAAAGCCGCACCGTTACTCCGCGCGTGGTTACATCATTTGCGTAGTGCAGGAGTGCGATTTCATGTCCGTCATCAATGGCTGGGCTGGGATGATAACGGGGCATTACGTTTTGCTACGCCCAATGGCGAACAGCACATTAACGCTGATGCGGTGGTACTGGCGTTGGGTGGCGGCAGTTGGGCGCGGCTGGGTTCTACGGGCGCGTGGGTCGATTTATTACGCCAACGCGGTATTGAAACTGCAACGCTGAAACCTGCGAACTGTGGTTTTGATGTCGGTTGGAGTGAACATTTTTCCAGTCGGTTTGCCGGGCAACCGTTAAAAGGTATTAGCCTGTCAGCGGAATACAAACCCAGGTTTGTACTCCAAAAAGGTGATTTAGTCATCACTGCAACGGGCGTTGAAGGTGGTTTGATTTATAACGCATCGGCACTGTTACGCGAAAGTTGCGCAACGACAGGCTCGGCGGTTATTCATCTTGATTTACTGCCTGATAAAGAGTTAGCAGTGGTGATTGATAAATTATCACAGCCACGCGGCAAAGACTCTATGGCAAATCATCTACGCAAACGCTTGGCAATTACAGGTGTTAAAGCAGGTTTGCTACGCGAATTATTACCCGCCGAAGAGTTTAATAATCCAGAAAAATTGGCAAAAGCGATAAAAGCACTGCCGATTAAATTACTAGCACCCAGACCGATTGATGAAGCGATCAGCACGGCGGGCGGAGTAACATTTGAGGTTATGAACGAACAATTAATGCTCCGCGATGTAGTGGGCGTGTTCTGTGCGGGTGAAATGCTGGATTGGGAAGCACCCACAGGCGGTTATCTTTTAACTGCCTGTTTGGCCAGCGGAAGAACCGCAGGTGAGGGTGTATTAACATGGTTACAAAAGGACAGGAATGAAAACTCCAAAAAGTATTGAACCCCTGGTGCGTGACGGGTTTGTTGACGAAGTATTACGTCCCTTAAAAAGCGGCAAAGAAGCGGCGGTGTATGTGGTGCGTTCAGAAGGCGATATTCGCTGTGCCAAAGTTTATAAAGAAGCCAATAAACGCGGCTTTCATAAACAGGCGTTGTATCAGGAAGGGCGCAAAGTGCGTAATACCCGCCAAGCCCGCGCCATGCAAAAAGGCTCTAAGTTTGGAGCGCAACAGCAAGAAGCCGTGTGGCAAAATGCTGAAGTGGATGCCTTATATCGGTTAGCGGCAGCAGGTGTACGCGTGCCTAAGCCCTATAATTTTATCGAAGGCGTGTTATTGATGGAGTTAGTCACCGATGAAAACGGCAGTGCCGCACCGCGTCTTAATGATTTGGAACTCACTCCCGAACAAGCCTTGGAATATCACGGCTTACTGATAAAAGAAGTCGTGCGTATGCTCTGTGCAGGTATCGTGCATGGTGATTTATCAGAATACAACATCCTGATTGATACGCATGGTCCTGTCATCATAGACTTACCGCAAGCCGTCGATGCCGCCGCTAATAATAACGCCGCACGAATGTTGGAACGTGATGTGAATAATCTCTCCAGCTACTTTGGGCAATTCGCGCCTGAATTATTAACGACTCAATACGGCAAAGAAATTTGGAAACTGTACGAAAGCGGTTTATTACATCCTGACGTTAAATTATCAGGTCGTTTTAAAAGTAGCGAACACCGCGCCGATGTTAAAAGCATCATGCGCGAAATCAACGATGCCCGTGAAGAAGCCATACGCCGTAAATATGAGCAGTATGATTTTTAAAAAATTATTCATCAAAAGTACAAAACCACACTTAGATTATAAAAAATAATTTTTTAGTCGATTTTTATAAAACTGTCACATGAAACCATAAGTAACATCCTAGTCTGGGGATATTTTTTCAGTCAGTATTGTATAAATATCAGCCATATGACATTACAAAAATATTGCATTGTGATGTCTGTACAGTAAATTGAAAACTCTATAATTAATGCCAAACAAATTATCGTCAGAACAACACCAACGTTTATTCGGTTGTGCATTAGTATTATTAGGCGCGGCGGGATTTTCAGCCAAAGCGATTTTAATTAAATTAGCTTACGCTGAAGATAGCCAACTCGATGCTATTACGCTAATGGCATTGCGTATGTTATTTTCTCTGCCCTTTTATTTTATTACTGCATTTTGGCAATATAAATCTGCACCAGAGTCTGCTTTAACTAAAAAACAATGGTTAGCAATAATTATATTAGGTTTAATTGGTTATTACCTTGCCAGTTATTTAGATTTTTTAGGCTTACAAACTATTTCAGCAGGCTTAGAACGATTAATTATTTTTTCTTATCCGACCTTTGTTGTTTTATTATTAGCACTGTTTTATCGCAAAAAAATTGCATGGTCAGTATTACTTGCTTTAGGTTTAAGTTATATCGGTATTTTGTTAGTTTTTATCGAACAAGTATCGCTGGCTTCCGATAATATCTGGCTAGGTTCAGCGTTTGTATTGAGTAGTGCAGGCGTGTTTGCTTTTTTTGTTATCGGCAGTGGTGTCATGGTGCATAGTGTCGGTTCAGCGCGTTTTACCGCTTATTCCATGATGGTTGCCTGTTTAGCCACCATCAGCCATTTTGCCATTCAACATGATTGGTTGTTGACACTGACCATTATCCCGCCAAAAGTCTATCTATTCGGTTTATTAATGGCGATTTTTTGTACTGTGTTACCATCATTTTTAATGAACACGGGTATTAAAAAAGTCGGGGCAAGTACGGCGGCAATTTTAAGTTCCGTAGGACCTATTCTCACCTTGATATTAGCGCAAGAATTTTTAAATGAAGCCATTACCCATATCCAATTATTAGGGACGTTTTTTGTATTGGCAGGTGGTTTGGTGGTGGGGCGAGCAAAAAGTTAAATCGGCATAAAACAGCTTCAGCGAACACGATGTTAAGTAGAGTTATAGGCATCGACTGGAAACATTAAAAGAGGTTTTGTTATGAGCAGTTCATTGATTGTCCTAATGTTGTTGATTGGTTTATTTTCTGGTGTTGTTTCAGGTATGTTTGGTATAGGAGGTGGTGTCATTATCGTTCCCGCCTTGATTTACTTAGCTAAGTTTTCTCAACATAGTGCTATTGGCACTAGCTTAGCTATCTTGTTACCTCCTATCGGATTTTTGGCGGTACTAGAATATTACCGACATGGTAACGTTGACTTGAAGGCAGCACTCATTGTGGCTATAGCGTTTATAATTGGCGGGTGGATAGGTGCCCATTTTGCTAATCACATAAGTGGACATCTTTTGAAATTATTATTTGGATTCTTTGTGTTAGGAATTGGCGGTTATTTAGTATTTGATGCGATTAACTCAATGAATTAGCGCGATATATTGAGGTGAGTTCAAACATTTACATATTTTTTAACCTCAATTTACTGGGTATCACATTGAAGGTGTAGAGACGTTGAATTACAACGACTCTACAAGACATCACATTATTCAATCACCTTCGGCACTAGATACAAGCCCTCTTCCACACGCGGTGCAATGCTTTGATAAACTTCGCGTTGATTGGTTTCAGTCACTTTATCTTCTCTCAGTAACTGCACGGCATCCAAAGGATTGGATAACGGCTCTATGCCATCGGTATTGACTGCGTTCATTTGTGCGACTAAATCTAAAATATCGCTGATGGTGTGCGTGTAACCTTCTAGCCTTTCTTCGGGGATGGCTAAACGGGCTAAATGGGCAACTTTGGCAACTTCTGCTTTGCTGATAGACATGATTAAACTCCGCTAAACTGGCTAGGCGTTTGACGATGCCAGTCTGTCACTTGTTGATATTGATGTGCCACATTGAGCAGTTTGGCTTCATTAAAGTAATCGCCAATAATTTGTAAACCGACTGGTAGCCCTTCGCTGAAACCGACAGGAATCGACACTGCGGGAACACCAGCCAAACTAATAGGCAATGTGTAAATATCGCTTAAATACATGGCAATTGGATCATCGGATTTTTCACCAATTTTAAAGGCGGTGGTTGGAGTAACTGGTCCCATCAATACATCGACTTCATTAAACACGGCAACAAAATCATTTTTAATTAAACGGCGGATTTTTTGCGCTTTTAAATAATAGGCATCGTAATAACCTGACGACAGCGCGTAAGTCCCTACCACGATTCGGCGTTTGACTTCATCACCAAAGCCTTCCCAACGGCTACGCTCATACAAGTCTTGTAAGTTTTTCGGATCATTACAACTGTAACCAAAACGCACGCCATCAAAACGCGATAAGTTGGCTGACGCTTCAGCGGGGGCAATCACATAATACGCCGCGACTGATAAATGGCTATTCGGCAAGCTGACTTCTTTAACGGTTGCGCCTAATTGGGTAAATTTCTGCACAGCTTCTTGAATGACTTTTGCCACGCTGGCATCTAAACCATTGGCAAAAAATTCTTTCGGAATACCGATACGCAAACCTGCCAACGATTCATTCAAGGTTGCGCTGTAATTTGGGACTGGTACATTGGCACTGGTGGAATCTCTTTCATCAAAACCACTGATGGTTTGCAGAATCACAGCCATGTCTTCTGCTGAACGCGCCATTGGTCCGCATTGGTCTAAGCTGGAGGCATACGCAGTCATACCATAGCGTGAAATACGCCCGTAAGTGGGTTTGATACTGCTGATACCGCAATAAGATGCAGGTTGACGCACTGAACCGCCTGTATCGCTGCCCAAGGAATACGGAGCTAAACCTGCTGCCACCGCTGACGCTGAACCGCCAGAACTGCCACCAGGAATACGGCTTAAGTCCCAAGGATTTGCCACCGCGCCGTAGTAACTATTTTCATTGGATGATCCCATTGCAAACTCATCCATATTCACTTTACCCAGCAACACCGCGCCCGCATCATTAAGTTTGTCATAGACGGTAGCATTGTAAGGCGAAATAAAATTACTGAGCATTTTTGACCCGCAAGAAGTCAGTATGCCTTTAGTGCAGAATAAATCTTTCAGCGCATAAGGCACACCCGCCAACGGATGATTTAATTCACCTTGGCGAATTTGGTTATCGACTTTAATGGCTTGCTCGCGTGCTTTGTCTTGCACCACAGTGATATAAGCATTAAGTTGCGGATTGTAGTGTTCGATACGCTTTAAAAATAGCTCAACAACTTCCATCACTGAGACATCTTTATTGATAATCAGTTGATGCAGTTCTTTGCTGGTCAGGGTACTCAAATCGTCTTGAGTCGCTAAGGTCATAATGGTTGTTCTCCTGTGGTGTTACGAGGATTAATTAAATGAGAGCTATTGTATTAGTAACTCAGCATAAATCGAACACATAGATGATGAATGTGGATTTTATTTTAGTAATTCAATGCTTATCGTAGACTTATTAATTGTGTTGGGTTATTGTGAAACCGAGCAAGCTGAATGTGTTAAGGCTTGCTTAGATTAGTGTTTTAGTCAGCGTTATAATTGAACTAATAGATGTTATAAATGTTCTAATAAATTACAAATCTTAGGAGGAATTAACCATGAATAAGAAATTATTTACTGCCTGTGTTCTTAGCGGTGTTTTACTAGCTGTAGGAACTGCAAATGCGGATGAAGAAGAACAAAGTTATTTAGCTGGTTTTGGTTCTAGGGTCAGTCAAGGATTTGCTAATACCACAACTGGCTTCATTGAGTTACCCAAAAATGTTATCAATATCAGCAACGAGAGCAACATTTTCGTAGGCGCGACGTGGGGCGTGTTGCGCGGCGTATTTGAAAGCGTCGGTCGAACAACTGTTGGTGTTGCAGAATTAATTACTGCACCTATTCCGACTGACCCTTATGTTACGCCGCCTTATGTATGGAACCGTTTTAGCGAAGATAGCCGTTATTTTGGTCAACACTTGCCAGGCTACTGGACGACCTATGGACCTGCTGACGACGGCGAATAAAATTCCCTGTTTAAGTGCTTAACGAAATTTTTTTGCTAAGCACTTAAAGTGTTTATTCATCCGCCACTATAAAAGGTGGAGATTTGACTGAGAGGATAACATCATGAAAAAACAATATACCTACCTCCCCGTTGCCGTGTTAATCACTGCACTCAGTGCTTGCGGTGAAACACCTCAACAAGATATTCCCGCGCTTACGGCTGGCATTGATGCCTCGGTTGCTGGTCATTACGGACAAGCAATTTTGCATGAAGATGAAGCTAATAAATCACGCGCTGTCGCTAATAAAGTATTAGATCATTGGACTAAGGACCATTATTGGAATATTGACGAATATCAAAAAGGCATGGACGCTGCATCTGCATCTGCTGCACATCGCCTTGAATCTGAAAAAGAATTATGTCAATGGCTAACAGAAGTTCATGGTAAGAATCATGTCCAAGACACTGACTTTTATCAAGCCGTTGCCTATTTCCATACGGGCAAAGACACACCGTTTAAAGTCAACAATGAAGATATTGCTGTTGCAGGTCATTGGCTACAGCTCTATCCAAATGCAACCGCTGATGTCTCTGCCTCTGCCGATACGATGGGCAATACGCAAAGCAACCAACGTCTATCTGAAAGAAGAGCCGCTGCTATCAGCAACTTGTTAATGTCTCATGGTGCAAGAGCAGAACAACTTCATGTGACTGCACTGGGTGAACAAGGTCCTCCACACACACCTAGCCAAAAAAACCGTTCTGGTGCAGTGGGTGCCATTCATTTCAACTATGCAGATTGTCCTAATTTGAAATAAGCTAAGTAGGGTACGCGATGCGTGCGTACCCTACTAACCTAGCCTTTTATATAACTAAACCGCTGGTCATTATTCGGCGTACCTTCAAATATGCCATTGGATTCAGCCGCAGCATCCCACAACAACACTTCTTCAATTTTTTTAGCTAAAGCAAAATCTCTTTCTGTCACGCCTTTGGCAGAATGCGTGACTAATTTAACAATAACAAACGCATAAGATAGGCTCATATCAGGATGATGCCATGCTTTTTCGGCTAAATGTCCGACAGTAGTAACAACCATTAAGGTTGCTTTCCAACCGCTGGTTTTTATTTTGCGGCGAATCCAGCCGTTTTCATAGTACCAGTTGGGGAGTTCGTCTTTTAGGCGTTGTTCAATTTCGGCATCGCTTAATGCGATAGGGTGTGAATGTTCTGACATGATGTTCACTCCTCAGTAGGGGTTGATTTAATCTGTTCAATAATGCCATCCAGCTCTTCTAAACTAGAGTAAGCAATCACTAATTTCCCTGTGCCGTTTTCTTTGTGATCAATTAACACTTTCGCGCCGAGTTTGGCAGTTAAATCCTCTTGTAAGCGGCGCGTGTCATGATCCAGCACTTTGACGCTAGGCGGTTTGGGTGCTTGTTGTGCTTCTTTAATTAAGCGTTCGGCGGCTCTAACGGTTAAGCCGTCTTTAACTATTTTACGCGCTATTTCAACTTGTTTAACACCTTCTAACGCTAACAAAGCGCGGGCGTGTCCCATTTCTATCTGCTTATTAACTAATAATGTTTTTACTTCGACGTGTAAATCCAGCAAGCGCAATAAGTTAGTAACAGTAGCGCGAGATTTGCCTATGGCATCCGCGATTTGTTGATGCGTCATGGCGAATTCTTCAAGTAAGCGTTTTAGTGCATCAGCTTCTTCTAAAGCATTCAGGTCTTCGCGTTGAATATTTTCAATCAGAGCAATTGCCATTGCACTGGAATCATCAATGCTTTTAATGACAACGGGAACTTCTGCTAATCCTGCCAGTTGAGCCGCACGCCAACGCCGTTCACCTGCCACAATTTCATATTGATGCGGGGCAAGCAGTCGCACCACTATTGGCTGAATGACACCTTGGGCTTTAATAGAGTTCGCTAAGTCTTGCAGCTTTTCGGGATTGATGTCTTTGCGCGGTTGGTATTTGCCGCGCTGTAGGTATTCAATAGGTAGCGTCTCCAATGTGTGATGTTTATGTTCTTTTGCAGACACATCACCTAATAAAGCATCAAGTCCGCGCCCTAGTCCACGTTTTTTTACATTCATATTTTTATTTGCTGCAAGGTTATGGTTTGTCTACGTTCAGATTGCGAACCAGCACTTCAAAGTCGTCTAGCAGGTCTTTTAATGCTTCCACTTCTTTAACCAGATTGGCGTTTTCTTTTTGTATGGCTTTCATAAGTGCGATAGTGGCTATCACAGTGTGATCGTCTGATAGTTTTGCTGGTAGTGGTGCGACCTCGTTAGTCCTGACAGGTTTAGCAACATCCACTAACAAGGCTTCTAGCCCACGCCCTAAGCCACGTTTTTGCGCCGTCATGGCAGTTCTTTTCTAATCATTTCACCCACTAGGGCAATATACGCTAAGGCACCGCGTGAGGATTTGTCGTAGCTTATGACAGGTAAACCATGACTTGGAGCTTCGGCTAAGCGAATATTTCTGGGAATGCAGGTGCGAAATACTTTATCACCAAAATAGCGTAACAATTGTTCAGACACGTCCTTAGTTAAACGGTTTCTGTCATCATACATGGTGCGCAAAATACCTTCCAAATGTAAGTTAGGATTAACGGTACTTTGAATATTTTGCAAGGTGGTCATTAATGCCGATAAGCCCTCTAATGCGTAATATTCGCATTGCATCGGTATCAATAAACTATCTGCCGCCACCATCGCATTAAGCGTCAACATATTTAATGAGGGCGGGCAGTCAATCAGAATAAATTCATAATTGGCTTTTATCGGCAGTAAAGCATCGGCTAAACGTTGTTCTTTACGGTCTGCCTGCATCAGTTCAACTTCAGCGGCGGTTAAATCGGCATTACCCGCAATCACCGAAAAGCCAATGTTGGGTAGTTCTATAATGGTGTCTATGGCGGGTACGGTTGCCATGAGCAACTCATAACTGGAATGTTGAATATCATGTTTATCAATACCACAGCCCATTGCTGCATTACCCTGTGGATCAAGGTCTACAAGCAATACACGCCGTTTAGCGGCTGCTAAAGAGGCAGCAAGATTGACACTGGTTGTTGTTTTTCCTACGCCACCTTTTTGATTAGTGACAGCTATTACTTTACCCACGTTCTTACCTCAGGCTAATGGTGTTTACTTTAATGCTGAGTATTTTAACGGATTTTTGTAGTTGTCGTGTGTGGGATAGGTAGATTCCGTTCGATAGTGAAGATTGCCAGTTCTTTAAAGGACTGGCAACCCTGCTTGATAGATTTGCCTTAATGACAGCATATTAATGCGTAGGAACGAGGTTTATACCTTGCTAAAACGTATAACGAAAATTGGCTTGTAAATTATGTGTAAACAAATTGTTACCTGTTTTATTATCGACATACTGCCCTAGATAACCTAAGTCCATGCTAATTTTGGGTGTAAATTGATAACTTAAACCACTTAAAACTCGGTTTTCAGAAAAACCCCGTTTACCAAAGTTGTTCTGATTCACATAGAAAAAAACCTCATCACCTAAGTATGCACTGAGTCCGTCTAAGAAAGGTAAGGGATGACTGATTTGCAATAACTGTCTAGGACGGTAACCTACATTCCCCGTGGTTTGGTTAATTCTTTCTTCCAAACGTGTTCGCGCCATTAAATTGAAACCACCTAACGTTTGATTCCAGAGGAAATCCTGATAGGGTCTGTTTTCCTGATAAGAAGGTTTATTAAGTGGATCAATCCAATCATGGACATAACCGACCCACAGCGAAGCATTGGGCGTAAATTGATAGCCAACTTGGCTAAATAATAAATTTTCGCTAAATCGTGAACCTTGTGATGAGTCGTCACGCGTACGCGTTTGGTTCATAACCTGCCATTTAATTTTATCAAGATCAGGCGATAAAGATTTTAAACTACCTTGCAAGATGACTGAACCCCATACTCCGAACATATCATTCGTGCCTGTGGCATAACTAGCTGTCGAATGTGCAAATAATAGGGTGCTTAAAATTAACGTTTTTTTAATCATGCTCATGAATTGCCTTTATATTGTTTTAGCTAGTCTTCTAACCGACCGCTTTTTAAAATGGCTAGATTTTTGTGAATGACGTGTAAGCCAGCTAAAAATCCATCTATTTGCAATTGCCAATTGCCTGTGTAACAAATAGTGTTCATAGGCATACCTACAGATAGGTCGCAAATACAAAGCGATTTAAGCAATAGCTATGCCATAAATTAAATTCTATTTTAATTCAATTAGTTATTGTTAATTTTACAAAAAATCGCTTATTTCAAGGGTTAAATAAACCCTTAACAATGAGTTTGCAGGGGTAAAACAACCAGTAATTATGAGTGAGTAGGCGGTAGCGAAATCCATTAGGATTACGATACGCTTTTAGGAGGAATATTGAAGCCATCCGTGGCTCATGAAATCCTTGTGTAGCGTTTTATGCTTTTACTTTCGCTTTTAATGCTGCAACGCGTTCTGCGGCTGACATCGTGCTGACAGCAGGTGCGCCAGCTTGTTTAGCTTGTGCCATCATCGCTTCCATTTTTTCCGCTTGGGTTTGCGGTTTTGCGGTAATTTCACGCACAGTTTTCGCTGCTTCTGCATCAATTTTGGCTTTTTTGGCAATTTCTTGTAACTTTTTAACTGCCGTAGAATCCGCACCTAAACCGCTTTTTAAATTAGATAATTCCGCTTGGCGTTCAGCTTTAAGTTTTTCTTTTTCCACTTGGCTTTCAGCGAGTTTAACATCACGCAAGGCTTTAGAAGTCACTTTATCAAAGTCATTGAGTTGTTGAGTAAGGATTTTCAAAATATCATCGAGTTCGTCTTTAACGGCTTTGGCTTCAGCCGCTTCTTCAACTTCTTGCGCCAGTTGTGCTTGTGACTCTTCAATACCTGCAAAAAAGTCATCGAATGCAGCTTGGCTAATTTCTTGACGTTCTAATTGCCCAACCATAATATCTAATGTGGCAAGGTATTCATCGAGTTGTTTTTGCTGAACCACAACATCATTTTGTTCTTTATCGTAATCTTGTTTAGCCGCCGCAAATTTTCTGGCGACATCTTGAATCTTTTCAGCTAATGCGTCTCTATCTACTTGCGTAGCAGTTTCGGGATCAAAAGCGACCAATGCACCCACTAAACTTTCACCTGCTTGATCTACTTGCGCACCGAATAAACGACCTAATAATGAAAACGTACCCATTTATGCCTCTCCAAATAAATTAAATAACTTTGATGTTGATTCTTTCTAACTTAATAGCAAAAATATATTCTGCCAAAGGAAGTTGGTCTTCTATGGTAATTTCGTTACCATTTTTCGAGGTTGTTACCCAAAAAGCAACGAGGAGTTCCTCAAATAGTGTGTCTGTTAAAGCGCGAGAATGTGGCATTAAATTCATCACCCGTCTACTTTCGCCTGTAGTACCATACGCATCGAAAATAACCGTTTCTTCACCACTGAAAGCAGGCATAAAGTCTTGTTCTGGTTCAACACGCGTGTATTCAACACCGTCTGCATCGCCTAAGCGTTTATCCACTTCGGCGCGAGACAAAAAGGTGTATAAATCTTCGCGTGAAAAACTGTAGCTAGCTTCGCCTAAACCTGATTCATTATCACCTAGAAAAAATAAAATATCTTCTTCGCCAACAGGTGGCTCTGTGACACTAGAACAAAATAAAATTTCGTCAATGTTGTCAACGTTATTACTATCGGACATGACTTGTAAAAACAATCTTTTTCTATCACCCTCCTTATTAAAGTAAAAGCGATAGATTTTTTTATTATCCATGCCTTCTATTTTAATGCTGGAAATAGATTTAACACTTAGCACTTTAAGATTATCAAGCAACACATCAATCATAGCACCGTGCGTCATCGCCGAAAGAATAGGATTAATTTCAAAGGTGACAGTGCTATTAAAGTTTATTTTTAGCGGCAAGTGGGCATCTTGTGCTGTTGATTCGCTGGCAAATAACTTACTAAAGTAAGAAAAAATATTCATCTATTGTTCCTAGAGTCGATAAATCGTGTTGGAAGTGTTACGTTTTTTAAACCAGAAAAATATTAATACCATGCCACCTAGCATTAAAAATATCATAAACCATGAAGTATCGCCGCTGTCAGCAGGTGCGGGTGCGGTGTCAGTCGAAGTTGATACAGGTGCGTTGGTAGGTGTAGGAATAGGTGCAACAGGTACGGGCTGAGGACGTTTGTTATTATTGAGCGCGATTTGCGCGGCGGTTTGGGCAGCCGCAATAATTTGTTGTTGGCGTTTAGCATCGGCAATTTGTTTTTGTATGTCCGCCAATTGCTGTTCTTGTCGTCTGGTCGCACTGTTATCGGGTGCAGGCACAGGAACAGTAGCGACGACAGGCGCATTATCAACTGGTTTTTTATTGCGTTCTTGCCACGCTTTTTTAGCCGCATTGGTTTTAGCAATGTTGGCAAATATTGAATCGGTCGCGCTGGTCGTTTTAGTCGGTTTTGACACCGAGCTACTACTGGTCGTCGTTTTACTAGACGTAGTGTGCGATTTTGAAGAGCTGGACGACGAGCTGTCTGAGGTTTTACCCGTTCTGGCTTCTGCTAATGAGGTTATGCCTAAAAGAATCATCACTATGATGATAAGCGGTATGCTCGTTAGTTTTTTCATAACATTTTCCTTGGTGTCGGTCGGTTATTTACAGTAACACTATTACAACAGGATATTGTCTTTTTGGACAGTGTTGATAAACATAAAATCCACGCCCATTTTTAGCATAATGATTGATTACACCCAGCTTTCCATAGCAGCCAAATGCGGGCGTATTTCTACCTGCTCTAAAAATAATAATTGCAACAGTAAGTCATCAGGCATTGTCTGACCGCCTGTATTTTTGGTGACCTACGGTTAAATCTGTAAAATAGCCGTTTTTCATTTTCTTAATTAAAACCATGCGTACTTCTCAATTCCCGTTAAATACCGTCAAAGAAACCCCAGCCGATGCTGAAATTGCCAGTCATCAATTGATGATTCGAGCAGGACTCATTCGTAAACTTGCCGCAGGTCTGTATAGCTGGTTGCCATTAGGGCTACGCGTATTACGCAAAGTCGAAAAAATCACCCGTGAAGAAATGGAAAAAGCGGGTGCGTTAGAAGTATTAATGCCTGCCTTACAACCTGCTGAACTCTGGCAAGAAACAGGACGTTGGCAACATTACGGTCCTGAATTGGCACGCTTAAAAGACCGTCATGAACGCGATTTTTGTTTAGGTCCTACCCATGAAGAAATTATCACCGATTTAGCGCGTCATGAACTGAAAAGCTATAAACAATTGCCCATTACTTATTATCAAATTCAAACGAAATTCCGTGATGAAATTCGCCCACGTTTTGGCGTGATGCGCTCGCGCGAATTTATTATGAAAGATGCCTACTCGTTTCATTTAACGCAAGAATCGTTACAAGAAACTTATGATGTGATGTACACCGCCTACAGCAATATTTTCAATCAGTTAGGACTTAATTACCGTGCGGTAATTGCCGATTCTGGTTCGATTGGTGGCGCGGTATCACATGAATTTCATGTGTTAGCTGATTCTGGTGAAGATGCGATTGCTTTTTCGACCGAGAGTGATTACGCGGCAAACGTCGAAAGTGCTACCGCGTTACTAGAAGAACAAACTTTAGCTGCACCCACTGAAACGTTTGCAAAAGTGGCTACACCTACGCAAAAAACCATTGCTGAGGTTAGCGAGATTTTAAATGTGCCTGCACAAAGGATACTTAAAACACTCGCCGTTGTGCAGATGCAACGTGATGATGAAGGCAATGTCATTAAAGAAACCTTTTATAACTTGTTCTTACGCGGTGACCATGAACTCAATGAAATCAAAACCCGTAAAATTATCGGTGAGTTTCGCTTAGCAAGCGATGAAGAAATTATTGCCCATCACGGCTGTGTTGCAGGCTTTTTAGGCCCTAAACTGGATGCGACTCATGCCTGTTTATTTGACCATTCGGTTAAATATCTCAATGACTTTGTCTGTGGTGCAAATGAAGCGGGTTTTCACTTACGCGGCTGTCATTGGACACAAGACCCACACACTAAAGCCTTTTATGAAAAAGCTACTTTCCACGATTTACGCAATGTAGTTGCTGGTGATAAAAGTCCAGATGGTAAAGGTGAAATTACCTTAGCGCGTGGTATTGAAGTCGGGCATATTTTCCAACTCGGCACTAAATATAGCGAAGCGATGAAAGCAGGCATTATCAACGAAGCGGGCAAACACCAAACCATGATTATGGGTTGTTATGGCATTGGTATTTCTCGTGTAGTCGCGGCAGCAATTGAACAAAACCACGATGCTCATGGCATTATTTGGCCTAACAATATCGCGCCATTTCAAGTGGCAATTTGCCCTATGAATATGCACAAATCCGAACGCTTAAAACAAGCCTCCGAACAACTGTATGCCGATTTATTAGTAGCAGGATTTGATGTGTTGTTTGATGATAGAAAAGTGCGTGCAGGCTTTATGTTTGCGGATATGGAACTAATCGGTATTCCACATTATTTGATTGTTGGTGATCGCGGTTTGGATGCAGGTACAGTGGAATATAAAGATAGAACGGCAAGTGACAATGAAGTGATTGCACTGGCTGATATTGTTGAATTTTTGAAAGCTAAGTTGGTTTAATGGTCTTGTTCCCAAGTAAAACTTGGGAACAAATGGAAGATAGGGGCGACTTATCGCGCCTATCGCCATGCCTTAATAAACGGCTGATAAAACTCTAAATCCTGCACCGTTGCCCCCTGCTGAGTTACTAACTTAGAGGCAAAAGACTGCGCTCTTTGCATCGTTACTGCTAATGACCAACCACGTTGTAAGCCTAATAACAGCACAGCAGCAAACGCATCACCCGCACCCACCGTATCAACCACAGCGAGCTGAGTCGTGGGCGTGACTTCAATATATTCACCCAACTGGTTTAACGCAAACGCGCCACGTTCGCCACAAGTGACAATCAACACCTCTAAATGATGGCGTGCTAAAAATAACGCCATCGCCTCTTTTAAGTCTGAATGTAATGGTTGTAAATGCGCTAGTTCATGCTCATTAAGTTTGACCCAATGCGCTTGATCAATAATGTGCTTCACGCGATCCGCTTGCCACCACGGTTCACGCAAATTCACATCCAAAAATATCTTGCTTTGATGATGGGTTTTTAATACCTCAAGCGCGTGTGTTGACGTTTCATGACGTAATGCCAGTGTACCGTGATAAATAACGAGATACTGATTGCCTAAATCCAGTTGATCGGCGGCAATAAAATCGTAAGCCTGATTGGGCAAAATGGCATAACTGGGTTCGTCATCATTGAACGTAATCTGTACCACACCCGTTGTATGCTCGTAATCGGTTTGCAATTGATGAGTTGCCATGCCCCATGTTTGCATGGCGTGTTTGATGTGTTCCGCCTTTGTATCATCACCCACTCGACTAATAAAACACGGCGCAAGTCCAAACGCTTGCAGATGCCATGCAACATTAAACGGTGCGCCACCTAATACTTGTTGACCATCGGGAAATTGGTCAAACAGCACTTCACCGAAAATAGCAATGGGAGTATGGTTCATGTTTTATTGTCTCTCATTTAATTAGGGTAGCTGGAGTAAAACAGTTTTAGCTGTTTTTATTGCAATAGCTGAAGCTATTGGACTCCGTTAAGTGGTTAAAAAATGGTATCGTGTCGCTTATATTTAATTTTGCATTTTACCCATCATGACATCATCTATTCAAAAAACGCTGTGTCTCGTTGACGGCTCGTCTTTTCTATTTCGTGCTTACCATGCCGTACCACCATTGACTAATGCCAAAGGTGAACCGACCAATGCTATTTACGGCGTGTCTAATATGTTACGCAAATTGTTGAACGAGTATCAAACTGATTATGTCGCTGTGGTGTTTGATGCGGCAGGTAAAACCTTTCGTAATGATTTATACGAGCAATACAAAGCTAACCGCGTGACCATGCCCGATGATTTACGCGTACAAATCGAACCGTTACATCAACTGATACGCGCAATGGGTTTGCCATTAATTATGGAATCAGGCATAGAAGCCGATGACGTATTGGGTGTATTGGCACAACACGCCGCCCAACAAGGCTTTCATGTCGTGATTTCGACAGGCGACAAAGATATGGCGCAATTAGTCACCGAGCAAATTACCCTAGAAAATACCATGACCAACACTCGCATGAATGTGCAAGGCGTGATAGATAAATTTGGCGTAAAACCTGAGCAGATTATTGATTATCTAGCGTTAATGGGTGATAGCTCTGATAACATCCCTGGTGTACCGAAAGTTGGTCCTAAAACAGCGGCAAAATGGTTGCAGCAATATCAAACGCTGGATAATTTAATCGCTCACGCCGATGACATAAAAGGCAAAATCGGCGAAAACTTACGCGCCAGTTTAGATTTTATGCCTTTAGCCAAACAGCTCACCACCATCAAATGCGATGTGAAACTGCCCTACGGTATAAACGATTTAAAACGCCAGCCTGTTGATAATGCAGAATTGAAAAGCCAATTAACTGAGCTGGGTTTTTCCAGTTGGTTAAAAACGCTCGCTGATACACCTGACGATAAACCGCATAGCACACCCGATGCACCTACTGCCGTGCAGTATGAAACTATCTTCACCCAAGCCCAGTTTAAACACTGGCTAAGCAAATTAGAGCAAGCCGAACTATTTGCCTTCGACACCGAAACCACCAGCCTCGATTACAGCAAAGCTAAAATTGTTGGTGTGTCATTTGCTGTTGAAGCAGGTAAAGCCGCTTATTTACCATTAGCGCATGATTATCTCAATGCCCCCGCACAACTCGATCGCACCGAGGTGTTAGAACAACTGCGCCCGTTATTAGAAAACCAAAACAAAGCCAAACTGGGGCAGAATCTCAAATACGATGCGCACGTTCTAGCTAATCATGGGATTACTTTACGCGGAATTGCTCATGACACCATGCTGGAATCATACATACTGAACAGCACGGCGACTAAGCACAACATGGATGATTTGGCAAAAGTGTATCTAGGGCTAACTACTATTAAATATGAAGATGTAGCGGGAAAAGGCGCGAAGCAACTTAATTTTGCCGATGTAGCTATCGAAAAAGCCACGCCTTACGCGGCAGAAGATGCCGATATTACTTTGCGACTGCATTCAGTATTAAGCGAAAAATTAGCTCAGCACCCTGCCCTACTCCAACTTTATAATGAGCTAGAAATTCCCTTAATTAGCGTGCTGGCGCGTATTGAAGCCAATGGCGTACTCATCGACACCGATATGCTGGCTGGGCAAAGTTTAGAACTCGCCAATCACATTATCTCGCTGGAACAACAAGCGCATGATGTGGCAGGGCATACCTTTAACTTAGGTTCGCCCAAACAAATTCAGGACATACTGTACAATCAGCTACAATTGCCTGTGCTAAAGAAAACGCCGACAGGTCAACCGTCCACCGATGAATCGGTGTTGCAAGATTTAGCCGACCAAGATTATCAACTGCCTAAATTAATCCTCGATTACCGCAGTTTAAACAAACTCAAATCCACTTATACCGACAAACTGCCGCAACAAGTCGATGACAAAACAGGACGTGTGCATACTTCCTATCATCAAGCCGTTGCCGCAACTGGACGCTTGTCATCCTCCGACCCCAACCTGCAAAATATTCCTATCCGCAGCGAAGAAGGGCGCAAAATTCGCCAAGCCTTTATTGCTCCCGCAGGTTATAAAATTGTCGCGGCAGATTACTCACAAATTGAACTGCGCATCATGGCGCATTTATCCAATGATGCGGGTTTAATCACCGCATTCAGCACAGGGCAAGATGTCCATAGAGCCACCGCCGCCGAAGTATTTGGCGTTGCCCCCGACCAAGTCACCAACGATTTACGCCGTTCTGCCAAAGCCATTAATTTCGGTTTGATTTACGGCATGTCCTCGTTTGGTTTGGCTCAACAACTGGGTTTATCACGCACGCAAGCTCAAGCCTACATAGATTTATATTTTGCTCGTTATCCTGATGTGAAAAACTACATGGACAACATCCGCGAACTCGCCCGTCAACAAGGTTATGTCGAAACCCTGTTTGGCAGACGTTTATACCTGCCTGAAATCAATTCCCGCAACGCCAACCTGCGCCAATACGCCGAACGCACCGCCATCAATGCCCCCATGCAAGGCACCGCCGCTGATATTATTAAACGCGCCATGCTCGCCGTAGACGCATGGCTACAACCCGCCGCCGTCGATGCCAAAATCATTATGCAGGTGCATGATGAGTTAGTATTTGAAATTGTCGAGGCTCAAATAGAGAGTTGTAGTGAGAATATTCGCGGCATCATGTGCGCCGCCGCTGAGTTGAATGTGCCGTTAGTAGTCGATGTGGGCGTGGGGGATAATTGGGATGAGGCGCATTAATTTAAAATGAATTGTGTGATACTTTTTGCACTGAGATTTAGGGGTGATACATTCTTGAAAGAATTAGCAGTGAATAAAACTACTCTGAACCTAATTATTCCAGAACTCGCAGAATTGAATTTTTGTCAAACTTAACAAGGAAACTAACATGAAAGCAAATCCCTTATGGTCAGTTATTGTGATATTAATGATTACAGGCTGCACTGGAACCCAAGTTAAAATAAACCCTGAATCCATAACGCAAACTTTTAATCAACCTTATAATTCGGTTGGTGTTAGAGATGTTCCAGCAGAAAAACATTACCTGTAGGTAACTTAACAGAGGCATTTAGTAATGAGATACGGACTTCTGGGTTTTCAAAAGATGTATATTACCCATTTAGACCTGACGATAAAGTCGATATAGTATTAGATTCTCAGTTCAATGTGGAGGCAGATGTACATACTGGGGCTATGTTTGCAAAATCTTTTTTTACTGGTTTTACTTTATTTTTACTTGAACCCGTTTTCTGGTATGACTTTGATTACAAGCTGGCTGGAAATATTAATGTTCTGAAAGATGGAAAAGTAGTAAAAAAGGTATCCGCTACAACAAATGCGACTATTAGTACAAAATGGTTATCATTAAGTGATGTTTCTGCTTTAGAGGCTCAAGCTTTAGTTAAAGCAAAGAAATCTCTTTTTCAGCAACTAATGCAAGCTATAGGAAAATAAGCAGTCATGTAGGTTGGGTTGCCGCTTTTTGGCAACCCAACACAAAACCAATATATACGCAGACTTTGTTGGGTTAGCTTATCGCTAACTTAACCTACGAGCCTTGTAGGTCGGAATAAGCCTTATTGAGCGAAAGCGAAATAAGGTGTTTCAGACAAATCGATTTACCTCACGTTGTCGAAAACGCTTGCCCTGCGCTACCGCTTGGGCGAGCTTATTCCGACCTACATTCTGAGGTACGAAACCCCTCCTTATATCTTGCTGAAATAACGGTTAGAATAATCATTCGAGTTTGCCCCTATTTATTCTCTACGGGACTGACCGAGTTACACTCATTTTGAATCACCATTCCAGCTAAAGAGGTCATTATGTTACATATCAAATTAAAAAAATTCGCCCTGCCGTTTTGTGTTTGTGCCATATCAATGTTGGTCACGCCATCCGTTGTATTGGCGGAAGAAACTGGACCAGTAGCGGCGACTAAGGCAGCGGATCAAAAGGCTGCGCTGGCTAAAAAAGCGGCGGAGAGAGAAGCAAGAAAGGCAGCCGAAGCGAAAAAAGCCGCTGAGGCACAACTACCTGCTACGGAACAAAAAGCTACTGAGACTCAGATGCCTATTGAAGAACAAAAGGAAAAATAGTTGATGGAGCATGGTGCGGGGGCAGTCATGTAAGTTGAGTTGCCACTTTTTGGCAACCCAACACAAAACCAATATATACGCAGACTTTGTTGGGTTAGCTTATCGGCAACTCAATCTACGAGACTTACCCCCAATCAACAAAACTTTTAAGAACCTTTCATGAAAAAAATTAATGCCAGCGTGGTGATTCCTAGTCATCGGTTTGATGCGTCTAGTATGCGTCGCTTAATTCTCACCGTGGATTTATTTCTAAATCAGGGTTTTGAGGTGGTGATTGCTGATAACTCTGGTTTTATAGACAAGCAGCGTCAATTGCGTGAAGAGTTCGATGATGCCATTGTGTTTGCCGCTACGGAAGCCGATTGTAAGGCAATGGATAATTTTTAGCTGGCTTTGCGGCGGATAAAACTTTTTTGTCTGTTTTGGGCGTGACGCGAACGTTTTTATTTTTAGATTGAGTCATGGGGAATCTCATCAATAAAATAGATAAATAGTGCTAGGTACATATTGCGTATTTTATAACACATCCAATTTCGCATAAGCCAACATCAACTGTTTCACGCCCACGTTTCTAAAATTGACAATCACACTGGCTTTATCGCCTTCGCCTGCACAAGACACCACCACGCCCGCGCCAAACTTAATATGGCTGACTTTTTGTCCTGTCGCATAAGCACCTCTTGCTATTGAAGAACTGGGTACAGGTTTGGGCGCGGTGCTAGGATACGCATTGCGTACCTTTGGTTCTTCTCTGGTTGTAGAGTAGGTTGTGCGAACCCTAGTTTGCATTCTAACGTCTTGCACTAATTCTTCTGGAATATCGCGTAAAAACCGTGATGGTCTAGGATAGGTCTCGCGTCCGTATAGCCGTCTGGATTCTGCATAAGTGAGATACAACTGCGCTCTTGCACGAGTGATGCCGACATAACACAAACGCCGCTCTTCTTCTAAACGGGCGACATCATCCACCGACTGCCCTGAAGGAAATAAACCTTCCTCCATACCAACCAAAAACACCAAATTAAATTCCAGCCCTTTGGCACTGTGTAACGTCATCAGTTGTACGCAATCTTCCGCTTCATCACCTTGTTGTTCGGCAGATTCTAACGAAGCGTGCGTTAAAAAGGATTCTAACTCACTGAGATTTTCTTCATTACCCACATCAAAATAAAACAACTTCGCGGCATTGACTAATTCCGCTAAGTTTTCGATTTTTTCCTCGCCTTTGTCTTTATCTTTTTGATGAAAATCCATTAAGCCACTGGTCTTAATCACTAACTCGACTTTATCACACAGCTCTAATCCTTCGGCTTGTTCACTCAGGCTATGAATCAACTGCAAAAACCCAGCCACCGCACGGCTATTTAAGCGCGTAGCAGCCGTCCATAAGGAAACGTTGTGTTCGCGGGCAATCTGGCGTAAATCATCAATGGCTTTTGCACCAATACCGCGTGTTGGGGTATTCACCACCCGTTCAAATGACGCATCATCATGACGATTAGACAACAAGCGTAAATACGCCAGCGCATTTTTAATTTCCGCTCGGTCAAAAAAGCGTAAACCGCCATAAACCCGATACGGTATGCCTGTTGCCATGAGTCGTTCTTCAAACTGCCGTGATTGGGCATTGGAACGGTATAAAATTGCTGTCTCGCTACGTTTATTGCCTGATTTTATCCATGCGCGGATGCGTTCAATGACAAAATGCGCTTCATCTTGTTCATTGAACGCGGTATAGACTGAAATCAATTCACCATCACCTGTTGTCGTCCATAATTCTTTCGACATGCGTCCTTGATTTTTCGCAATCACTACGTTGGCAGCTTTAAGAATATTGCTGGTAGAACGGTAATTTTGTTCCAGTTTAATCACTTGGTGATTGGGATACTGTTGTTGAAAACGAAACATATTAGCAATCTTTGCACCGCGCCAACCATAGATAGATTGGTCATCATCACCAACGATAAATAAATTATCTTTATCCTTGGTTAATAAACGCAACCACGCATACTGTATCGTGTTGGTATCTTGAAACTCATCGACGTGAACATGACGAAAACGTTGTTGATAATGTTCCAAGAGTTCCGCGTTATCGCGTAATAACTCATACGCTCGTAACAACAATTCGGCAAAATCCACTAAACCTGAACGATGACAAAGTGCTTCATAAGATTCATACACTTGTAAACGTTGCAACTCGTTCGGGTCATCGTAGGGAATAATATCTTTAGCGCGGATACCTTCATCTTTTTGGGCATTGATATACCACTGCATTTCACGCGGCGGATAGGTTTTATCATCCATGTTCAGCGTGTTGAGTATGCGTTTAATCACCCGCAACTGATCGCTGCTGTCCATGACTTGAAAGGTATCAGGTAAATGCGCTTGTGCGGCGTGCCGTCTTAATAAACGGTGCGCGATACCGTGAAACGTGCCTATCCATAAGTTTTGTGTCGGCACATTGATAAGCTGTTCAATTCGACCGCGCATTTCTTTGGCGGCTTTATTGGTAAACGTCACGGCTAAAATACTGTGCGGAGAAACATTATGTTGGCAAATTTGCCACGCAATGCGATGCACTAACACCCGCGTTTTGCCACTACCTGCGCCTGCCAACACTAAAACAGCTTGAGACGGTGCGGTAACGGCTTGATGTTGCGCATTATTTAAAGAGTCGGTAATTTTATGAATATCCATTGCTTATTGCTTGCACATTTTTTTTAGCTGTGTATATTTGCCGATTATTTACGCGGTTGCGTAAACCTACTTGCCAACTAATACCCAGAGGATTTTGAAATGAGTTTTGATTATAAACGTATGATTAAATTTGAACACAATGTCGGTTGCAAAGAAAAACAATACCGCCTTTATGCAGGTTCTGCGGCGTTATTTATTTCTGTATTCACCGCATCCATTGCCTTATTAATGATTGGTTTGATTTTGGTAGCAACAGGCTATTCAGGCTGGTGTCCTGTCTATTCAGGTATGAACAAAAATACCAACGTTGTGAGTGAAGCAACTGAAGAAACACCAGAAGCGAATAGCTAAGCTAAAAGCTTAAATTTTGGAGTCAAAAAATTATTTTTGACTCCGTTTTGTTAGTCTTCCTTACGAAATTCACCTTCTAGCACATTGTTTTCCGCCGTTTTTGTTTGTCCAAAACCACCGCTAGCCTGTGCTAAAACAAAATAATGCTCAATAATATATTGTGCGATTTTCTTACGCGTTGCAGGAATTAAACACGCAAAACCTAGCACGTCAGTAATAAAACCTGGAGTAAGCAATAACGCGCCACCCACTAAAATTAATGGTCCTTCAATCATTTCATAAGCGGGTATTTCACCGCGAGCCAAACTCTCTTGAAAACGCCGAAATGTGGCAAAACCTTGTTGCCGTAACAACCAAGCCCCCAATACTGCGGTAAACACCACCAGTAAAATAGTCGGAAATGCGCCGATAATACTACCAACGCCTAACAGCAAATAAATTTCTGCGAACGGTATAACCAGCACGATTAGCAACAAGATTTGGAAAATTTTCATAATTATAGAGTCTCAAAGGTTCAACTTACGCTAAGGCGCGTGACATGATGACAATATAAAGACAATTGCTGGTAATTTCTAGGATAATATCCATTATTTACTTAATGACTGCTGACCATGACCACTGACTATCAAATCATTTTTTGTACTTGCCCTGATAAGGATACGGCAGAAAAAATCGCACGTTTGTTAGTTGAGAATAACTTAGCTGCGTGTGTGAATATCGTGCCGAACATTACCTCTATTTATCGTTGGCAAGGCGAGACTGAACAAGCTGATGAGTTTTTATTGCTGATAAAAGCCCATCAAGCCACTTATTCAGCACTTGAAAGCATGATAAAAACACACCATCCTTATCAACTACCTGAAATCATTGCCGTTGCTATTGAACGCGGTTTACCTGATTACCTGAACTGGATAGCTTCATGCCACTCATCAACACGTTTTTCTTAATCCTACTACTGTGCTTACAAAGTGCGTTCGCGGCGACTGAAACCTTACCACCTGACCAAGTGTTTCAAGTGTCCGCCGTTGCTATGAATGCCGAACAAATCGAAGTCACTTGGCAAATCATGGAGGGTTATTATCTTTATAAAGAAAAAACCCATATTGATACTAAAACGCCGACGGTTGAATTAGGCAGAGCCGCGTTTCCTGTTGGCGAAATCAAGCATGATGATTATTTCGGCAATATGGAAATTTACCGTCATAGTTTAAAAGTGGTGCAGCCGATAAAAGCCAATGGACAAAATAGCGTAGCGTTATCGCTACGTTATCAAGGTTGTGCGGATCAAGGTATATGTTACCCACCACAAGTTAAAATCGTCACGGTAACATTGCCTGTTCTTAATACCAGTCCAACGGTTAATCCATTGGCGCAATTGCTACAAGGCAGTAAAAAGCAAGACGATTTATTGCCACCTGAACATGCGTTTCAATTTTTTGCTTCTATGAGTGATACCAATACCGTGCAGGTTGATTGGCATATTGCACAGGGTTATTATTTGTATCGGGAAAAAGTACAGTTTGAGTTAATCAACGCGCCCGATGTACAACTGGGCAGTTTTACCATTCCCAATGGCATTCTTAAAGAAGATGAAGCGTTTGGCAAAGTGGAAATTTTTTATGATGAATTAACATTTTCTGTGCCGCTAATCCGCGCAAAATCTACCGCGCAAACCATCACGTTAAAAGCCAGTTTTCAAGGCTGTGCGGAACGCGGCGTGTGCTATCCACCGATGACGCAATCGGTTGAATTAGCGTTGCCTGTTGTTACTAACACCAATAAACCAATACAAGCCACCGCCCCTGTCTTATCCGAACAAGATCAAATTGTCGATTCATTAAAACACGATAGTTTTGCTGTGACTTTGCTGAGCTTTTTTGGTTTCGGTTTGTTGCTCTCACTGACTCCGTGTATTTTTCCGATGATTCCGATTTTATCAGGCATTATTGTCGGACATGGTAATCGCATTAACACCACACGGGCGTTTTTGTTATCGCTCAGTTATGTCATTGCCTCGGCTGTGACCTACACCGTGTTTGGTATACTCGCGGCGTTATTTGGTGAAAACTTACAAACACTGTTTCAACAGCCGTGGATAGTTGGCTTATTCAGCGCGGTGTTTGTGGTGTTATCGCTGTCGATGTTTGGCTTTTATAATTTACAACTACCTGCATCCATACAAACTAAACTGCATAACTCCAGCATTAGACATCAAGATGGCTCATTTTGGGGGGCGGCGATTATGGGGGCGTTATCGTCTTTAATTGTAGGACCTTGCGTTGCCGCACCCTTAGCTGGTGCGTTAATTTTTATTGGGCAGACAGGTGATGCGGTGTTAGGGGGTAGTGCATTATTTGCCTTAGGCTTGGGTATGGGCGCACCGTTATTATTATTAGGTGCATCAGCAGGTAAATTATTACCCAAAGCAGGTGATTGGATGAATGCCACTAAAGCAGTATTCGGCGTGGTGATGTTAGCGATGGCAGTGTGGATGCTTAGTCGTGTTATCCCAGCTACCGTGACTATGCTATTGTGGGCAATGCTATTAGTGTTACCCGCTATTTATATGAGTGCTATAGACTCGTTACCCGAACACGCATCGGGCTGGCGTAAGTTATGGAAAGGCGTGGGCTTAATGATGCTGATTTATGGCGTGTTGCTGATTATTGGCTTGAGTATGGGCAATAGTAATCCATTAAAACCATTACAGGGCTTTGCTTTAGGTAACGCGCAAGCGGCTGAACAAGGTTTAGTGTTTCAACGCATACACTCGATTGCTGACTTAGAAGCCAAACTCAAACAAGCCAGTGCAGAAGGTAAGGGGGTGATGCTGGATTTTTACGCAGATTGGTGCGTATCGTGTAAAGAAATGGAAGCGTACACCTTTACCGATGCCAAGGTAAAACAAGCTCTTAATGGGTTTGTGCTATTGCAAGCCGATGTCACGGCAAACTCTGACGCGGATAAAGCTTTGCTGGAAAAATTTAAATTAATCGGCCCGCCTGCGATTTTATTTTTTGGCATAGATCAACGTGAACACAGCGAAAACCGCGTTATCGGTTATCAGGATGCCGATACTTTCATTAAATCTTTAGCACAAGTTAAATTATGAAATCCTCTGAATTGATTATTATCGTTGCTGTTCTCGCGTTAGGTGTCGGACTCACTGCACGGTTTTTTATCGAACCTGTTAAACAATCTGTACCATTCACTGAATTTAGTTTGCCTGATACAGTAAACAAAGTGCATAACAGTAACGAATGGCAAGGCAAAATTCGTATTATCAATTTTTGGGCAACATGGTGTGCGCCGTGCCGTAAAGAAATACCTGAATTTATTGCCTTACAAGAAAAATACGCCGCTAAAAATGTGCAGTTCATCGGCATTGCTATCGACGAACCAACGGCGGTGAGTGAGTATCTCAAAACCATTGCTATCAATTATCCGATATTAATAGGCGGTGATGCGGCGATGGCATTAGCGCGGCAACTCGGTAATCGTATCGGCGCGTTACCTTATACGGTGGTAGTTGATGCACAAGGTAAAATCATTCATCAACAGGCGGGTGAGTTTATGACAGAAGAATTGCTAAAAGTTATTACGCCATTGATTAAGTAGTCCACGAACAATAGGAAAGACACAAAAATATTTACTATGACTGACATTATAGTGCTTTTTATACTTTTCATGGATGATAGCAAAATAAGCGATTTGTGATTAACAACCGCAAACAACAGCCTTACTGTCGCTATCTGTTACTAAAAACATAATATCTGGACAATCTTAAGTAAATTCGGCAAAATTAGCCCCCGTTGCACAATCCCCCTACTAAAATAAATCTAAAATGGCACAGATTACCGTCTTAAATGGTCCGAATTTAAACTTACTAGGCGTGCGCGAACCTAGTCACTACGGTAACAAAACCCTCGCGGATATTCAGCAAACCTTGGAACAACAGGCAGTGGTATTGAATCACCAGTTAAGTTTTCATCAACACAACGCAGAACATCAACTCGTTGAATTGATTCATCAGGCTTATTACAATCAGGTTGATTTTATTATCATTAACCCCGCCGCCTTTACCCATACCAGTGTTGCCATTCGTGACGCATTACTAGCCACCCAAATCCCTTTTATAGAGGTTCATTTATCAAACGTCCACGCACGCGAACCTTTTAGAAAACACTCTTATTTTTCCGATATTGCCAAAGGCGTTATTTGTGGATTAGGAGCAACAGGATACGAACTGGCCTTACAAGCCGCCCACCAGCTATTAGCCGAGACATCTCATCATGGATATTAGAAAAATAAAAAAACTCATCGAAATTATTGAAGAATCAGGCATTGCCGAGTTAGAAATCAAAGAAGGCGAAGAATTTATTCGCATCAATCGCTATTCTGCCGCGCCTGCGGCTGTTGCTTACGCGCCTGCCCCTGTTGCGGCTCAACCCGCACACGTTACCGCTACTACGACACCAGCCGAAGAAAAAATATCAGGTCATGTTGTTAAATCACCGATGGTGGGTACTTTTTATCGTTCAGCTTCACCAGGTACTAAAGTATTTGTTGAAATCGGTCAATCCGTCATGGTCGGCGATACGCTGTGTATCATTGAAGCGATGAAAATTCTTAATCAGATTGAATCGGATAAAAGCGGTACCATCACTAAAATTCTGGTCGATAACGCCGAACCTGTCGAATATGGTCAACCCTTATTCATCATTGAGTAACACGAACAACGGGGAATCTCATGTTTGATAAAATCGTTATCGCCAATCGTGGCGAAATCGCTCTGCGGATTTTACGCGCTTGTCGAGAGCTAGGCGTTAAAGTGGTTGCCGTCCATTCAGAAGCCGACCGTGATTTAAAACACGTTCGTTTAGCCGATGAATCCGTTTGCATTGGTCCTGCGTCTTCTGCGGAAAGCTATTTAAATATTCCCGCTATTATCAGTGCGGCAGAAGTGACCGATGCCGAAGCGATTCATCCTGGTTACGGCTTTCTGTCCGAAAATGCGGATTTTGCTGAAAAAGTAAAGAAAAGTGGCTTTGTGTTTATTGGTCCGAATGCGGAAACTATTCGTATCATGGGCGATAAAATTTCTGCTAAAAAAGCCATGATTGCCGCAGGTGTGCCTTGTGTGCCAGGTGATAACACGCCGTTATCAGACGATGATGAGGCGAACTTAAAATTAGCACGAGAAATTGGCTACCCCGTTATTATCAAAGCGGCAGGTGGTGGCGGTGGTCGTGGTATGCGTACAGTACACACCGAAGCGGCGTTGACTGGCGCAATTGCAATGACCAAAGCCGAAGCAGGTAGTGCGTTTGGTAATCCAACCGTGTACATGGAAAAATTCTTAGAAGACCCGCGTCATGTTGAGTTTCAAGTCATTGCAGATTCGCACGGCAATGCTATTCATTTAGGTGAACGCGATTGTTCTATGCAGCGTCGTCATCAGAAAGTCGTTGAAGAAGCTCCCGCACCGTTTATTACCGAAGCACAACGTAAATTTATTGGTGAACGTTGTGCGCAAGCCTGTGTTGATATTGGTTATTTAGGTGCAGGGACATTTGAATTTTTGTATGAAAAAGGTGAGTTCTATTTCATTGAAATGAACACCCGTGTACAAGTTGAGCATCCCGTCACTGAAATGGTGACAGGTTTTGACATTGTTAAAGAACAATTACGCATTGCTTCTGGTGAGCCGTTATCCATACGTCAAGATCAAGTCAAGATTACAGGTCATGCCATTGAATGCCGCTTGAATGCTGAAGACCCTAAAACCTTCATGCCTTGCCCTGGAACGATTGAACAATTCCACATGCCTGGTGGTCCTGGTATTCGTTGCGAAACCCATATTTATAATGGCTATAAAGTGCCACCTTATTATGATTCCATGATAGGTAAGCTAATTGCTCATGGTGAAACCCGTGATAGTGCGATTGCGCGTATGAATACTGCATTAAGCGAGTTGATTATTGATGGTATCAAAACCAATATTCCATTACAGCAGGATATTATGAATGATGCAGGCTTTGCCGCAGGTGGGCAAAACATTCATTATTTAGAAAAGAAGCTGGGCATTCATTAACACTCAATCATAGATAATCTCAATATTAGCGTTGGCGCACAAATAATTAAATTAATGAATTTGACAATTTTATTTATTTTTATTGAAAATCAATTTATTACATTAAGTATGCGCCAACACCCTGTTGCCATTCATTATAAATTTGTGAAAAATTGTCTTTCTTTCAATGTGTGGCATGGTTAATTAAGAATAGTTAGCATAATCTACAAAATTTATAACGACAAGACGAGTTAAAAAATGCCAAGCTGTCCGAGATGCCAAAGCGAAGAGAGTAAA
>WSSedA1B3DRAFT_1000029_pt1 | contig 37259 bp, 29 predicted proteins | sample WetSurSiteA1Bulk_FD_9468 | JGI IMG/M metagenome (IMG submission 9468)
TATTAACAAGTTCCGGTGAAATATACAGTATCCCGTAGTAGCCCTCCTTTTCAAATGAGTTTTTCAGATCTTCCACCTTTGCATTTTCAAGGTAAACAAACTCCAAATTCTTGGTATTTTTAATAACATCCTTAAAAAGATCTGAGTTATCTTCAATAACTGCTATCTTTTTAAAATCCTGATCCTGGTTCATCATAACAAGAGTTGGAACAATTATTATTGCCGCCATGAGTATAGGAGCAAGAATTGTCATTATTATGAATGATTTTTTCCTGACCCTTGTCATATATTCCCTTTTTATAATAATTGATATCTTATTCATATTGTGTATTTTACAGTAAAGATTCTGATTTTAAACTTAATTCCTTGCTTCAACAACCCGGATAAAAATCTCATTCATTGAAGGAAGTGAAGGATTAAATGAAATAACCTTGCCTGATTTCAGGGCTGTTTTCAGAATGTCATTTGTGTCAGCACTGCTTTTAGCCTTAAGCCTGATTACGCTTTTATCACCTTCCGTCTGTTTATTAAGAATGTTAAACTGACCATCTCCTTCAAAGGTTACATTTCCTTCAAAAACAACGTCATATTCATTGGCTGCCCATTGTTTGCGGATATCATAAACATTTCCCTCAAGTATTGTTTTTGCCTTGTTGATAAGAGTGATATTATCGCACAGTTCCTCAACCGATTCCATATTATGAGTTGAAAAAATTATTGTGGCGCCTCTTTCTCTGAGAAATAGTATTTCGTTTTTAATGACATTTGTATTTACGGGGTCAAAACCGGTAAATGGCTCATCAAAAATAATGAGTTTCGGTTCGTGGAGAACTGTTATGACAAACTGAACTTTCTGCTGCATTCCTTTTGAAAGCTCTTCCACTTTCTTCCCCCACCATTCAACCATATCAAGCTTTCTGAACCAGTATTTCAGCCGCTTCATAGCTTCTGCTTTCGAAAGCCCTTTCAGCTGGGCAAAATATATAGCCTGTTCCCCGACTTTCATCTTTTTATACAATCCTCTTTCTTCAGGAAGATAACCTATAGACAGAACATCTTCAGGTTTTAACCTTTTGCCATTCAGGAACAATTCACCGGAGTCGGGTCCGGTTATCTGGTTAATTATCCTGATAAGTGTTGTCTTACCGGCTCCATTTGGTCCAAGAAGTCCAAAGATGCATTGTTCAGGCACGGAGATACTTACATTGTCAAGAGCAAGCACTGATCCGAACTGTTTTGTGACGTTTTTTGCTTCAAAAAGTGCCATAAGGTTTTTATGTTGATTAAAAGGAAGTGTAAATATATAAAAATCTCTGTGTTTTTCTGCGTCTATCCATAGACCTCCCTGCAACAAAAAAACTGACACAGAGGATATCCGGAGGAATCACAGAGTGCCACAGAGAAAAATGCTATTGAAAACTATATCTTATTGCTGAAAATACCCCCTCATCCTTTCAAAGAATCCTTTGTCGTCTTTATCGGGTTTTGGTGTGAATGAGTCACTGTCCCTTAGTTTTTCGATTGTCCTCACCTCTTCCCTTGTTATGTTTTTGGGAATCCACACATTGACATTTACCAGCAGATCACCTCTGCCATAGCCATTTACTTCGGGCAGACCCTTGCCTCTGAGACGCAGTATTTTACCCGGCTGGGTTCCGGGTTCTATTTTTATCTTAACATTGTTTTCGACTGTCGGAACTTCGACATTAGTTCCTAGTATTGAATCGGGGATGCTGATGAACAAATTATAAATCAGGTCGTTACCTTCCCTGATAAGTTCAGGATGTTCATCTTCATCAATGACAACCAGCAGATCACCGTTCACGCCACCCCTTCTTGGAGCATTTCCTTTTCCTTCAACGTTCATCTGCATTCCTTTGGCAACGCCGGCAGGTATGTTTATTTTGATTATATCCTCTTTCTGCACTATTCCTTCCCCGTAACATGTGGAACATTTTTTAGTTATTGTCTTCCCTTCTCCGTTGCAGGAAGGACATACGGATGTTGTCTGCATCTGGCCTAAAAGGGTATTTGTGACACGGGTTACGTGACCTGAACCCCGGCAGGTGGTACATGTCGACATGCTGTTCTGATCGGCAGCTCCCGATCCTCCGCATGTACTGCATGGAACATATTTATTGACTTTTATTTTCTTTTCCGTCCCGGCCGAAATTTCCTGGAGCGTCAGTTTTACTTTTACCCTCAGGTTACTTCCTTTATTGACTCTTCTTCCGCTGCTGCGCCTTGAGCTGCCAAATCCTCCGAATCCGCCGAAAGCATCACCAAATATATCGCCGAATGAAGAAAATATATCTTCCATGGTCATTCCGGCCCCGCTAAAACCACCACCTGAATTTCCTAAACCTTCATGTCCAAAACGGTCATACCTGGCCCGTTTTTCATCATTGCTCAAAACCTCGTAAGCGGAAGCTGCTTCCTTGAAATTCTCTTCCGCCTTCTTATCTCCTGGATTCTTATCGGGATGATACCTCAATGCCTGCTTCCTGTAAGCCTTCTTTATCTCCTCCTTAGTAGCCCCCTTCGAAACACCAAGCACCTCATAATAATCTCTTTTTTCCATCCCTTATTTTTTTTAACCTCTCTAAACTTTCTGGCTTTGCAGGAAAGATTCATACTACTCACCAATTACTACTTTTGAATGTCTTAAAATCTTATCCTTCAGAAAATAGCCTTTTGAAACGACTTCCACTATTTTACCTTTTTTATCCTCTTCGGTTACTGGAATTTTGGCAACTGCATCATGGAGATCAACGTTAAAATCGCAGTTAAGCGATTCAATCTCTTTCACCCCCTGTTGCTTAAGAAAATCAGATAATTTGTTATATATAATATCTATGCCTACTTTTATTGAGGCACTATCAGTTGTCGNTTCCAAATGCTTTGCAGCTCTTTCAAAATCATCCATAAAAGGCAGAATATTCTTAAGAAGCTCTTCTCCTGCATATTTGGAGATATCCATCTTTTCTTTCAGAGTACGCTTTCTATAGTTGTCAAATTCGGCTGACAATCTGAGGTATTTATCCTGCATCTCTGCCAGCTTTTCTTCAAATGACTTCTCATCCGCTATTTTTTTGTCAGATGCCGGTGTGCCGTCAGTTCCGGATTCTGGAGTATTCTCCTCTGCCTTTTCATCCTTTGCCTGCTCCTGCTGGTTATCCCAATCTTCCTTGGCTAGGTCCTTATAATCTTTATTTTCAGTTGTTTCTATCTGCTCTGGCCCTTTTTTATCTTCTTCTTCCGATGTCTTTTTCTTTACCATCCTTAGATATATTTCAGTTTGAAAGTAATGCTATCAAAATTTCTGCCAATACCAAATAATTGACAAATTGACATGAATTCAAAGGCGCAACGGCACAAAAGTAAATAGATCCCTTCCTGGGAGGGGAAGGGGGTGGGTTGTTTTATTAAATTTCTTACATCCCCCTACCCCCTTCAAAGGGGGAATTTATTGGTGTTACACCTTTGCTCCTTCGTGCCTTCGCGCCTCAACACCGTCATGCCCTCAGACCCTTGTAATATCTGCGCCGAGTGCATTGAGACGAGCATCGATATTCTGATAACCCCTGTCGATCTGTTCGATATTGTGAATTTCACTTTTACCGTCGGCCGATAATGCGGCAATAAGCAATGCTACACCAGCCCTTATATCAGGTGAAGACATAGTAGTTCCCCTTAGATGTATCATCTTATCAAGGCCTATCACAGTTGCCCTGTGAGGATCGCAAAGGATTATCTGTGCTCCCATGTCTATCAGCTTGTCGACAAAGAACAGACGGCTCTCAAACATCTTCTGATGGATTAGCACTGCTCCTTTTGCCTGTGTTGCCGTGACCAAAAAAACGCTGAGAAGGTCAGGGGTAAGCCCGGGCCAGATTGCATCAGCAATAGTCATTATTGATCCGTCGATGAATGTCTCAATCTCATAGTGTGCCTGCGCTGGTATGAAAATGTCATCATCCTGTCGTTCGAATTTTATTCCTAAACGGCGGAAAGAATCAGGTATAATACCCAGGTTCTCATAAGAAACATTTTTTATTCTGATTTCCGAGCCTGTCATTGCTGCAAGCCCTATAAATGATCCAACTTCTATCATATCTGGCAGGATGGTATGTTGGCACCCTCCCAGCTTTTTCACTCCATCAATATACAGCAGGTTCGATCCTATCCCTTCAATCTTCGCTCCCATTGAGACCAGCATTCTGCATAACTGCTGTATATATGGTTCACATGCAGCGTTATAAATTGTGGTCCTGCCTTCTGCCAGGACCGACGCCATGATAATATTTGCGGTTCCTGTCACTGACGCTTCGTCAAGATGTATGTAAGCGCCTGATAATGAAGCTGCATCAATCTTGAAAAAGGGGTCTGAAGTGTCAAATTCAAACCTGGCTCCCAGTTTTTGAAAACCGGCAAAATGTGTATCTACTCTACGTCGTCCTATTTTATCACCACCTGGTTTTGAAATAAAAGCCCTTCCAAATCGGGCCAGCAATGGTCCGACAATCATAATTGATCCTCTGAGGCTTGCACTTTGAGTCCTGAACTGTAGTGTCTGAAGATAATCGAGATCAATATCCACAGCTTCAAAACTCATAACCGATTCTGTTTCTTTAGAGATTTTTACTCCAAGGGAACCGATCAGTTCAATAAGTTTATTAACATCACTGATGTCCGGGATATTGAAAATTGTAACTTTTTCAGGAGTTAACAGAGTTGCACAGATTACTTGCAGAGCTTCATTTTTTGCTCCCTGGGGAATTATTTCACCTTTTAGTGGTTTGCCTCCCTGAACAATAAAACTACCCATTAATGACGAATATGTCCTTTTTTCTTGATGTATTGTTTATTCTGCTGTTTTCCGTGAGGTTTACCCATCTGCGGTTTCCTTTTAACAGGGGGTAGAAGCTCCTTGACTTCAAGAATTCTAACTCCATCGGTTATTTTCAATCTGCCGCCCGACAACAATTTCATGTCGCCGATAATCACCTCATCACTGACTTGTCCACGGTTCCAGGTAATATATGACTTTTTCATCTGGTTGACTATCAGGTTAGTAAGATATTCTTTTTCTTCGCCATCATCCATCTCCGAAGCTGCATCGATCATCATTTCTATTATTCGGCCATAATGAAGATACCTTATATCACCCTGTTTGTATGGAATCTGTTTGGGCTTTTCAACGAATTTCGAAGGTTCTGGCGGATCGAAAGGGCCATCGATATCAAGGTCAAAATCAGCAATGAGAGAAAGATGGTCCCATAACTTATGTTTGAAATCTCCGATGTCACGTATCTGGGGATTCAGGTTCCCCATTATCTGAATTATTGTCCTGGCAGCACGGTTTCTTTCTTCCCTGTTTTCGATGGTTTTTATATGATCGACCATCTTCTGAACATTTCTTCCATACTCCGGCAATGCCATTCTTTTACGCTGGGTATTGTAATCGTAATTCATCACCTGTCGACTGTTTTTTGCAAAGCTAACAATTTAAAGCAAATATAACCAAGTTGAGGGTCACAGATTAAGGGTTATTGTTGAATAAAATCATCCCTCTTCCTAACCTTCCAGCCAGGCGGAAATTTGAAAAGGGTAATTCTCAGAAGAAAAATAATTGGTAGATCTTATATCATTCTATTTATAACTTTGGAAGATTTATACTCAGATCCATGAAAAGCATTTTAACAACGGTTTTGTTCCTGATATCAGTACTTTCTTTATCAGCCAGCGACGGCTACAAAAGAAATCCCATGATTGATGTAATCAATTATAATTTCCGGATTTCAATTAGTGATACCAGTGATACTGTTTATGGAGAAGCAACAATTTTATTAAGCTTTAAAGATGAGATATGCTCTATGGAATTTGATCTGAAAAACCTTAAACCTGACGGAAAAGGTATGAATGTCGACTCTGTAGTATTCAGTGAATGTGCAATTAAATGGGTACATCATGAAAACAAAATCTCTGTGACTCCTCAAAAGGCTTTGAAAAATAGTAGCAACGGGACTTTAAGAATAGTTTATCATGGAATACCTTCCGACGGACTGATAATTTCAAAAAACAAATTTAAGGACAGAACATTTTTTTCAGATCACTGGCCCGACAGGGCAAGCAATTATCTTCCATGTGTTGATCATCCGTATGATAAGGCAACAGTTGATTTTATAATTATTGCGCCTGAACATTATGAAATTGTCGCAAGTGGCTATCTGCTTGAAGAAAGCCATTTGCAGAGCAACCTGAAAATGACACACTGGAAGGAGGAGGTTCCTCTGGCAACCAAAGTTATGGCCTTCGGAGCAGCTGATTTTGATTTCAAGCTTGCTGGAATTGCTGATAACATCCCTGTCTGGACCTATGTTTATAAGGAAAACAGGAGTGAGGGATTCAGCGATTATGCCGTTGCCATTAAACCTGTCAGTTTTTTCAGCAATCTGATAGGCAACTTTCCCTATGAAAAGCTGGCTAATGTGCAGTCTAAAACAATATTCGGAGGTCTTGAAAATGCAAGCTGCATTTTTTATTCTGAAAATTCTGTTACAGGGAAAGGTAAAGCAGAAAACCTTATTGTACATGAGGTCGCACACCAATGGTTTGGCAATTCGGTCACTGAGAACGATTGGTATCATATCTGGTTAAGTGAAGGTTTTGCGACATACCTTACAGCAGTTTATCTCGAAAAGAACTATGGCAGGGAGCAACTTACATCTGAGATGAAAACTTGCCGCGAACATGTGCTGAATTATTATCTGAGGTCACCATTCGCTGTGATTGACACAACAGTTACCAGCCTGATGAGGTTGCTGAACGCTAACACCTATCAGAAAGGTGCCTGGGTGCTGCATATGCTTAGGCGTGATCTGGGTGATGATATATTCTGGAAAGGGATAAGATCTTATTATGAACGTTATAAAAATGGGAATGCCCTGACAGCCGATTTTGAAAGAGTGATGGAAGAAACCGGAGGGAAAGATCTTAGAGGTTTTTTTAATCAATGGCTATATCTTCCAGGTCAGCCTGATCTTAAAATCACAAGCAAGCCTGCACAAAGGAGGGAAATGACTGAAATTACAATTGAACAAACTCAGCCAACTCTTTTCAGTTTCCCTCTTGAACTGTTAATAAATTCACAGGAAGGCACATTCAGAGAGACTATCCGGGTAACCGAAAGGATCTCAAAATTAACTGTTAAAACCGGGAAGGTGAATGAAATAACCCCTGACCCGGATGTGAATCTGTTGTTCAGGCTGATGAAGGATTAGAACTTTTATAGGCCAAGAAAGCGGATTGCAATTCCTGAAAGGAAAATCACTGCGCCGGCAATAAGATTACTATATTTTTCGACTGGTTTCAGGTTTATTTTACTAAATCCCATTTTGAATGCCAGTACAATTGACATCATAGTTGCAATAGTAACCGCCGAGAAAAGCAAAGAAACCAGAACGGCGCCACGGATATTGTTTTCAGCTGCAGGGTACATTATTATCGGGATCAATGGTTCGCACGGCCCAAAAACAAAAATCAGGAACAGAATCCATGGAGTCGTTGATGCTGTATTTTTTTCATGAAGATGAGTATGTTCCATGTGATGGTCGTGTTCGTGAGTGTGGTTTCCCTTATCAAGATGAAAATGAGGATGAGAATGCCTTTTTTTTCTGTAAAGGTTCCTGATGCTTATTATCATATAAACCAGGCCAAAGGCAATAAACAGCCAGGCAGCAATATTTCCCCTGACCGATTCAACAGCTGTTATCTTGCTAACTGAAATTCCGACTGCAATACCAACCAGACCAAGAATGACAGAGCTCAGAACATGTCCAATACCGCAGAAAAATGTAACTGTCATTGTTTTTTTCAGGCTCCACTTCTTTGCCTCGCTCAGAACAATAAATGGCAGATAATGATCTGGTCCCAGCAGAGTATGGATAAATCCGATTGAGACTGCCGTTACGGAGAGAAGCATTATAGAGTTGTCCATTCTGAAGGTTTACTGAAAGAGAAATCTGAACCTATAATGCAATTATAGGTATATATTTTCATAAATACAATAAATGACTAAAGACCATAGACTCATAATCGTTAATCTAGGCCTTATGGCCTTGATTAATAGACTTTAGTAGAAAAGGGCTTTAGTCCCTAATGTATTTAAGTTCATCCATTTTCCACCTGAAAAAATGAATTCATTTATCCTTGTATTTTGATTGTATAGCAGATTCCTTGAGTTTTTAATGAAAAGCTTCATTTTCTGATAGTCTTCGGGTCTGGAAAAGAAATCAGATTTGTTCTCGAAAATAGAACATGGCAAAATGAAAAATTTCTTCCTGTAAGTTTCGATAGGAGTATAAACCCATGTGAGATAGTACCCTGCATCTGAAACGTAAAGTGAATCAATTTTCTTAACCAATTCGATCCTGACCATTGCACCCCCATCCCTGTGAATGGTTCTTTGGTTCGAAACATAATTGCCAAGTGAGTAAACCATAATTCTGTCCTTAGTGTCAGCATCACTTTTTGTCCATTCCATTTTTTGAAGGACATGCGGATGAGAACCTATTATAATATCAACTCCAAGATTGAAAAAATAATCAGCCATCTCTGTCTGGCTTTTTGATGGGATTGTGTCATATTCCGTCCCCCAGTGAAGGAACAGTATAATTGCATCGGGATTTTTCATTTTAGCTTTTTCAATATCTGCAGTTACCATTGCTTTATCAAGCATATTCACAATCTGGGGGGGAGCAACAGTTATACCGTTGGTTGCATAAGTATAATTCAGCAAAGCAAGGGAAAATCCGTTTTTTTCGATGATCATCGGATAAAGTGTATCGCGGGCAGCAGGATCAGAAAATGTTCCTGTATGTTGTATTCCCAAACTGTCGAGCCTGAAGATAGTCCCGGATATACCTTTTTTACCTCTGTCGGCAGCATGATTGTTGGCAGTGACAAAAACATCGATTCCTGCATTTTGACAAGCAGCTGCAAGGGCGGCAGGTGAGCTAAATGTCGGATAACCACTATATGGAGGACCGGCAAGAGTGACTTCAAAATTTGCTATCGTAACATCTGCCTCAGAAATTTCATTCTTTATGTACTGGAAAACATCATCATAATTAAAAATATGTGTTTCCCTGTTTTCTGCCGACCAGATCTGTTCATCGTGGCCCATGATATCGCCTAAAAAAAGCAATGAGATTTTTTCCGGTGAGGGGTCTGCGTTCTGTGCAGTAAGCAGAAATGAATTGGCAGCTATCAGCAGAAGGGAGTTTATCTTTCTGAGCATAAAATATTTCCGTTTAAAGAATGCCTAAAATTAATAATTATTAAATTTGCCCGCTCAATTGAAGGAATCTAATTACTGAGTCAAAAATTCGATGAAAGAACCGGAAAATCATCGTGATATTAAAAAACTGTCTCTCATTGGTGTGATAGTTACAATGGGGATTGTGTTCGGCGATCTTGGAACCAGTCCTCTTTACACAATGAAGACTATTCTGATAGGGGGGAGGGATAATTTCAATGAACTTCTGATCTATGGAGCTTTATCCTGCATTTTCTGGACAATGACTTTATCAACAACAATTAAGTATGTAATTATAACCCTCAGGGCAGATAACAATGGTGAAGGAGGAATTTTTGCGCTTTTTGCGCTGATGAAAAATAAATCCTCCTGGGCTGCAGCTCTTACGATGATCGGAGGTGGGGCTTTACTTGCCGATGGTGTGATAACTCCCTCAATAACAGTAACATCGGCCATAGAGGGACTCAGGATGGTCAATCCGGGAATTCCGGTTGTTCCCATTGTACTGATAATAATTGCAGCACTCTTCTTTATCCAGCAATTCGGGACCAATTTTGTCGGAAGCTCGTTTGGTCCTATAATGATGGTATGGTTTACAATGCTCGGATTGCTTGGAATATCTCAGATAATTCTGCATCCTGTTATTCTTCATGCTGTCAATCCGGTGTATGCTTTCAGGTTTCTTTCAGAATACCCGGGCGGTTTTATCCTTTTGGGTGCAGTTTTTTTATGTATAGCCGGTGCGGAAGCTCTTTATGCAGATCTTGGTCATTGCGGCCGGAAAAACATACAGGTTTCATGGATTTTTGTGAAGTTATGTCTTCTGATGAATTATTTCGGACAGGGAGCATGGCTGATAATAAATTTTAAGCCCGGATCGGATTTCAATCCTTTCTTTGAAATTATGCCTGAATGGCTGCTGATCCCAGGTATTCTTCTCGCAACCGCAGCAGCAATTATTGCAAGTCAGGCCATAATCAGCGGCTCTTTTACACTGATAAGCGAAGCTATATCATTGAACTTCTGGCCAAGGATCAGGGTACTGCACCCGACATTTGTCAAGGGTCAGGTCTATCTGCCATTTGTAAACTGGTTTCTCTGGATTGCATGTTCAATAGTTGTTTTCTCATTCCAGAGATCTGAAAACATGGGTGCAGCATACGGTCTGGCAATTACTATTACAGAGATTATGACAACATTTTTACTGTCCTACTATTTATATCAAAAAGGGGTGAACCACAGGCTGATACTTATTCTGATAATGGTGTACCTTACAATTGAGGGGAGTTTCCTTATAGCCAACCTTTACAAGTTTAAGAACGGGGGATGGTTCACCTTTGTGCTGGCTTCGATTTATTTTCTGATAATGTTCGGCTGGTATTTCGGCAGGAAAATAAAGAACAGATATATAACATTTGCGAATCTGAATAAGTATACCGACCTTTTTAAAGATCTCTCTAATGATGAGTCTGTTCCAAAAACAGCAACTAATCTTGTTTATATAATAAGAGCCAACAGAAAAGACCAGGTCGAATCGAAAGTCATTTATTCGATTTTTCAGAGACAGCCTAAAAGAGCGGATACCTACTGGTTGCTTCATGTCGACAGGGTAAATGATCCGAATCAGTTTGATTACCAGGTTACCCAGATCATTCCCGGACTTCTGATAAGGGTAGATTTTCACATAGGTTTCAAGGTCGAACCAAAAATCAATCTTTACTTCAGGGAAGTTATAGAGGATCTTGTAGTAAACGGAGAGATTAANGTCGAAAGCGGGTATGAATCATTGAGGAAATACACAGTGCCTGGCGATTTCAAGTTTATTCTCATAGAAAGAATTATGCCGAGGGATTTCAAACTCAGCAACTGGGAAAATATAATACTTGCCTTAAACAGCATTGCAGTCAAGTTGAATATAACCGACATAAGATCCCTTCAGCTCGATCCGACAAATACCACAATTGAACAGGTCCCAATACTGATCGATCAGCCAAGCCACCAGAGGATTACACGAATGAATCAGCCGTAATAATCTTGCAATGAAAGAGGAAAAAGGACATCGTGATATCAGTAAACTCTCAATTGGTGGATTAATAGTTACGCTTGGTATTGTTTATGGTGACCTGGGGACCAGCCCGCTTTACACGATGAAAGCCATTGTGCTGGGTGGCGGCGGAAAAATAAGCGACCTTTTGATTTACGGATCATTATCATGTATTTTCTGGACTCTAACACTTCAGACAACTGTCAAATATATTCTTATTACTTTAAGGGCTGATAATAAAGGCGAAGGAGGTATCTATGCCCTTTTTGCACTTGTGAGGAAGAAGTCTTCATGGGCAGCAATTCTTACAATGATCGGAGGATCAGCCTTGCTTGCCGACGGGGTAATTACGCCTTCAATAACTGTTACCTCTGCAATTGAAGGTTTAAAACTATTTAATGACGGAATACCTGTTATTCCGATAGTGCTTTCAATTTTCGCCGCACTTTTCTTTATCCAGCAGTTCGGGACAAATTTTGTAGGAACCTCATTCGGACCTATGATGGTAATATGGTTTTTAATGCTGGGAGTTACAGGCTTTTCTCAGCTCATTTATCATGCAGATATTATAAAAGCAGTCAACCCTGTCTATGCCGTAAGGTTCCTGACTGAATATCCCGGCGGATTTATCCTTCTTGGTGCAGTATTTCTCTGCACAACTGGGGCTGAAGCTCTTTATTCAGATCTGGGTCACTGCGGCAGGGCAAATATCAGGATATCCTGGATCTTTGTAAAGATCATGCTTCTGTTAAACTATTTCGGTCAGGGAGCATGGATAATAATGAATGAGACATCAGGAGGAAATACTAATCCATTCTTTGCAATCATGCCATCCTGGTTTGTACTACCCGGGGTCATTATTTCGACAGCTGCTGCAATTATCGCGAGTCAGGCACTGATTACCGGATCATTCACTCTCCTCAGTGAGGCAGTCTCCTTAAATTTCTGGCCAAAAATAAGGATCCTGTATCCAACACAAGTAAAAGGCCAGGTCTATCTCCCTTTTGTTAACTGGTTTCTCTGGATAATGTGCAGCCTTGTGGTAATCTTCTTTAAGGAGTCTTCCAACATGGAGGCAGCTTATGGTCTGGCTATAACTATTACAATGATAATGACCACTTTACTTCTGTCATACTACCTGTTTCAAAAAAGCGGAAGTGGTTATTTCCCATTACTGATACTGGTCATTTACCTTACTATTGAAGGAGGATTCCTGATTGCTAACCTGCATAAGTTCAGATATGGAGGCTGGTTTACTTTGCTCCTTGCATCAATTTACTTTCTTGTAATGCTTAGCTGGTATTTCGGCAGAAAGATTAAAAACCGTCATATCAGATTCTCAAATCTTGCCGACCATCTTGCTCTTATCAGTGATCTGAGTAAAGACAAATCTGTTCCAAAAACTGCTACTAACCTGGTTTATGTTATTAAAGCAAACAATAAAGACCAGGTAGAATCAAAGGTTATTTATTCCATTTTTCAGAAACAGCCTAAAAGGGCTGAAACATACTGGCTGCTTCATGTCGACAGAGTGGATGAACCTTATCGTTTTGATTACGAGTTTAATCAGATCATCCCTGGAATCCTTATGCGGCTTGATTTTCATATAGGATTTAAAGTTCAGCCAAAAATAAACCTCTATTTCAAGGAGGCTCTTGAAGATCTTGTCCATTCAGGCGAAATAACCCTCGGGAGCAGCTATGAATCACTTAAAAAGCACGGTTTCCCTGGTGACTTTAAATTCGTACTTATTGAAAGGATCATGATCCGTGACTACAAGCTTTCTAAATGGGAGAATTTTATTCTGACACTGAACAATATTACCAGAAAGATAAGTATTTCCGATATAAGAGCCCTTCAGCTTGATTCGACCAATACTGTGACTGAACAAGTCCCGATTTTAATAGATCAGCTGTACAATCGGAGAATAAAACGTACAGGAATTGGATAAAAACATTGATTGTTCAGCGTGTCCGTTTTTTTCTGAGGATATTAATTGCACACAGGTATCCACTGAATATTGCACCTGAAAAACCACCTCCGGTGTTTCCCCAGGCAGATGCAATATGCAGATTATCAAAAATCCCGGAGAGATTTACAGCTGATTTATCCGGTAACTGGGCAAATCCGTAAACAGCTCCCCCCGGATTAGAAGTATAATCTTTTATTGTAGCAGGAGTGCCAACTTCATAATACTCAATTTCAGAAGCTATGCCAGGGATAAGATTTTCAATTCTTTGAATAAATATCTTTGCTGTCTCTTCTTTCTTTTTGTTATATTCTTCCTTGGATAATAGTTCCCAGTCTTTCAGATAATCAATACAACAGATAGCTCCAACACTCTTTCCTTCAGGTGCAAGTCCCGAATCAATCTGTCCATAATCGATAAAAGTAAAACTCCTGTTGTGGAAATCTGCCTGATTGTTGTTAAAAATATCTGCCTGAGTTTTAATTGAACTATCAAATACAAAAGTTGAATAATGATTGTTACCTATGGTCTTTAGAGAATTCTTAAAGCCGAAGTATATTGTCAGCAATGATGAACCAGGTTTCTGGCTTTTGATTTCGTTCATTAACTTAATCCCAGGTTCTTCTGTTAATAAACCCGGTAAATTTGGTATTGCTGTATTGGCAATTATCTCATCTGCATAAGCAGTAATAATTGAGGATGAAGAATCTGCTCTCTTTTTGCAGGTTACTCCTTTCACTTTGGTTCCTTCAGATATTATTCCCGTAGCAAGATGGTTCAATAGAATGTCCCCGCCGTGATTTCTGATATATGCAGCGAGATGATCAGACAGATTTTGGGAGCCTCCTTTAATAAAGCTGGCGCCTCCTTTAAAATAGCTCCCCTGAGCTACTGAGTAATAAGTCAGTGATATTGAATAAGGATCATCGTGGAAATATCCGAGATTACCCAGTAAGACAAGTTTAAGATCCTCATTATGGATTATCGAATCAAGAAATTCCCCCACACTTTTGTCTTTTATAATTCCGCTTTGGGCAGATTTCCTTTTTGGATTAAGTATCTGATCAAAAAAAGCTTTTATGCCTTCAGTTTCTGAAGGGAATTCCTTTCTGAGGATCTTCATGGCTCCTTCAGGATCATGAGGTATAGAAATATTAAGATGTTCTCTGACAAAATGGTAGAATTCCGGCACCCTGATAAATTCAATGTTCCCGAAAACGTCAAGTTCACTGAAAATTCTTGATTTCATGTCGCCTGGGAAAGGTCCGTCCATTTCATGTAACCCTACCTCCATGGTAAAATCACCCCTTTTAAAAGTTGTCGCACAACCTCCTGGTTTACTGTGCTGTTCTATGAGTAAAACCCTCAGGCCTTCTTTTGCAAGTTTAGCACCGGCTGTCAGACCTCCCAAACCTGCTCCAATTATTATAATATCATATATCATCTGGTAATCTATTTAGTTTCAGGAATAGGATATCTTTTGAATTCCCGGCTCCTATCGAAGAGGTACCTGTATGTAATGTAGTTCTTTACAGGGACGCATCCGACAGAAACAAATATTTTCCTCATCTTTGGATTAAAGTCGGCCACCCAGGAGAATTCAATTTCTGTATAATGTGGTTTTTTTTCAAATACCTTCCTGATGTTCAGAATGAAGGCCGATTCGATTCCAAGTCCCTGATATTTTGGTATAACACCCATTAAAAGAGCTTTTGCCCTGGTTATGGTTCTTCGTTTTTTAAGATAAAAGAACTTGATCATGCTGATCAGATCCAGTTTCCCGTTCAGATGTTTCAGGATCTGATTCAGATCAGGGAACATAAGATAAATAGCAATAGGTTTTCCCTCAAAATATGCAAGCCAGATAAATTCTTCATCGACTATTGCTTTTGCTTTCCATAGGACACCTCTTATATAATCTGGTTCAAGAGGCTCAAAATGAAACTTAAATGAGGACCATGCTTCATTGAATACTTCTGCAAAGTCCAGAGTATATTCTTTCTCATCTTTCCATGTAAAGTGACGGAACTCATACCCAGGTTTAACAGATACCCAATCAGCTATTTTAAGGAATCTTTCAGGAAGGGGTTTGGTAATATCAAGGTGAAAGCCTTCCATATTGTAATATGTCATAAAACCATATGATTCAAAGAGATCCTGGTAATACGGATGATTATATGGTACATCAAATGACGGATGCGTAAATCCACCAACAAGCAAGCCCCAGTATTTGTCACTCTCTCCGAAATTTATCGGTCCGTCCATTGCCTCCATTCCTTTTGATTTCAGCCATTCCTCTGCAGTCTTAAAAAGCATAAATGCTGAAGGTTTATCGTTGATACATTCAAAGAACCCCATGCCACCTGTTGGCTGTTCATAGGAGTGAGAAAGATTTGTATTAATAAATGCCGCTATTCTCCCTGTCAGATTGTTTTTATCGTCAACCAGGATCCATCTCTCTGTTTCACCATGCCGGAAATAGGGATTTTTTAACGGATTAAAAATTGCTTCTATGTCATTGTCCAGAGGACATACCCATGTTTTATCATCCTTATAGATTGTTTTTGCAGTCTGCAGGAAATCTTTACTTGTCTTCCTGTCAGTTACTCTTATGATTTTCATATTCAGGCCGTCAGCTATAGTATTACTGGTTATTTCATATAGATCTGATCCAGGATATTCCTGTATTTTTTTGAAATAAACTGACGTCTTAGTTTTAAAGTAGGAGATAGTTCCCCGGTTGCAGGGGTCCACTCGTCCGGAACCAGTCGGAACCTGTTGATCCTTTCCGGTGGGCTCAGCCGTTTATTGATTACTTCAATTTCTGTATTAAAAACTGAGGTTATTTCAGGTAGCCGGATCATTTCACCAGGATCAGAAAATGAGATTCTATTTGCCTTCTTCCATTCATCAAAATATTTGAAATTTGGAGAAATAAGTGCACTGGCAAATTTTTCATGTTCTCCCACGACCATTATCTGGTCTATAATAATTGATTCCTTAAACTTATTTTCAATTAACTGGGGTGCGATAAATTTACCGTTGGATAATTTAAATATCTCTTTCTTCCTGTCAGTCACCATAAGAAACCTATTTTCATCAAGGTAACCGATATCCCCTGTATGAAACCATCCATCATTATCAAAAACCGATTTTGTAAGATCAGGATCGTTAAAATACCCGATCATTACATTTGGCCCCTTGCACAGGATTTCACCATCTTCTGCTATTTTGACTTCCACTCCCTCTATCACTGTTCCGACTGATCCAAGTTTTACACCTCCTTTATGTGTCCTGTTGATTGTAATAATTGGGGATGTTTCTGTCAGTCCGTACATGTTTATTATTTTGATGCCTGCTGCCCAGAATATCCTTTCCAGCCTGGGCTGAAGACTTGCACCACCACATCCCACTATTCTGACATTTCCACCAAGGGCTATCCTCCATTTACTGAAGATGAGCTTATCGGCAATTTTAAGTTTTTTCTCATAGAGCCAGCCATTTTCACCGAATGGTTTGTATTTTAAACCAAGCTTTACCGCCCAGAAGAATAATGATTTTTTTATTCCTGTAAGCTTCTTCCCTTTTGAAATAATAACATCATAGAATTTTTCAAGAACACGCGGTACGGCATCAAATCCATCAGGTTTAATCTCCTGCATGTTTGCAGCAATGGATCCCATATTTTCAGCATAATAGATACTGGTGCCACTATACTGGGTCTGATAATTTCCAAGCCGTCCGCCGACATGACATAACGGCAAAATACTCAAATACTTATCGGTAGGTTTTAAATTAAAAACTGCTGCAGCGGAAATGAAATTGCTCACAAGGTTCTTATGAGACAGCATAACTCCTTTTGACTTTCCGGTTGTTCCTGAGGTATAGATCAGAGATGCAAAGTCATCCGGTCTGATTTGATTTTTTATTGTCTCGACCTCCAGTCTTGTCTTTGCAGAGCATAATTTCCCCTTTTCAACTATCTGCAGCCAGCTTCTGATGCCTTCTACCTCGTCAAACGTATAAATATCTGCGGAAAATCCGGCACTATTAAAGGCACGACTAACACATTTATNTAATTTCTTATCAGAAATAATAATCATTCTGGCACCGGAGTTTCCAATAACATATTCATATTCTGCTGTGTTAAGTGATGTAAATACAGGAACATGAATTATTCCAAGCATTGACATTCCGATGTCAATAAAATTCCATTCAGGCCGGCTGTTGGATGCAGTTACAATTTTGTCACCACGCCTATAACCCAGCTCATAAAGTCCATAACAGAAATTATAAGCATACTCGAAATATTCCTGTGAGCTGTACTTTATCCAGTTCCCATTTTGTTTGAAGCATAAAGCATCATCCTTTGGAAAATTCTGCTTGTATCTGTCTAACAGATCAAAAGTTCTGGTCACATTCATGAAATCTCCTAATCTTAAGTAGGGTAGATTATTTTTTCTTCTGCAAAATTAGCAAAATTGCGATCTTAAAATACAATTATGATAATTTGAATTGCACAGGAAATTGATAATGTTTACTTTGTTCCGGTAATCTCTTAACAGCATTTTTCAGATGAACGCAATGCCATTTGTAATAGGGTCTATTGCATTGTTTGCACTTGCTTACCGGTTATATTTCAGTTTTGTAGCAGCAAAAGTGGCAGTAAGGAACGATCTTGGCCAGACGCCAGCTTACAGGCTGTATGACGGACAAAACTATTATCCCATGAACAGGTGGGTATTGTTTGGTCATCATTTTGCAGCAATTGCAGGTGCCGGACCACTTGTGGGTCCTGTACTTGCAGCACAGTTTGGTTTCATGCCAGGTTTCCTGTGGATGCTTATTGGAGCTGTGATGGCTGGAGCCGTGCACGATTTTATAATTCTGACCGCATCGGTCCAGCATGACGGGAAATCACTTGCAGCAATAGCAAAAGAGGAGATTAACAAAGTAAGCGGTGTTACCACATCATTTGCTATCATACTGATAATTATTGTTGCTCTTGCAGGGCTGGGTCTTGTTGTTGTAAATGCCCTTGCAGAGAGTTCATGGGGTACTTTTACAATAGCATCGACAATTCCAATAGCAATTATTATGGGTATATGGATGTTCAGGATAAGAAAAGGAAAGACCCTCGAAGCAACAATTTTCGGAGTAATAATGCTGATATCCGCAGTTATTGCCGGCCGTTATATCCCCGGTTCCTCAATTGCCGGATGGTTTTCATTTGATCATAAGACTCTGACTATCCTTATTGCTGTCTATGGATTCCTTGCATCAGTCCTGCCTGTATGGTTTCTCCTTTCTCCCCGTGATTATCTTAGCTCCATAATGAAAATATCAGTTATCACCTTACTTGCAATTGGGTTGATAATTGTTGCTCCTGAAATAAAAATGCCCGCATTTACTGAGTTTGGAAAAGGAGGAGGGCCAATAATCCCCGGGAAATTGTTTCCATACCTGTTCATTACAATTGCATGCGGAGCAATTTCGGGATTCCACGCACTTGTAAGCTCAGGTACAACACCTAAGATGATAATGAAAGAATCTGATATAAAACCAATTGCAGTCGGAGCAATGCTTACTGAAGGTGCAGTAAGCATAATGGCACTGATTGCCGCAACAAGCCTTCTTCCCCTTGATTATTTCCAGATAAATGTGCCGGTTGATAAACTGCAGGCAATTCTCCCAAGACTTCATGAAATGGGTTTTACGGAATCGAATCTCGATCAGCTGTCAGCAAGTGTCGGTGAAAAAATTGCCGGACGTACAGGAGGCGCTGTTTCTCTGGGTGTGGGAATGGCCTACATATTCTCATCAATTCCGGGAATGGCACATTTGATGTCTTACTGGTATCATTTCGCGATCATGTTTGAGGCACTTTTTATTCTTACAACGATCGATGCGGGAACACGGATAGGGAGATTTATTTTACAGGAAACATTTGGGAAAGTATATAAACCATTTCTTAAAACTAATTGGCTTCCGGGTAATCTTATCACCAGCGGCTTGATAGTCATTGCATGGGGATATTTTATCTATACCGGAACAATTGCTACAATATGGCCAATGTTCGGTGCTGCCAATCAACTACTTGCAACCATAGCTCTTGCGATAGGCACATCATTTATAATTAACAGGGGAAGAGCAAAATACGCCTGGGTTACCATTCTGCCAATGATATTTGTTGGAGTTACAACCCTTACTGCAGCTTTTCTGAATATCAAGAATATCTATTTACCTCAGGTTCAAGTTGTTGATACAATAGTCCCGGGTACTATAAATCTTGTCCTGACAGGATTGATAATAATTTGTGTATTTACGATCCTGCTGAATGCAATACCGAAATGGATCAAAGCAATATTCCTGGTATAAGTCCAAAGAGATTGATGATGAGGTTAAACTAAATATCAGTACGGTAAAAACCAGGATTTTCTTATTATGAAGACAATTGAAGTATCAGCTGAACATGTGAAAGATTGGTTGTGGATGAACTCTGATTCTAATTAGACAGAAATACTAAGTTTTTCAGGAACCATTGGACCACTATAAAGTGACGAATTTCATAATAATATTAATCAGCCAGCCAGGATAGACGCCTAATATCAATATACTTAACGCAATCAGAGAAAGAGTAATATTCCCGGTCAAGGATAACGCTGGTAATTTAGTTTCGTTTGCAGCTGAGAACATGGTGGTAATAACTCTGAGATAATAATATAACCCAATAACACTGTTAATTATCATTGAAAATACAAGCACCATGAGACCTGCCTGCATCCCTTCAAAAATAACGTAGAACTTTGCAATGAACCCGGCTGTAACAGGGATCCCCGCTAATGACAGCATAGAAAGCGTTAAGACTATTGCAATCCATGGTTTTTTCCAGAATAGTCCTTTATAATCTTCTATCTTTTCGGCCTCATGTTGGCAGGTCGAAAGAAGTGATATCACTCCAAAAGCTCCGATTGTGGTAATAAAATATGAAACTAGATAAAAGACTGAAGCCTGAATACCTTTTTCGGTGCCTGTCAGGAGAATGATTATAAGATATCCCATATTTGCAATTGATGAATATGCCAATAGCCTTTTTATATTTTGCTGCCTGATAGCTAGTATGTTCCCAACGAACATGGATAGTATCGCTATTCCGGATATTACAATGAAAATATATTGATTTTCAAATCCCCTGATATTAAAAAAGAATCTTATCAGTACTGCCATGACGGCACCTTTCGAAACTGTGGCAATATATGCGGTAACCGGCGCAGGTGCTCCCTGATAGACATCTGGAGTCCACATATGAAATGGGACTAACGCCAGCTTAAAACCTATTCCTACCATCATCATACCGAATCCGGAAATAACCAACGGAGAAATCTGATCATCTTCACTTAAAACTGATACTATCCCATTAAACTGCATTGTCCCTAATGCAGTATAAATCAATGCCATACCGAATAATAAAAATGCTGAAGACACCGAGGCCAGAATAAGATATTTAATCCCGGCTTCAATTGAACTGTCTTTCGATCTTTGGAAAGCTATCAGTATGTATAAGGAAATGCTTAATGTTTCGATACCCAGGAAAAATAAAATAAAATGGTTTGCAACAGCCAGTAATGATGCTCCAAGTGTCGAAGTAAAAAGAATAATATAATATTCTTCCCTGACCCCTTGAAGTTGTAAAATATAATCATATGAAAGCAAAGTCACAAACAATGCACTAAGAATAATAATCCCAAGAAAAAACAGGCTGTATATGTCAATGATGAATAAAGGTTCAATTGAATGGGGAATGGCAGGAATAATAAAAAAGACTAACGCTAAAGCCAATAAAAATGACAAAACTGAAAATCCGTAAACGACTTTATAATTTCTTAAAACAGAAATTACAATCATAATCACAACAGGTGCGACGGCAATTATTAGAAGCGGTGCTAAACACAAAAAATCTGTTGCGGTCATAAATTATTATTTAATACATAATTTTGATATCTGAAAAAGGAATATACTTCTCACTGAGGCATCATTTTTACTGATGGTTTGATCTGTAGTATTTTTTTCTTTTTGTGCATCCAGAGTCTTTAGCAATGCAGGTTTGGCAGTATTGAAGACCGGTTGTGGGAAAAGTCCCAGCCAGACTATTACTATAACCATTGCAGCCGAAACTACTTTTTCACGGACATTAAGATCACTTATTTCCCAATCCTTGTTTTTATTTCCAAGAAATACTTTTTGTACGATCCGGAGAGAATAAATTGTCGCGGCAATAAGTCCTAAGCAAGCAATGCATGACATCAATATGCTTGTTTTAAAGACACCGATAAGAATCAGGAGTTCAGCAATAAAATTTCCCAGCCCGGGTAATCCTAATGAAGCCATTGAAAAGACAAGACCAATGGCGCCCATAACAGGAGCCTTTTCCCAAAACCCACCCATCTTGTTTAAATCTCTTGTATGAATTCGTTCATAAAGCTGACCAACCAGGATAAATAAAGCACCAGTGCTAATTCCATGAGCAATCATCTGCATGACAACACCCTGGTAAGCCAGCTCATTAAAAGAAAAAACTCCAAGTATTACAAACCCCATATGACTCACACTAGTATAAGCAACAAGCCGTTTAAGATCGGTCTGTGCAAATGCAAGTTTGGCACCATATAAAATACCAATAATACCCAGCAGCATCCCAAATGGTGCAAATGTTATCGAAGCTGATGGAAATAAAGGCACAACAAACCGAAGGAGTCCGTAAGCTCCTGTTTTTAATAGCAGTGCAGCAAGAATCAGACTTCCTGCAGTGGGAGCTTCAGTATGAGCATCAGGCAGCCAGTTATGCAATGGGACAACCGGAAGTTTTACAAGAAATGCAGCCAGAAATCCGGACATAATCAATAGTCCTGATGAAACAGGCATCTCAGTATCAAGTAATTGCATGTAATCAAATGTATATGAACCGGTAGAGTGTCCGTGCACAAAATATAATGCAAGTATTGAGATAAACATTAACAGACCGCTTGCCTGCGTATAAAGGAAGAATTTATTCGAGGCTGCAGTTCTGTTTTCATGTCCCCAGATGCCGATCAGAAAATACATCGGGACCAGCATTAGCTCCCAGAAGAAATAAAAAAGAAAAAGATCGAGTGAAAGAAATACACCGATAATACCAGCCAGAATCAGGAGCAGATTGAAATGAAAAAAACCAACTTTTGAGTTAATCTCTTTCCACGAAATAATAACTGCAATTATGCCAAGAAAAAAGGTTAACAGGAGCATCACAAGGCTTAATCCATCAAGTGCAAGATGCAGGCTGATGCCGAATTCAGGGATCCAGTCAAGCTTTAAATCAATAAGCCATTTATTATCAGGTGCAACTGGGTGGAACGCAGATGTAATGATAAGAATCAGGTCAATACTCAGGGCGACAAGAGATATTATTCTGGGCAATACAGCATTCCGTTTGCCTGTGGTCAGTGCAAGAATTGCTCCTGTCAGTAAAACAACTATGAGATAAACGAGTATCATTTACAAATCAAATAAGTTAAAATCAATGCAATACCAATGGTAAATGACATTAAATACCATCTTAGGTTCCCGTTTTGAGTGATACTAAGAAAACGGTTGGCTAAAAGAGCCAGCCTGGAAATGCCAATGTTAAGCCCGTCAAAAATGTCATCTTTATCTATTTCAGAGAGCCATATAACAGGTTTCACAAAAAGTACATCGTATAATTTGTCGAAACCCCAACCCCTTTCAAAAAACTTATTAAGTTTGCTATGGTTAAACGATTCTGACAGAGCAGGTTTTTTAAGATAAGCTAAGTATGCCAGATAAATACCTGTCAGGACAATTATGGCTGAAAGTGACTGGAATAGAATTTCAGAATGTCTGGCTTCTTTAACTACTATTGCAGGTAAAGTATTGTCAATCAGATTTGAAAAAAGATGAATATTCCCAATTGATTCAGGCAGTTCGACAAAACCTCCGATAACAGACAAAACTGCAAGAATAATTAATGGTATTGTCATTAGTTTGCCAGGAAGAAAGGCAGGTTGAGTTTTTACTTCACCAAAAAAAGTTATGAATATCATCCTGAAAGAATAAAGAGCTGTCAGAAAAGCGCCAATGATTCCCGCTATCCATAATAATGTACTTCCTGTCTCTGATGAAATGGAGTACCATAAGATCGCATCCTTACTGTAAAAGCCTGCTGTTATAAGGGGAAGAGCGGAGAGAGAAGCAGCCCCAATAAGGAAAGTCAAATAGACCACCGGCATTTTTTTTCTCAGTCCGCCCATTTTGAAGATATCATGTTCTTCATTCAATACTAATATTACAACGCCGGCTGCGAGGAAAAGAAGAGCTTTAAAAAATGCATGTATCATGAAATGAAATACCGCGGCTGACCATGCACCCACACCTAGCGCAAGGAACATATAACCTATCTGACTTATAGTGGAATAAGCGAGAATTCTTTTCAGGTCGTGTTGTGCCAATGCACTGAATCCGGCAATAAGTAAAGTCAGCGCTCCAATAATGGCTATTGCTGTCTGAACAATAGGTGCAAGGCTGAATAAAACATGAGTGCGGGCAATAAGATAAACTCCTGCAGTGACCATAGTTGCAGCATGTATCAATGCGCTAACAGGTGACGGGCCTGCCATTGCATCCGGCAACCATGTCTGTAAAGGGAGCTGGGCTGATTTTCCCAAGGCTCCGCCAAGCAATAATGCTGCAGTTAAAACCGCGATAGATGAACCTGCAACCCATTTCTCAGATGCCTGTTGCATCAGGTCATTAATATTGACCGTTCCGAAACTAAGGAAGAGAACAAAGATGCCGATTATCATTGCAGTATCCCCAATGCGTGTTATAATAAAAGCTTTTCTTGCGGCATATCCATTTACCGGCACCTTATACCAGAAGCCAATCAACAGGTAACTGCATAAGCCGACCCCTTCCCATCCCAGGTACAAAAGCAAAATATTATCAGCGAGCACAAGAATCAGCATAGATCCGACAAAGAGATTCATGTAAGCAAAAAACCTTGAGAATCCTTCATCCTTTGCCATAAACTCAACTGAGAATAGGTGTATCAGAAAACCAACGAAAGTAATCACAAAGCAAAAAACCAGTGAAAGCGCATCGAGACTGAAAGAAATGTCTGCTTTCAGATTCCCTGCATTTATCCATTCCCAAATAATAACAGAATAAGATTTAACCTGAGGCAATGATTTTAATAATCCTATTCCTGCAATTAATGTTAGCAGGGCAACTATGCCAACCGAACCTGCTCCAATATACCCTATAGTTTTCCTGGTCAGCTTTGGCCCGAAAAGTGCCAGCACCAGGAAGCCAAGTAGTGGTATAGCAGGTATAAGCGCTATAAATGTTGCCATCAATTATATATTAATTATGGTCCTTCAATTTATTGACAGAATCAGCATCAAGGGTTTTAAAATGGTGATAGACCTGCAGTAATAATGCTAACGCAATTGCTACTTCAACAGCTGTGACTGACAGTATAAAAATAAACATGACCTGCCCGTCGGGCTGTTTCCAATGGGTACTTGCTATGATAAACACCAGCCCTGCACTGTTGAACATGATTTCAATTGACATGAGCATGAAGATCATATTCCTTCGTACAAGTAATCCTATAAGTCCGAGGAGAAAGAGTATCCCTGCAAACAATATTTGTATTTCAACCGGTACAGTCAGCATATTTTAATTTTTTCCAAGAAATCGATGAGTAACTTTTTTCTTCTGACTCCCTAAATGATATGCCCCAATCACCCCTGCCATTAAAAGAATTGCTGCAATCTCGACTGCCAGCAGATAGGTGGAGAATAATGAAATGCCTACCTGCTTGGGTAATATTATCTGATCAGCAAAAGGAGAAGCCGGCACGTGCTTAATTGCAAGGATAAAATCGGTAAGGAGAACAGCGGCTAACATAGAAGGAACTATCCACATACGTGGATTGAGCCATCTCTTTTCTGTTCGTCTCTCAATTCCAATGTTAAGCATCATGGTCACAAATATGAAAAGAACCATGATGGCACCTGCATATATTATTACCTCCAAAGCCGCAATAAATGGAGCATCGAGCAAATAAAAAATTACGGAAACAGCCAGGAGGGATAATATAAGAAAAAGCAACGAATGGATGGCATTCCTTCCGGAAATGGCAAGGATAGTTGAAATTATTGCAATCGCGGCAGCTATATAGAAGAATAAATTCATCTTTTTAAGTTACTATTAAGGCATAAGTTCATTCACGTCAACCGGTATTTCTTCATTCTCTCCCTCACCTTTTCCTTTTACACCCATATCGACACCGGCGTTTTTATAAAAGTTATAATCCGGATATTTCCCTTCACCGGCGATCAGTAAATGTTTCTTTTCGTATACCATATTTTGCCTGTCATATTCCCCCATTTCAAAATCTGGGATCAACTGAATGGCATAAGTAGGGCAGGCTTCTTCGCAGAATCCGCAAAAAATACATCTCGAAAAANTGATCCTGAAAAACTCAGGATATCTTCTGCCTGATTCCTCCTCGGTAGCCTGAAGCGATATACAATCGACAGGACAGGCAGCGGCACACAGATAACAGGCTACACATCTTTCATTATTTTCCTTATCCCGAGTCAGGACAATCCTTCCCCTGTAACGAGGTGGCAGATAAGGCTTTACTTCAGGGTATTCCACAGTTTCAGATTTGTGAAAAATGTGAAGGAAAGTCAACCATATACTTCGGAGAATGCTGAACATACAAAGGATTATATTTGATTTGTTAATTTCATTTTATAAATATTAGTACTGCTCCGGTAATAAGAAGGTTAAGCAATGCCAGAGGAAATAGTACTTTCCACCCAAGTTTCATTAACTGGTCATATCTGGGTCGGGGCAATGAAGCCCGAAGAAGAATAAACACGCCAATGAAAAGGAATGTTTTTAATAAAAACCAGAAAACCGGAGGAAGAAATGCAGGTCCCAGCCACCCGCCAAAGAACAGGGTAGCGATTATCGCAGATATCAGGGTAATACCCAGATATTCACCAACGAAAAACATACCGAACTTCATGCCGGAATATTCTGAATGATAGCCAGCAATAAGTTCACCTTCAGCTTCAGGGATATCGAAAGGAAGCCTGTGTGTCTCTGCTATCCCGGCAATAAAGAAGACCACGAAACCAAAAAATTGCGGTACGATAAACCACCCGCCTTTCTGAGCTTCCACTATAGTGCAGAAACTGAAACTGTCAGCCATCATTACGACTCCCATAAGAGACAGCCCCATAAACACTTCATATGTAAGCATCTGGGCAGAAGCTCTCATCGCACCAATTAATGCATATTTGTTATTGGAAGCCCATCCTCCCAGGACAATGCTGTAAACACCCAGTGACGAGTTCCCGAGGAAAAATAAGATCCCGATATTTGAGTCAAATACATAAAAATTGGGACCAAAAGGGATAACTGCAAAAGTCAGAAGAATGGTTATCATAAGTATGCCCGGGGCCATAAGAAATACCGGTTTATCTGAAAAGGGAGGGATCCAGTCTTCCTTGAACAATAATTTTATGGTATCGGCAATTACCTGGGCCAGGCCAAACGGACCTACACGGTTTGGTCCGAGCCTGTCCTGCCACACTGAAAGTAGTCTCCGCTCTATCCATATCAGCCCTGCCGCAATCGACAACACTATTAGAAGTACTCCTGCTATGATAAGTAAATATTTCATTAACAGATAGTTATTGTTTACTAAGTTTTCCCCGGCAAGGCAGATCAATAAACTGTATTCCAGGTAAATTTACTGACAAACCGGCCATTCCCTGTTTCATGCTATTTTCAATTCTTGCTTTTATTTTTAATTTACTTCCCCGAACCTCCAGATATATCAGTTCACCATACTTTATGGTTAAAATATCTGCATCCTTCTGATTCAGATATAAAAATGGTTCCTTTATTCTTTGAGCCACTGAGGAACTTGCAGAACTCAACTCCTCACTGCCAAAAATCTGATAAACAGGAACGAGCAGCCATTCATCTTTTTTGTATTCAAATGTCTGAGGTTCTGTTTTAAAATAAGAATTACTGTATCCCTCGCATGGTTCAATCAGTCTGACACCCGGATCCCCACCCTTCAGTGATCCATTAGCTTCATCGAGATAATTGTATATAGCATGAACTGAATTCCATCCTGGAGTCCAGTAGTAAGGAACCAGAGAGGATGGCGGAAGTTCCTGCCGTCCTTCCATGCTGAATGCTAATGGAGAATCAGGATCCTGTGAAACTCCGGGTTCGCCGACAGCCATGTGTGCATTTATTGCTGTTCGGCCACTGTAGCGTAAGGTTTGTCTTGGTATCTTAGCGTTTAACATCCGTAAATCGGCATCAGGCAAGTATTTCTTAATCTTAGAAAATGCGGGCAATTCATCTACTAAAGAAGAAACAATATCATCAAATCTATTCCATGATACGGACTGATCCTTATTTTTAATCTTAATAAATTCACTTAACCAACGCCAGCTTTCCTTTATCTGTTCTGTATTTGTAAGTGCTTTGTAATACCGTTGAGCACGACCTTCATTATTCAGGAGAGTACCTTCCGATTCAGCGAATGTTGCAGCTGGTAATAATATATCTGCATGAAGAGCTGTCTGATTAACAAGGTGGTCGAGAACTATAATCAGTTTGCTCCTGCCAAGAAGCTGATCCACAGATTCTTTCGATGCTCTCCTGTACAAATCATTCTCAAGTATAACGAGCGTGTCGATTTCTTCACCAGCCGCTAAAGAAAAGACATCGACGAATGGTTTGCCTGGGATAAATGCCAGTCCCATGCTGTTGCATTCCGGCAAAACTGCACTGAACATTACTTTAATATCAAGAGATAATAGTGCGGTTGCAATATTCATACTGGCATGCATGACCTCCTCATCGCCACATGTTATGCCTGAAATGATCAGTGGGTTTTTAGCTTTCTTTAATGTATCTGCTATATTTTCACCAATCTTCCGATGATCAATACTTAGCTTTTTTGAAACCGGTGCATCATCATTTAGTAATGACGCAACAGCAAATCCAAGGTTCGCAATATCTGCATAAGAAGCTCTGAATGTTGTTTCTGCTATTTCGTCAAGAGAATCCTTAAATGGGGTTGCAATATATACCGGACTTTTTGTATCCTGTGCCAGTTCTCTTGCTGGAGCATCATTCCATAATGGGATACCTTTCTCGCCAGCTTCTTCATTTGGCTTATTTCGAGCAGCCTGTCGTACAGCCAGAGCAATCATCGGTGCTGTATTTGCAAGATCTTCACCCAGAACTATAACTGCATCAGCCTTTTCTATTTGTTTTAAGGAAGGAGTTTGAACACCACTTTTTTGTAAAAAGTCTAAAACTGTTTTGGTCAGAAGCTGTTCCCTTTTTGAAATGCCATGATAAAAATTCTCCTTCCCGGCAAGGACTAGCAAAGCATAATTCGATTCAATGGAAGCTCTGGGAGAACCTATTCCGATGATCTTTTTATTTATTGAAAATGCTGTATCAAGGACGGAAAGAAGCATTTCATTTTCTGCTTCTTCCTGGTTATTATTCTTTTTATAACGGATTTTGATTTTTCTTATTCTCTTTTCATCATTTACAAATTCGTAACCAAACCGGCCGCGATCACATATAAAATATCCATTCACTGACCCATTATACCGGCTCATTATACGTCTGAGAGAACCATACCGTTCGCTTACTATAATATTGCAGCCGACGCTGCAATGTATACAGACAGAAGGTGCATTTGACATATCCCATTTGCGGGTGAAATGTCTGTTTAAGGTCTTGTCCGTAAAAACACCTGTAGGACATACCTCAACAAGATTGCCGCTGAATTCATTTTCAAGTGTTCCATCTTCATGCCTTCCGAAATAAACATGGTTATGGGATCCGAAAACATTTAAGTCTTTCCCGCCTGCATAATCCCTGTAAAACCTTACGCATCTGTAACATTGAATACAGCGGTTCATTTCATGCTTAATGAATGGCCCCAGGTCCTGGTTTTTATAAGTTCTTTTCCTGAAATCGAAACGTCTGTAATTATGCCCTGTCATAATAGTCATATCCTGTAAATGGCACTCACCTCCTTCATCACAAACAGGACAATCATGGGGATGATTGGTCATAATACCTTCAATGACTGCAGCACGGAATTCTTTAGCTTCATGATCTTCAATTGAGACAATCATGCCTTCTGTAACAGGTTCCATACATGACATTATTATACGGCCTATATTGTCATCCTTATCCCTGAATTTCTTTACAGCACAAAGCCTGCATGCACCAACTGAGCCAAGAGCGGGATGAAAACAGAAATGAGGAATATCCAATCCCAGCGAAAGACAGGTCTCCAGAAGGTTCTTCTTCGGCTTAACTTCATAATATTTTCCGTCAATCCGGATTTTAGTCATCATTACCTCCAGGGACATTTTTTATCATCAATATGCCTTACGAAATCGTCATAAAAATAGTTCAACCCGCTTTGCAATGGTTCCGCGGCACCGGGAGCGTGAGCACAGAATGTATTCCCGGGACCCATATATTTTGTATGAAATCTCAGTATATCAAGGTATTCCATTTTACCGGTTCCTTTTTCAATTGAAGCGAGCATCTTTTCAACCCATGGAAGACCTTCACGGCATGGAGTACACCAGCCGCAACTTTCAAGTGCAAAGAATTTTTCAATGTTATGAATAAATGCAACCGGACAAGTATTGTCATCAAGAATAATCATTGTACCTGTTCCCATTCTGCTTCCGGCAGCAGCAACAGTTGAAAAATCCAGTTTTACATCCAGATGCTTTTCTGTCAGAAAGTCGGTAGATACTCCACCAGGTAATGCTCCTCTGAACTTGTGTCCATTTGCCATTCCCCCGGCATGTTCTTCGAGCAATTCACCCACTGTAATCCCCAATGGTAATTCCCACGTACCAGGGTTCTTTACTTTGCCGCTTACACCAAAAAGTTTTGTGCCTCCTGTTCCTGTAAGGCTCAGTTGCTTAAACCACTCTGCACCATTCTCAATTATATGTGAGATCCAGGAAAGTGTTTCAACATTGTTTACTACAGTTGGCCTGCCGAACAAACCGCTGATAGCGGGAAAGGGAGGTTTAGTTCGGGGTACAGCCCTTTTCCCTTCAAGCGAATTAAGTAATGCTGTTTCTTCACCACATATATATCTACCTGCACTTGAATGAACATAAATATCAAGATCAAACCCAGAACCTAAAATGTTTTTTCCAAGATATCCGGCTTCATAAGCTTCCCCAATTGCTTTTCGAAGCTCAGCTTCAGCTTTCTTATATGCCCAGCGAAGAAAAATATAGGCTTTTTGAGCCTGTATAGCAAAAGCTGAAATAATCATTCCTGAAATAAGCTGATGCGGATTACCTTCGAGCAGATATCTATCCTTAAAAGTGCCNGGCTCCATTTCGTCAGCATTGCAAACCAGGTATTTTGGTTTCGGGCATGCATCATCCATCGGGACAAGGCTCCATTTGACACCAGTTGGGAAGCCGGCACCACCTCTTCCAAGAAGGTTTGATGCTTTGATCAGGCTGGTCACTTCATCAGGCGCCATTTCCCTCAATGCTTGGCTTGTTCCACGATAACCACCCTCCTGAATATATTCCTTCAGATTAAGAGGGGAAGATCCCGGTATGATATGTTTTGTCAGCGGTCTTTCCATCCCTGTTTATTTGTAATTGCCAAGCAGCTCATCAACCTTTTTAACTGTCAGGTAATTATAATGATCATCGTTGATCATCATGGCAGGAGCATGATCACAGTCACCGAGGCATGAAATGGGGAGAAGAGTAAAACGTCCGTCAGAGGTGGTCTCTCCGAAGCTTATCCCAAGTTTCTTTGATAAATATTCATAAATGGATCCGTATCCCATAATCATGCAACTAACACTATCACATAAAAGTATTACATTTCTGCCCACCGGACTCCGATAAATGCGGCTATAAAATGTTGCAACACCATCTACCTCTTCATTCGACATCATCAGTATCTGAGCCACATCTCTGACTGATTCATCAGACACCCACCCGCGATGATTCTGCACAATCTTTAAAGCATCGATGCATGCCACAGACGGGTATGGATAGTGTTTAACTTCCTCCAGTATCTCCTTCTTTTCTTCTTCAGTCAGCATCGCAATTATATACTTATTTCTCTTTCAATTTTTTATCTGTCAAGATCTGCCAGTACAAAATCCATTGCACCCAGAATTGCCAGCAGATCAGGAATTGTATATCCTTTGCTTATAAGCGGAAGCATCTGCATATGCGGAAAAGACGGGGTTCGTATCCTCGATCTGTATGATGATGTACTTCCATCGCTTATCAGGTAATAGCCGTTACTCCCTTTAGCTGCCTCAACAGGCACCATTGCTTCACCAGGTGGAATAACAGGGCCCCATGAGACACCTACAAAATGAGTAATCAGGGTTTCAATATCTGTCATAGTTTTTTCTTTCAAGGGCGGTATTACCAGTGGGTGATCAGATTTGTAATGTCCGGCAGGCATATTATTTATGCATTGTTGAATGATCCTCAGGCTTTGACGCATCTCTTCCATGCGTACAATTGCCCTGTCATAACAGTCACCATTCTTGCCCAGCGGAATATCAAATTCGAACTTATCGATACCCGAATATGGCCGTTTTTTGCGATAGTCCCAATCATAACCTGTAGCTCTGAGGCCCGCGCCTGTAATACCCCATTCAATTGCTTCTTCAGTTGTAAATACTCCTATTCCGATGGTCCTTGCTTTAAATATCCCATTCTTTATAATAATATTTTCAAACTCTCTCAGACGCTTAGGAAAGTAATTAACAAAATCCTGCATTAGTTTTTCCCAGCCTTCCGGAAGGTCATGAGCGACTCCTCCAATTCTGAACCATGATGGATGCATACGTGCACCAGTAATAGCGGAAACAATATCAAAGATTCGTTCCCTGTCATTAAAAGCATAAAACACAGGAGACATCTGTCCCAGATCCTGGGCAAAAGTTCCCAGCCAAACCAAATGACTTGCAATGCGGAACAGCTCGCTCATCATTACGCGTATCACACAGGCTCGATCAGGAATTTCTATGCCGGCTAATTTTTCAACTGAAAGCAGGTAAGCCAGGTTATTAATCACACCACCCAGATAATCAATACGGTCAGTGTAAGGGATAAAAGTATGCCAGGATTGTCTTTCTCCCATTTTTTCAGCACCGCGATGATGGAACCCTATATCCGGTACAATGTTTACAATATCTTCACCATTCAGCTGAACTATAAGCCTTAACAAACCATGTGTCCCCGGATGCTGGGGGCCGATATTCAAGAACATGAAATCGCTGTCTTCACTTTTCGTGGCTAATCCGTATTGTTCAGGATTAAATTTAAGATTGGCTTCCTCTTCATCCCTTATCAGGTCAGTCAATACAAAGGGATCAAGTTCAGTTGCCCGTGCGTGATGTTCCTTTCTTAAGGGATGTCCCTGCCATGTCTTTGGCATAAGTATCCTTGACAGTTTTGGATGACCATTGAAGTTGATGCCAAACATGTCATACACCTCTCGTTCATACCAGTTGGCTGATTCCCAAACACTTGCTATGCTGGTAATTGAGAGATCCTTATCTTTGAGAGGTACTTTTATTCGAAGATCTTCATTCCTTTCAAAAGAGGTGAGGTGATATATTACTGTGAAATCACTGTCGGGTTGATCCAACCGGTTTATTCTTGTCCGCTCATCAATACCGGTGAGGTCATATAACATATTAAATGGTAGTGTGATCTCGTTCTTCAGGAATTTTAATATTGGGATAAGGTTGTTTCTATCTATCCAGATAGTAGTAGTGCTATCTTTCGTATATTGTTGATACAAAATAGCCTGACCTCCAAATTTGGGACCTAGTTCAGCAATTACATTATGGTTTTCGCCACTCATTTTAAAATTGGAATTCAAATCCTGTTTTCACACCTCATTCATCGGACGAATAATCCCCATCTTACATCTTTCTTCCTGCTTGATATCTCTCATGCTGATCTTTTCGGCCTTATGAATTCCCTGTGGTCCGATTACCCAGCTTAATGGCCGCTGGTCTTTACTTATTGATTCGCGAAGCAATAGTAATCCCTCAAGAAAAGCATCGGGACGAGGAGGACAACCTGATACATAAACATCAACAGGCAAGATTTTATCCACACCCTGTACAACACTGTATATATCGTACATTCCACCTGAGTTTGCACATGATCCCATAGAGATAACCCACCTGGGTTCCATCATCTGTTCGTGCAACCTTTTTATTATTGGCGCCATCTTGAGAAATACCGTACCGGCAACAACCATCATGTCAGCCTCTCGGGGCGTGCCGCGTATAACCTCACCGCCAAAGCGTGCAAGATCATATCGGCTTGTAAGTGAAGTAGCCATTTCAACGAAACAGCAGGAGAGTCCAAACGCGAATGGCCAGACGGAGTTTTTTCTTCCCCACGAAACCATATCATCAAGCTTGCCGAATAATACCGATTTATACAAGTCATCTTCAGACGAATCCTTTTCCAGACCGGAATTGCTGGTACCAGTTTTTATTATGGAAGATTTCATTTAGTTCTGGGTTTTGATTTCAGAATTTTTTTGCCATCCGGACCGAAGTCAAGGGCACCGATGCTTAACTCGTAAATTAAAAGTATGATTAATAAACCAATAAATACTAAGATCCCAAAGTAACCCGGTAGTCCTAACTCGCGAAAAGAAACTGCCCATAGCATGATGAATGCAGCATCAAGATCGAAAATAACAAAAAACATAGCTATGATATAAAAACCCGAAGAAAAGCGCAGCCTGGCATCACCCGTCGGAGGTATCCCGGATTCATAAGGTTGATCTGTGGTTTTTTCCTTGTGGCGTTCTCCAAGAAAATAGGAAAGACCTATCATGATTCCGACAAGGATTATTACGAAAAAAGCAAATACAATAAAAGGCCAGAAAGTAATATTTTGCTCCATCAATTTGGTTTACAGAGTATTGATTTTAATTTATTACTTCAACTTTTTATTCTGTTGAACACTGATAACGAAATATGTTGTATACAGGTTTACTTTGAACATAAAAGTAATAGATTTTACAAATATTTTGCTGGTCAAAGATTTATTTTCTTATTTTGACAGGAAATCATTTTAAACTAATCCTGAAATAATGTCGAGTTATTTAAAATTCAATACATTATGCGCTTTTTTTGTACTTTCATTTATACTTACAGCCTCAGGTCAGCAGATAAAGGAAATTTCAGTTGTCACTGACAAACCCGGTGCTGAGGTACAACCTGTAATGTGGGGTGTCTTTTTTGAAGACATCAACTTTGCTGCTGATGGAGGTGTTTATGCTGAACTAGTTAAAAACAGATCATTCGAGTTCACTTTGCCAATGACAGGCTGGCGGTTATTGCCCAGACAAAACGGTACCGGAAGAATGATACCTAATTTCTATTCACCCTCACGCCCTTCGAATCCCCATTTCATGAGGGTATATATTGATCCGGCAGTAGGCACCTTTGCATTCACGAATGATGGCTTCCGCGGGATGGGTATCAAAAAAGATGAACAGTATAACTTTTCCGTATCAACCAGGCTGTCTGAAGACTCCGATATAAGAATGACCGTTGAACTGATAACATCTGAAGGAAAGAGTATTTCCAAAGCTGAGCTACAAGGTTTTTCAGGAACCTGGAATAAGTATCAGCTGTCATTTAAAGCCTCAGAAACAGCGCTTAAGGCTCAGATGAGGATAATACTTACGGGAAAGGGAAGCATTGATCTTGATATGATCTCAATGTTCCCGGCTGACACATGGAAGGGCCGTCCAAACGGGCTTCGCAGGGATATTGTTGAGATGATTGCTGCCCTGAAGCCTGGTTTCATCCGTTTCCCGGGTGGTTGTATTGTAGAGGGAAGGGATATAGCAAACCGTTATCAGTGGAAGAACACTGTCGCACCGGCTGAGGATAGAAAAGTGTTAATGAACCGATGGAATGTTGAAATACAGGACCGCCAGGCTTATGATTACTTTCAATCGTTTGGCCTTGGTTTTTATGAGTATTTCCAGCTGGCTGAAGATATAGGAGCAGAGCCTCTTCCTATACTAAATTGCGGTATGTCGTGCCAGTTTAATGCCGCAGAAGTCGTACCCATAAATGAACTTGATCAATATGTTCAGGATGCACTTGACCTGATTGAATTTGCCAATGGTGAAATCACAACAAAATGGGGAAAGCTTAGAGCCGACATGGGACATCCCGAAAAGTTCAATCTCAGGTATATTGGTGTTGGTAATGAGCAATGGGAGGAACAATACATTGAAAGGTACAAGATATTTGAAAAAAGTATTAAAGCTCAGCACCCTGAAATAAAGATAGTTTCGGGATCAGGACCTTATTCATCCGGCAGGTATTTCGATTATGCCTGGAGTGAGCTCAGGAAACTGAACCCTGATCTGATTGATGAGCATTATTATATGCCTCCTGAATGGTTTCTTAATAATGCCTCGAGATATGATAATTATGACAGACAGGGAATAAAGGTATTTGCTGGTGAATATGCTGCGCATGGAAAAGAAGGGACGGAGCCTGAATCGAGGAACAGCTGGTGGAGTGCTCTCTGTGAAGCAGCATTTATGACAGGCCTTGAGAGGAATGCTGATGTTGTCAATATGGCTTCTTATGCCCCTTTGCTTGCACATGTTGATGCCTGGCAATGGCGCCCCGACCTGATCTGGTTCGATAACCTGACGACAATCGGAACACCGAATTATTATGTTCAGAAGACTTTCTCCAATTACAAAGGGACCAGGATAATTCCTGTTCTCTCCGGTGGCAAACCTTTGACAGGTCAGGATGGTATTTATGCCAGCAGTACAATCGATATGAAATTGGGTAAGCTTTATGTCAAAGTTATCAATACATCAGATAATAAGAGACTGGTAACACTGGCTCTTGGAGCGCTGCCATACATGAAAGATGCTGTGAAAGAAACCCTTACATCAGATAATCGTGATGATTTCAACTCCATTTCAAATCCAAAGCTTATTTGCCCTGTATTAATGCCGGTTAAAATAGCCGGAAAGAAAATAAATTCAGAAACGGAGCCGTTATCGGTAAACGTTTTTATAATTGATTTTAAAATCCGGTAATGGAAATATTTCGTGCTCTTCTTGATTGGTACATGTCCAATCTTAACTATTTTACGATTGCCCTACTGATGCTTATTGAAAGCACCTTTTTGCCTTTGCCTTCCGAGGTAGTTATCCCGTTTGCATCATATAAAGCTGCGCAGGGTGATCTGAATATTTTCGGAGTAGTCATCTTCGGAACTGTCGGAGCATTAACCGGCTCTCTAATTAATTATACTCTGGCATATTACCTTGGACGTCCCCTGGTTTACAAATTCGCTGAATCGAGGATGGGCAAGCTTTTCCTGCTTTCGAGGGAAAAGGTTGAACATGCAGAAAACTATTTTATTCGGAACGGTAAATCCTCAACATTTATCGGACGTCTGGTGCCTGGTATCAGACATCTGATTTCCATACCTGCCGGCCTGGCAAAAATGGATCTTCGCAGTTTCATGTTTTATACCTTTATCGGTGCAGGTATCTGGAATATTATACTCGCAATTATCGGATTTTACATTTACGATCTCAGGGACAAAATCTTCCCGTATCTCGATAATGTTCTTTATATATTGGGGGCTGTATTTATTGTTTATCTGGCAGTAAAAGGGATAAGCAGGAATAAAAGAAAAAAGAATACTGAAATACAGAAATAGAGAAGTAAAGAAAAATAATTCTAAAAGATTACTTTCCCG
>WSSedA1B3DRAFT_1000030_pt1 | contig 36628 bp, 33 predicted proteins | sample WetSurSiteA1Bulk_FD_9468 | JGI IMG/M metagenome (IMG submission 9468)
GTTCAGCAACATCCCCTGTTAAAATCTTGTAGCGGTATTTTGTTACCCAAACAAAGTGGTACTCAATTTGAAAAACCGTATGGCTGCCATATCCGTAATCCCTGACACCTTTCAAAATATGTCACTTTATCAGCTAAAGCTAACCGGCTGGAAGCTGGTGGTTTTAACCTTATGATGGAAAATAAAAACTATCCAGCGTCTCTAATAAGCGCAAAAAAGTATTTGCCTTATAGGTAGTTTGTGAAAATTCAATGAAAAATTGTTTCTCATAAAGAAACAATCTATGTAATTTTTTATATATTGTGTTTTAAAATGTGAAGGGTATAGTTCAAGTCGTGCATTTAGCACACTTTATTAACTTACAAGAGGTATGTGTCATGAGTGATTTTACTAAAGACGTGTTTACAGGTCTTATGTTTTTAATTGGTATTTTGGGCTTTATTTCAGGTGAATTTATTGTCTCAAGCACTTTATTTGCGGCTTCTGCCATTTCTAGCAACGTATTAATGACGCGCAGACTATCCAAATGATGTGCCTAGATAATTCACCCTCAAACAAGTGGACGGGTTTAATCGCCCGTCCTTCTTTACTACGTTAACTCCCGCTTTATCTTCGTACTATCGCTATTTTTCAATAAAATAGCTTCTGCTTGACTCCCAAGATAAACATAAACTCCTAGCGAAACCAACAACATTGCGGTAGCAATAATAATCCATACCGCTGCAATCAGTTGTTCACCGCCACCATGCAATGCTGCTTTGAAAATCATCAATAAAGCTTCTATGGATACGGCAATAATAATCACCGCAATAAATCGGGTAATCGTGCGCCGCGTTGAACTGTGTCGAAGTATATCTTTATACAACAACACCTCTTCTTCCAGCGTCGTTTTACCAAGGTCAAAAATAGCTAACGCCAATGTTAAATAAATAACCACACCGAAGGGTATTTCTATGTCTTGATGGGGTGTGAATAAGGACCGCGCTACTTTCATACACTCCACTGCTGCTGTGTACATTAATACGCCTGCCACACTAAATAAACCCAAGACAATAAAACTGTACATGGCTTTAAAATAGGGTTCAAAAAACACGCGCCGACTATCCCCCGTCAAAAATGCCAGCGTAGCTTTTAAATCAATATTCAGCACTATATAGCCTTTAACCGATCCATCGTCATTCAACATTTTCAAACTAGTAGATAAACACAACTCACGACGCACACTGGCTAAATAAGGTTCTGTTATCACTACATTGTCACTTTTCAACGCGGCAAGGTAATAAGGTCGATTACTACGATCCGCACCTATACCCATTTGTGCATGACTTTTAACGTGCCGTCCTTCTATACAAGGCGTAATTTGCTTGCCATCGGCATCGAGCAGATAAAACAAACTGACAAACGGATAATAGGTGTACAGCGAATTGAACTGCTCAATTAACTCCTCCTGACTCTGCTCGAACATTTTTTTATCGGCAAAAAAACGCAAAATAGATGACAGTAAATGATGAATAGCGAGTCGATGTTCTTCGTACTTTTCAATAACATTGATATGACTCATTTTCGACATGGAAAACTCCCTGATTAGATAGTAAACAGCGAGTATACAGTAGGTCTATGGCATAACAGTGACACCTTAGGTTAATACTGTATTTCTGCACTCGGTTATAATGAACTATTTTATCGCCTACTATTGACGTTTTCTTTATGTATAAATATGAGGGTTTACTGATTCACCAAAACCACGACGATGACGGTATTATCGAAGTAGTCGATGAAAAAGGAGTCAGGTCATTACACTTTGGTTCTGAGCCACGGCAAAGTAGTATGTTGCTGTCTGATCCCGATAGATTAGAACTCAGTTATGTGCGGGCGATGACCAGTTGGTTGTTATTTAAACCCACTTTGGACGATGAAGCATTGATTATTGGCTTAGGAGGCGGCTCATTGACTAAACATCTCTTGCATCATTTTTCAGACTGCCGTTTGCGCGTAGTCGAATATCGAAAAGGTGTAGTAAAAGTTGCGCGTAGTCATTTTGGACTACCGTTAGACCCGCGTCTAAAAATTATCATTGATGATGGCGGCGCATATATTCGGCAACGCACCGAATCACACGCAGAACGTTATAGCCTGTTACTGATTGATGCCTTCGATCATGAAAATATGGCGGCTTCGGTTGCTAATCAAGATTTTTTTGATGCTTGTAAAGCTTTATTAAAAAAAGACGGTCTGTTAGTCATCAACCTCTGGGGTGGAGATGACAATCCTCTCTACGCGCAATGTACCCATTGGTTGGGATGTACCTTTAAGCAACGCACTTTATTTCTGCCCGTTCAAGACAGAGGCAATGTGATTGGTTTTGCGTTTAATGAAGACGCGCCTTTTTTTACCCTGAAGCACCTAAGACAACACGCCATTGCCCTTGAACAACGCTATCAAATTGAATTTCCAACGTTTTTAAAAGACTTAAAAAAATATAATGCGCGGACGTTTGACCAGCTTATTCTTAAATAACTGATATTACTTATTTGTCCACGAAAAACACAAAAAGCACGAAAACCTACAAGCGCATAAATTTTTGGATATTTCTAGCATAAGTTGTACAGCATAACTTAATGTGTAATTCATCCATGTCGATAACATACAGACCGCCGTAGCTAACAAATTTTTTCGTGCGTTTCGTGGACTGTACTCAAACAACTTTCAAATACTCACTTTCGGCAAAAATATCCTGATTGTTCTCAACGCGATCTAAAAATACTTTGCCTTGCAGATGATCGAATTCATGTTGAAATACGCGTGCGACAAAATCATTGAGTTCAGCGGTTTGTTTATTGCCTTGTTCATCAAGGTAGTGAATTTTTATGCGAGTATAGCGTGGTACTAAAGCACGAATACTTGGCACACTTAAACAACCCTCCCAAGCTTTTTCTTTTACCTCGCTCAAGGCTTCAAAGCTAGGATTAATCATCACAGTGGCAGGCATAAACGGCGCGGATGGATAACGCACGGTGGGACGTGAAGCAACAATAATAATCTGTTTAGACTCGCTGATTTGTGGTGCGGCAATGCCCACACCTTGCGTGCTGGCTAAAGTGGTGCGTAGCGCAGCAATAATCTGTTGTATCTCTGGTTTGAGAACATCGGTAACGGGTTCTGCGTACTGCCTTAATACCTTCGCACCTAGTTGGGCAATGTCGCGTAGCTCAGTCATCATTAAGCCTGTAATTCTTGCAAAATTTGCTGTTGCGCTCGTATTGGCGATTCATTCTCAGCTTGAGTACAACGCTGATAACTTCCATCGGATTGCAATAACCACGCTTGCGTATTATCTTTTAGATATAAATCAAGGTCGTGCAGAATACGATTAGACAGCCGTTTACTTTCAATTGGGAAACATACTTCAACACGCCGAAACATATTGCGATTCATTAAATCCGCGCTAGAGGCATACACTTCTTGATTACCATCGTTAGCAAAAGCATAAATCCGTGCGTGTTCCAAAAAACGTCCAATAATAGACCGTACTTCAATGTTTTCAGAAACGCCTGCAATATTGGGTCGTAAACAACACACGCCTCTAACAATTAATTTAATCTCAACCCCTGCCTGTGAGGCACGGTATAACGCTTGTATGGCTTGCTCTTCCACCAGCGCGTTAACTTTAATAAAAATTTTTGCAGGTTTTCCCGCCTTAGCGTGATTAATTTCCCGTTCAATTTTTTCTAAAATACCTTTATGTAAAGTAAACGGGGATTGCAATAACTTATGTAATTTAGTCACCTTGCCTAAACTGGTTAACTGGGCAAATACGCGCCGTACATCTTCACCTAAATCTTTATCACAAGAAAATAAGCCATAATCAGTATAAAGCTGAGCAGTTTTTGTATGATAATTACCTGTTCCTAAATGGACATAATGGCGTAATTCTTTACCTTCGCGTTTTAATACCAAACACATTTTGGCGTGCGTTTTATAACCCACTACACCATATACCACATGCACCGCCGCTTCTTGTAATTTAGCCGCTAAATCAATATTAGCTTTTTCATCAAATCGCGCTCTTAATTCAATAACCACAGTCACTTCTTTACCCGCTCTAGCGGCTTTAATTAATGCAGCAACAATCGGCGAATCTGCACCCGCACGATATAAGGTTTGTTTAATCGCTAATACATCGGGTGCGACTGCCGCTTGGCGTATAAACTCCACCACAGGTGAGAATGATTCAAACGGATGATGCAATAAAATATCATGACGTTTAATCGCTGCGAATATATCTTTATTACGCGCTAATTGCGCTGGCATATTCGGTTTAAATGGGGTAAATTTAAGGTCTGGACGATCAAGCAAATCATTAACTTCTTGAATACGATTTAAATTAACAGGGCCATCAATTAAAAACAATCGTTCTCTATTCATTTCAAAACGATCTAATAAAAAATTAACCGTTTCATCAGGACAAGCGGCATCCACTTCTAAACGCACTTCATCTCCATAATTACGCATAGCGAGTTCACCTTGAACGGCCAGTAATAAATCATCAATAGCATCATCATCGACATAAAAATCACTGTTGCGCGTAACACGAAATTGATAACAGCCTTTTACCGTCATACCCGTAAATAATTCACTGACAAAAGCATGAATAATTGATGATAAAAATACAAAATCACTACCACCACCCAAGGTTTCATCAGCGGGTAATTGAATAACACGCGGTAAACCTCTAGGGGCTTGTAAAATAGCCCTGCCGCTATTTCTACCAAACGCATCTTTACCTGTCAGGGAAATAATAAAATTTAAACTTTTATTTAATATACGCGGAAAAGGATGAGCAGAATCTAAACCAACAGGCGTTAATATCGGTAATAACTCTTCATTAAAATACCGAAATAACCATTTATGCTGTGCCTCCGTCCAATCTTTACGGCGTATAAAATGAATATTTTCCTCAGCCAGTTTAGGAATTAATACCTCATTCAGTATTTGATATTGTTCACTGACTAACTGCCGCGCATGAATAGAAATTTTTTCTAATTGCTCAATAGGTGTTAAGCCATCCGAACCAACTGCTTTAGGATCAATGGTTGCCATTTCAATAATACTGGCAACGCGCACTTCAAAAAATTCATCCAGATTGGAACAGGAAATGCACAAATAATTCAACCGCTCCAATAATGGCACATTTTCATCTATTGCTTGTGCTAACACCCGTTTATTAAATTCCAATAAACTTAAGTCGCGATTAATATAAAACTCAGGGTTTTTTAGATTGATGGGTTCTACAACTTCGTTAGTATCCACGGTTATCTCTCTAGTAAGTTATTAATCTAGCCTTTATCTTAAGGCACGCGCCATATTCATATTATATTGATACTCTAACACTTCATGACTTCTTTGACATGGATAATTCTTACAATATTGATTATCGGTAAGATAGTCGAACATAATTGTCATTAAGTCATATTGATGGGTATCGTCTTTTTTAACAAATTGACTATTGACAATATAAAAAGCAGGCGGCTTATGAAAACCTGCTTCCTCATTATGACGATAACCCATATCTTTATAAAACTGTGTACCCGCTAATTTTGGTACATGATCGCCCATAATAATGATTAAGCTATTAGGGTCTAATTTAATGAGTTTTTCTAAATAAGCTGCTAATGCTTGGGTGCGATAATAAATTTGATTAGTCGCCCTTTGATACTCATCATTCAGTGGTTTTTTATTAACTTTGGCTTTTAAGCGCACAGGATGTCTTTTTTCATCCAATGTAAAGGGTAAATGACCGTAGACACCCAACAAATAATTAAACATAGGCGGATGATCTTTTTGTGCCAAATGTTCTTTAACAAACGCTAAGTTTTGCTCAAATAAATCGCCATCAAAAATATATTTTTCCTGATCTACCAACGACATATAAGTATTGCTTTTAGGCGCGTATTGGCGAGGAAAATAAATTTCGCTAAAACCAATACCTTTATAGGCATTAATCGCATTAAAAAAGCTGGGTTTATAACTATTACTCGCAACGACACGATAACCCATATTTTTTAACAAATGCGGTACACAGAAAACACTGTCACCCGTAAAACTATTAAACTCAATACTACTATATTTATGTAAGGCAGGTACACCACATAACACCTCGAATTCCGCTTGTGCCGTATGACCACCAAAGACAGGAGAAATAACCGCGCTTTCACGATTATTCAGCATTGTTGAAAATTCTTTTGCATAAATCAAATCGTTATAAGTTATTTTTTCAAATAATGCTGGATTAAAAAAGCTTTCTAACACGATAATATGAATATTGCGCGGTTTACCTTTTTCCTTAAGAAACTGAGTCAATTCATCTTGTGATTTTTCATACGCAACACCATCACCATAAATTTCATTAGCAATGGCTTTAGAGTTTGCCATCATTGCTTCGAAATATAACAATGATGTTAGATAACCATTTTGTGCAGTATTTTGATCTGACCACGGTGAATCTCCAAAGGCTGCAAATGGCTTAACTAATTCCTCTAAATACCAAATTGGTTTTATCGCTATTAAAAGTATTAGGCTAATAATAATAAATGCAGGCAACACATATCTATACCATAACTTGTTAAGGTTAATCCCTATTATAAAGAAAACATGTAACAATATTGTGACATAAAGTGCTATTTGCCAAAATGGCAGAACATCAATTAATTCAGGCAATTCTGAGAAGTCACAAATTTTAAATACTTTACCAAATGAGATAAAGTAATAATCATAAAATAGATAAAAGCCAATAATTGGCAATAACGCGAGAAAATACCGATAGTGATTATTCTTAAGAATAAAAAATACCATGTAATAACAGACTATGACTAGAAAAAACTCTACTGGAAACCCTAAAATCCCTTTTATCCCCCAGCCATAAGCGACTCCACCATAACCAACACCACCATACAGGATACTCAGTGTTTGATAGCCTAGCAAAAACACAATAATCAGTGTTATAGGTATAAATAGATATTTAGTTAGTATTAATAGATACGCAACTATCGATGTTTTTTTCATTATGTTAAGTGCTTAGAAAATACTCATTAATAGCATTATTTTTATCTTAAGGCGCGTGCCATATCCATATCATATTGATATTCCAATGTCTCTTGAGTTCTTTGACACGGATAGGATTGGCAATACTGATTATCAGTTATATAGTCGTACATAACAGTTATCATGTCGTATTGGTGTAAAACATTTTTTTTAACAAACTGACTGTTGATAATAAAAAAAGCAGGTGGTTTATGAATATTATCTTCTTCGTTATTACGATATCCCATATCGTAATAAAAATTCATTCCACCTAGCTTGGGAACATGATCTCCCATAATAATAATCAAACTATTAGGGTCTAGTTTAATAAGTTTCTGCAAATAATCTGCTAATGCTTCAGTACGATAATATATTTGATTTGTCGCTCTTTGGTATTCATCGTTTAATGGCTTTTTATTAACCTGTGCTTTCAAACGGATTGGATGTCTTTTTTTATCTAAATTAAATGGTAAATGCCCATACACACCTAATACATAATTAAATATAGCTGGATGATCTTTTTGTTCCAAATGTGCTTTAACAAAAGCTATATTTTGTTCAAATAAATCGCCATCAAACATAAAATCGCTTTTATCGACTAAGGATAAATAAGTATTACTTTTAGGCGCGTATTGTTTGGGGAAATAAATTTCACCAAATCCTAATCCTTTATAAGCATTAATCTCATTAAAAAAGTTTGGTTTATAGCTATTAGTCGCGACTACTCGATAACCTGCTTCTTTTAATAGCGTGGGAACGCAAAACACATTTGCGCCTGTAAAGCCATTAAACTCAATACTGTCATATTTATGTAGTGCAGGCGCACCGCATAATACTTCAAATTCTGCTTCTGCGGTAAATCCACCAAATACAGGAGAAATAACCGCGCTTTCATTTTTATCAATTAAATTGGAAAAATCTTTCGCATAGACAGTATCATTATAGCTAATTTTGGCAAATAACTTCGGATTAAAAAAACTTTCCATCATAATAACGTGAATATTACGTTTATTGTTTCTTTCTTTCAGAAACTGAGCTAATTTATTTTGTGATGCCTCATAATCTTTAGCATTAATATTATATATTTCGCTGGCAATGTCTTTTGAATTTACCATCTCTGCTTCAAAATATAATAATACCGTTATATAACCATTTTGTGCAGTTCCTTGATCTGACCAATAGGTCGCACCAAATCTTGCCAAAGTTCTAAATAAGCCATCTATATACCACACTGGCTTTATTGATACGAACACAACAATCATAATAACCATGATTATAGGCAATAAATATCGATACCATACTTTAGTAAGATTAATGGCTAATATAAAGAAAACATGTAACAAAATTGTGACATAAAGTGCGATTTGCCAAAATGGCAAAACATCAACTAATTCTGGTATCTCAGATAAATCACAAAGCTTAAATATTTTTCCAAATGATATAAAATAATATTCATAAAAAATATAAAAAAGAATAATGGGCATCAGTGCGAGAAAATATCTATACCTATTATCTTTTAATACAAAAAACAGTGAATAATAACTAATTGTTACTAAGAAAAATTCTAGGGGCATGAAGTTAATCGCGCCATGATCCCAAGCATAGATACCACCATATAAATTACTTAATGGCGGATAACTCAGCAAAAATAAAATAATGCTTGCTATGGGAATAAATAGATATTTAGTTAGTGGTAATAAAGAGGCAGCTATTGGTTGTTTATTCATTGTTACTCAATATTTAAATTTTTTAGAAGTAGCTTTCTAGTGGGCATAAATAATAAATTATCAGTCATATCAGAAATTATTTTTGTAGCCAATATAACGGTGATGATTATGGATAATAAGAGCAAAACAATGAATGTGCTAAATATACTTACCGAATTTAACACTTTTATAAAGCCAATCAAACCGATAAATTTAATAAAAAACCCGTGCCAAACCATACGCCGTGATGGTTAATAATTTATTCGGTAACAGGGCAATAACACAAACACCGACTAAAAAAGAAACGGCATAAATTAACAAGCGAATAAATCCAGCATACCAGTAATCAAAGCCTAGCGCGGGATAAGACATACTGCCATAAAACCACTGTGCAGACACATCATTAAAATACCAACATAAAATGAACGCCAGCAAAACGACAGTGATAAAAAAGCCCGATGATAGTTTTGTAATCGCTGGAAAAATAGTGGCGTTAGCGTGTGACCTAAGACAAAAAAAGGTAAGAAAGTCAGAACCCTAGATAATATCCTGTTTGTGAGCAATAGCCAGCACCCACGCCGATAATGAGACTGATAATAACGGGAAATCTAAAACAACACAGTACAGGCAATAGTAATTTCCAAAAAAACAAACTCCATAAAAACCATAACATCCAGTAGGGTTGTAGGTTAAGCGTGTAATGGCTAAGCGTGTCGTAACGGGCAAATTCTAGCAGTTCATACAACACTTCAAAGACTAATAGCGGAATAAGCAACGATGACACTTGTCCGAACAGGACTTTTTTAGTCAGTTCAGTCTTCGTCAACATACCCGAAATCAGCACAAACATGGGAATATGAAAAGAGTAAATCAATAAATACACCGTCTTAAGCACTGGGCTATTAGTGACCAACTCCAGACTATGTCCAAACACAACAAGGAAGATTAGCGTAATTTTGGCATTATCAAGTAAATAATTGCGTTCCATGTGTATGACTTGGCAGAGTGGCAAACCTAGCGGATTTTAAAAATCTACTAGGTTTTCATAAAAGCATTTACTGTGTAAGCACGGCTTACGTTGAATATTACAGCTTAACTTTAATTACCTGATAAATAGCTTCGGCGTTCGTTTCTGCATTCTGCATAATGTCAGCTAATTCAGCCAATCTTGCGTCGGCAAAGTCGCGCTCTTTCAAACTACCCGCATTAACATAGACATTAAGAGCCGCTGTTTTTAGCCCACCATACGCCGCCATAACTGCCGCACCTGCATCACTGATAACGTTAGGATTGCCTTTATCAGCAGCAATACGGCTAAGTTCAATGACTTTGGCACAGGCTTTAGCGCAATCTAATGGCACATCAGTCGCATCTTTTAATACCGTTTGGATAGCCCCACTCCGCACAGTTTTTTCTTCGTCTGTTTCTTTCGGTAAGCCGTAAGCTGCCATCACGCGATTAAACACATCGACATCAGCTTGAATCATGTCAGTGAGTTGCTGACGTAACGTTTCGGCTTGTTGTAACAGGTTTTGCATATCGGTTTCAACTTCAGCAAATTTTGGTTTGCCGATGGTTAGATTACACACCATGCTGATAAGAGCCGCGCCTTGTGCGCCCATCACAGCCGCCGCACTACCGCCACCTGGTGTGGCTGATTTACTGGCTAAGTTATCGAGAAAGTGTTCTATGGATTGGTTTTTTATTTCGTTCATTGTGAATAGTGTGGTTTCTACGGAAAATATTTATAAACATCTTTTCGATGTAAAAAGCGGGTAAAAATTATTTCTTCATTAACTATTTCAATACCGATTTGATATTCGCCTGAACGAATACGGTAAAAACTATCATAACCTTGCATTTTCTTAACATGATTTATTTCTGATAGTGTGTTTTCTGACTTGCAATGCGCAATAATTTCTTTAACTTTATTTAACAGTTTTTGGTTATTAATAGCGCGTTTGCTTTAGCAAATCGTGCTTCAAATTTTACGTTCACTCATTATTACCAAAACACTTCATCCTCGGAAATAAAATCATTAGTTTTTGGCGAAAATTCTTAATAGGATGTGCCGACGTTAGGAGGCGCATCAATACACGGTGACATAAATGATGCGCTTCGTTCCTCGGCGCATCCTATCGTGCTTGTTGATTACCACTCATGATGTTTAAGACCAATAGATGTTGCCAATGGATATGTAATATTTCCCCATTTATGCTCTGTGAACATCCTACCTTCATTTTTCCTAGAAGTTACTAATATTACATCAATCCCTTTTTCTTTTATTTCATTTAATGTTTTTTCATAAACTATATCGTTAGCAATAAGAATAATGTTTTCAGTATTAATAATCCTTTCTAAATGGTCAATTATTTCAAAACAAATAAACTCATTTGTTTTTTCAACAAAGATTTTACATTCTACTCCACTATCAATTGTAAACTTAAGCTTGGTTATACCAATTTCTTCATATTCTGTATAATAAAAAACGTAACAATTTATTATTTTTTCATTTGATTTAAAGTAATCATAAGTCGATATTATACTACTAACTACGTCTTGTAAATCGGGGTAACTAAACGATCTATCTGGGTATATCTCTTTATAGGATTTTATTGTTTTTTGTATTGAGTTTTCTAAAAAAATACCATCAACAATCAATGAGGTATATTTTTTAATTTTTAATTTTTAATTTTCCAAGTTTTCTCTTAAGTTTAGAAGCCATTTCTTTGTTGAATTCTCTTTCTAAAAAATATGGCTCTTTAAGTGTTTTATGAGTAAATCTAAGAATATATTTATTATCTGATTTATTCCACTCACTAATTTCATCATTGAAAAATGTGAGCAATATATAACTTAAATCCTCATTTACAATATAAAGGAAAACCACAAAGTTTTCTTCAACATATGGAACTGGTATGTTAATGTGGCTTCCGCTATTTTTTAGCGTGCGTCCTTTACATTGTATTTTTAAGAAATGAGTATATTTATCTTTTATATTATCTACAATTAATAAATCAGCACCTTCTTTATCGAAAGAGGGTTTTGTTACCTGAATCCATGCTTTATTAATTCATGTTGTATGAACGATTCTGATTGAATTTCTAATGGTTTAGTATCCATAATTTAATCGTTAAACTCGTAAGGTGGATTAGTCGCGTAGGTTGGGCTGCCAAAAAGCTGCAACCTAACCCACTATCTCCAGTCCTTAATATACACGCAACGCTGGAGCGGCGGGAAACCTCCGAGGTTTTAAAAACCTCGGAGGTTTATTGTTCTTTATTCCCGCCGCCAACTGGTTGTGCCATCGGGTGCGTCTTCTAAAATAATCCCTGCTGCTTTTAAAGCGTTGCGGATTTTATCGGCGGTTGCCCAGTCTTTGGCTTTTTTGGCATCAATACGCGCTTGGATTTGTTGCTCTATTTCGGCATCGTCGTCACTGTCGCCTTTTAGAAAGGCTTCGGGGTCGTCTTGTAACAAGCCCAATAAGCTGCCTAAGCTGCGTAGGGTGTTGGCTAAGACGGCGGCTTGTTCAGGGGCGTGGTCTTTGACTTTGTTGAGTTCACGCGCTACATCAAACAATACGGATACGGCAACGGGCGTATTAAAATCGTCATTCATTGCCTGTTCAAAACGGTTTTTTGCGTCCGTATCGAGTTCGGTGCTTTCCACTGCACAGCCACGCAAGGCAATGTAAAGCCGTTGTAGTGCCGCGCCTGCTTCATTCAAGGATTCATCGGAATAATTCAACGGGCTACGGTAATGACTGGACAGGATAAAGAAGCGGATGATTTCAGGGCGGTATTGTTTTAATACTTCGCGGACGGTGAAAAAATTGCCCAAGGATTTGGACATTTTTTCGTTATCAACGCGCACAAAACCGTTGTGCATCCACAGGTTGACAAATTTTTCACCCGTCGCGCCTTCGGATTGGGCTATTTCATTTTCATGGTGCGGGAACTGTAAATCCATGCCGCCGCCGTGTATATCGAAGGAGTTACCCAAGCAGCAAGTGGACATGGCGGAGCATTCGATATGCCAACCCGGCCGCCCATTGCCCCAAGGAGATTGCCAAGACGGTTCGCCTGCTTTTGCCATTTTCCATAACACAAAATCCAGCGGATTATTTTTGGCTTGGTCAACATCGACTCGTTCACCTGCTTGTAAATCTGCTAGATTTTTGCCTGATAATTGACCGTAGTTTTTAAATTTATCGACTGCGTAAAACACGTCACCATTAGTACCCACATAAGCCAAACCGTTGTTAATCAGGGTTTCAATCATCGCGATAATGTCGGGGATGGATTGGGTGGCGCGGGGTTCTATATCGACAGGCAACACCGATAACGCGCGTTCATCTTCGTGCATGGCGGTGATGAAGCGTTCAGTCAGGGCGTTAAAATCTTCGCCGTTTTCAAAAGCGCGTTGAATGATTTTGTCGTCGATGTCGGTGATGTTGCGAACATAGGTTAAGTCGTAACCTAAGTGGCGAAAGTAACGCGCCACGGTATCGAATACCACCATAACGCGGGCGTGACCAATATGGCAGTAGTCATAAACCGTCATACCACAAACGTACAGTCCGACTTTACCCGCAACACGCGGCTGGAATTGTTCTTTTTTTCGAGTGAGGGTGTTGTATATTTTTAACATGAGGTTTTTAGTCTAAGTCACAAAGCTGGGTAATTTATCCAGCGTATACAGAGAGTTTTTGTCCACGAAAAGCACGAAAGACACGAAAGACACGAAAAATTTTTTAGCTAATACTTTCGTACTTTTCGTGTCTTTCGTGGACAAATAATTTAAGAATCATCCACTTCATCGGCTAATGCGATTAACGGTTGTAGTAATTCGGCTAATTGTTCGCTACTCTCAGCGCGTACTGTGGCATGAGCGACTTTACGACCTTTGCGTGGGGCTTTGTCATACAGATGACAGTGCGTGTGTGGCAGTGCCAATAAGTCTTTGGTCTCAGGCAATCCACCAATAAAATTAACCATCGCTGATTGCCCGACTAAGCCAGTCGCGCCTAATGGCAAACCTGTAATAGCGCGTAAGTGGTTTTCAAATTGGCTGGTTTCCGCGCCTTCAATTGTCCAATGCCCTGAGTTATGCACACGCGGCGCGAATTCGTTGGCGATTAGTTCACCGCCCACGTCAAATAATTCTAAGGCTAGTACGCCGACATAATCCAAGGCTTTCAATAAACGAGTGACATAGTTTTCAGCGGCTTGCTGCATGGCATCATTAACACGCGCTGTTGACACGCGCAAAATACCACCACGATGGACATTTTCAGCCAGCGGATAAAAAGCAATTTCACCTGACACACTGCGCACCGCGATAATGGATACTTCTCTATCAAATGCTACAAACCCTTCAACGATAGCAGGTACACCTTGTAATAATTCCCATGCCGCCGCTAAATCATCGGCTGAACGCAATACCGATTGCCCTTTGCCGTCATAACCTTGCGTGCGGCTTTTTAAAATGGCAGGGTAGCCAATGATATTCATGACGCGTTTTAGCGTTGCTAAGCTATCTATAGCGGCATACTGTGCAGTTGGAATACCAATGTCATCGAAAAATCTTTTTTCTACCAAACGATCTTGTGCAACGGCTAATGCGTTAGGTTCGGGATGAACTTCTGTGTGTGTAGCGAGAAATTCAGCAACAGGTGCGGGTACATTTTCAAATTCGTAAGTCACCACATCGGCACGTTCTGCCAATTGTGCCAGTAATTCGGGGTCGTTATAGTCACCGAGTAGATGCTCACCTAAGCGATTAGCACAAGCATCGGCAGAGGGATCAAGAAAAATAAATTCTAACCCTAACGGAACACCTGCTAACGCCATCATACGCGCAAGTTGTCCTGCGCCTAACACACCCACTTTCATAACATTTCCTTGCGAGGGTCTGAGTTTGATAACACGTTTTCAGTCTGTTCGCTTCTAAAATTATTTAACGCATCCTTATACTCTGGATGTTTATTGCTAATAATTGCAGCTGCCAATAAGGCAGCATTAATCGCGCCTGCTTTACCTATCGCCAATGTACCGACAGGAATACCTGCTGGCATTTGTACGATGGATAATAAGGAATCCATGCCATTTAAGGCTTTAGACTGTACAGGAACACCTAACACGGGAATTGCTGTTTTAGCCGCTGTCATGCCAGGTAAATGCGCGGCACCACCTGCACCTGCAATAATGACTTCTAAGCCTTTAATTTCTGCGGTTTCCGCATAATTAAACAATTTATCGGGTGTGCGGTGTGCTGAAACCACTTCAATTTCATGAGGAATGCCTAGATGCTCTAGCGTTTGCGCAGCAAATTGCATCGTTTCCCAGTCAGAGGTCGAGCCCATGATGATGCCAACCAGTGCTGTCATGTGTTACTCCTTGATAGTATTAACAATAATTTGGAAAAATAAGTCGGCTAGTATCGCATAAATACGCACGGTGATGTAGACATAACGAAACGTATTACACACCAAACAAAGCTGACAATGCTTTAATGCGCTGTAAATCAGGTTTATCTTGATACACGCCGCTCATGGCTACATCAGGCAACATACCGCGTACGAACAAATAACGTACACCGCCAAAATGGTAGTCATAATCATAATTAGGTAAGCGGTTGTGTAGATAACGATGCAATACCACTGTATAAAGCCAATATTGCAAACCGTAGTTATGTTCGCGCATAGCGAGTGTTAAGTTGGCTTCATCATAATCAGCTAAAAAGTTGGTTTTATAATCCATCACATAATAACGCCCTTGATATTCACAAATCAGGTCGATAAAACCTGTTAAATAACCGCAGAGTGTTTTACTGCTTAAGGCTTGATAAGCGGGGGTATCTTGCAACACTTTATTGATATGTTGGGCGTTCATATCCTGCATGGCTAAATAAAACGGCATTTCTTTTAAACATTGTCGTTCTGATAAATTCATTAAACAAAAATGGCTATCCGTCTCAGAGAGCGGCGTTTTTACCACGTTTTCTAATAGTTCATCGAGCATTTCAGGACGATCGAGTTTTAGGCTATAACGCTGACAGGCTTTATCGCGTAACACACTAATATCTTTACGTTGTGCTAGGTCGTTGAAACTATGATTTTCGAGTAAATCATGAACGACGTTACCTGTATGCGCCCCTTTGGGAAGTTGTTCAAGCGTGGCGCGTGGTATTAATAATTCGCCTTGTTCGCGAGCTTTGTCTTCGGGTAATTCTGGCGCGTCGTGTTCGCTTAATGCCGATAGTGCGGTGTAGCTACTCATTTGCCAATGGGTATATAAATGCCGTTGCCGTTGTTTAGCGTGTAATGAATATCTAGTACGGCGTTTTTGATAACTGTCTTGTGTGTCACACAACACATCTAATAGCTGATAAGTCATACTCTGCGGCTGTTGTTCGGCAAAATTTTGTAATATGGCTTGTTGTTCAGAAAAATCACGGTCTTTAAAATCCAGTAGCCAAGCCATTGCCGATTCATTGGGTTTTTCTTTACTGCGCACATCCACCCACGCAATATAACAGCGGTATTTAGCGCGAGTCACTGCCACATAATAGACACGCACATCTTCTGCTAATTCTTCTGTTAGGGCTTGTTCGCGGTGTTGTTCAAAGTAGTCTGAACCTAAATCCACGATAGTTTTGTCTTGTTCGTGGCAGGTGATTAATTCATTTTCTCGGTTTAAGCGGTCATTACGGTGCCAAAGACAAGGGCAAAAAACAATTGGGTATTCCAGCCCTTTTGAGCGGTGCATGGTGACAATCTGCACGGCATCGTCATCGCTTTCTAAACGTAATTGTTGCGCTTCGGATGGGTTCGTTTTGTGCAGTGCCGCGTGTAACCAATCCAGTGTTTTATGAATGCCAAGATGGTCATTGATGGCGGCTTGGTGTGTCAATTCAATGAGATGGTAGATATTGGTCAATTGCCGTTCTACGCGCGTAGTGCGAGCAAGATGGGTGCGCACTTTTTCCTGAGTAAGCAACTTTTGCATCATTGCCATCAAGCCCAGTTTTTGCCAGTCTTGATAGTAGATTAAAAAACGGCTCATCCAGCTATCTAATGCAGTTTCGTTATTAAATAATGCGTACAAATCTTGCCCATTCAACGCAAACCAGCTCAGTGTTAAGGCTTGTTTGAGTAAGCCACTGTCGCTTGGATTAGCCACCGCGTGTAATAAGGTATGTAGTTCAACCGCTTCGGTGCTAGAAAAAATGGATTCGACACTGTTTAACACCGCAGGTACGCCCACTTCACGCAATGCCAGTTGATAATCTTGCGCCTGCTGATTGCTACGCACCAAGATAGCAATGTCTTGTGGTTGTACGGCTTTATGTTCAGGTTGCAGTCGATAAGGCGAATTGAGCAAATGCACGATTTCATGACAGACGGTGGCGCATAAGGTCTGCTCAGCGTCTTTTTTGCTCCAATAACCTGTTGTGCTATCGCTAGGTGGTAGTTGCCATAACACCATTGGAGTGACAGCTTGCCCTTGCTCATCATGCAATTCACCATCGGTGACTGATTTGGCGGGTTCAACCGAATGAAACCATAAATTATCCAATAAAAAGGCTTGCTCACGTTGAAACAGCGCGTTTACTGCTTGCACCAGTTTTGGATGTGAACGCCAATTTTTGCCCAGCGTAAATTGATGTTCAGCTTGTTGTTGCGCACTCAAATAGGAATAAATATCCGCGCCACGAAATTTATAAATCGCTTGTTTAGGGTCGCCGATGAGATATAAAAAATGACTATCTGCGGCAAACACCGCTGAAAAAATGCCCCATTGACTATCATCGGTATCTTGAAATTCATCAATCAAGGCGGCAGCAAAACGGGTGCGTAATTCCTGCGTCAATAATTCCGCTTTATCACCGTTTAATGCCTCGGCTAAACGGGTGATTAAATTATCAAACGACAATACATTGAGTTGTTGCAAGCGTTTATCGAGTTCAATGCGTAAAGTTTCTAACAGCATCCGACGTAACACTAAAGTGACGTGCTTTACAGCGACAGCGAGTGCGTCAAACGGCGCGGTATTGATAGCCAGCGTGGCTAAATAATTGGCTTTACGTTCTGCCGAGGTTTGATTTTTGTTGGCTTTAAATTTAATACCATTTAATCCGTCTTGTAAGCCTTGACTGGTCAGTAACGCTAAACTGTCAGTATCAGGGATTTGTGTCCCCTGCCCTTGTAACCAATCGGCTAATAACGGATACAAGTCTTCAAACGCATTTTTATAACTGGCTTTAAATTTATCATCGTTAAAACTGGCGCGTAGCAAGGCGGCATAAATTTCTAGCTCAGTGTTTGCCATTGTCACTGTATCTTCCAAGGCTTGCAGAGTATCGTCTAAATTTTCATAGGCGGGATATACGGTGATATGCGCGGCAATCACATCAATACTGTTGAGCAGTGCGTCGGGCGTTGCATACTGAGCCGTTAATACAGCAACCTGCCATTGACTACGGTTATAGATTTGTTCACGCCAAAAATCATCAACACAGGCTTGTTTGATACTGGCTAAATCATCGGTGAGTTCAGCATCAAATAACTGTCCACTTTCCAGCGCGTGTTCACGCAACACCCGTTGGCAAAAACTGTGAATGGTAAAAATACTAGCTTGGTCGATATTTAATAGAGCTAAATCTAAGCGTTGTTTAATTAACTCAAGGTCTATGTCCAGTTGATCTAACCAATTAATAATCGTGGCATCGCTGTTTTCATCATAGTCGGACGCGTTTAGCAGGTTTCTAGCGGCAACTAAACGGCTACGCACGCGGTCTTTGAGTTCCTCGGTTGCCGCTTTAGTAAACGTAACGACCAATATTTTTTCAATATCAATCGCTTCTTCTACCACAAAACGCAACACCAACATGGCAATGGCATACGTTTTACCCGTTCCCGCACTGGCTTCTATCAGGTTAATGCCTTTATGTAATTCGGTTTGCGCAGAATCAAAATAGCGAGTGTGCATGAGTGCTGTTATTAGTAAGTCGATTGGCTGATCTGTTCAGCAGCCTTATAAAAAGAAGGAGCAAAGAGGCAATAGCCGAAACTTAATTATAAAGTATTCGGCTAAGGATTAAGCGGGGTATTTAATGCGCAAGGGCTAGGCGTAAAACAAACAGCGTATCAACTTTTTCCAGGTAACATACCAACAGAGCCAGGTTTAATCCGTTTACAGGTTACTACCACATCTTCTAGGTGACACTGTTTACCGCTCTTACCGCTTGAACAGTCTACACACACCGCTTTGCCGTTATCTTTTATTTTTTCAACGTGCCAGCCGTAACCTTGTGATTGACAAAAGCGTTTACTGTATTTACTCAAATTAAACGCTTTGGAGGCTTCGGCAATGGCTTGAGGTTCTGCCGCACAAGTAGGCGATGGTAAGGTATTCGCCATTAAGTCTCGGTAAATATATTCAGTCGCAAATGTACTGCCCGAAAAAAAGCTTACTATTGCCAACAGGGTTAGGGATTTCAATTTCATGGTTTTCTCCTCTCATTATTATAATTTTTATTTTTCTGTACTATCGCTTAACACCCGAATATTCATCTGGGCATTTTCCTGCTCTACCTGTTGTTTAATAGGTGCGAATTTTTCGTTTTCACTTTGCTTAATCAGAAAGATAACTGTCACGATAGCAAACACAGTGCCACCTACATACAGCCAGAATTTGTCTTTTGCTTGTTCTTCTTCGCTCATTTTTTCCACCTTTATTATGTGAATTATTAATAGGTCTATCACTGCTACGATCATCGCCTAGTAGTGAATCGACACTATACGAGCGACTTAATAGCTCTGTCAATAAAATTTCGATTCGATATTAAAATCACTGTATTTTGCTTACGGTATGTTATTTGCTTTTAAATTTAATGAGGTGCAATCAATACAACATCCTAAAACAAATTCTGAGATAATAAACCTTGATTGTGCTTCCATTCCGCCTCCTTTAGCTAACACACACAATGAAAGACAAAAAAATATTTAAACCCTGTGACTTGGTCATTTTTGGTGCATTAGGCGATCTATCGCGTCGCAAATTGCTTATTTCTCTGTATCGTTTGGAAAATGCTAATCTCATTGAACCCGATACGCGTATTATTGGCGTTGATAGACACATCCATGACAATGCCCAGTTTGTTGACATTGCCCATAAAAGCTTGCAAGAGTTTTTGAATGATAAAATGGATGATGCCGTGTGGAAGCGTTTTTCTGCCCGCTTGTCATATTTAAAAATCGACTTAACGCAACTGGATCAATATCAGCAACTGCATACTGTGCTAGATACTGCCGCTAGAGTCACGGTCAATTATTTTGCCGTATCACCCTTCCTGTTCAGCAACATTTGTCAAGGCTTGGCACAATCAGGCGTACTAACCGAAGAGTCCCGCATGGTGATGGAAAAACCCATCGGTCATGATCTGAAGTCGTCTAAAGTCATCAATGACGAAGTGGCGAAAGTTTTTACTGAAAAACAAGTATTTCGTATTGACCATTATTTGGGCAAAGAAACCGTACTGAACTTACTCGCCCTGCGTTTTGCTAATTCCATTTTCACCACTAACTGGAATCACAACACCATCGACCACATTCAAGTGACCGTCGCAGAAGAAGTCGGTATTGAAGGACGCTGGGATTATTTCGATAAAACAGGGCAGTTGCGTGATATGTTGCAAAATCACCTGTTACAGATTCTGACCTTTATCGCGATGGAACCGCCTGTTAATCTGGAAGCTAAAAGCATCCATAATGAAAAAATCAAAGTGCTGGAAGCTTTGCGCCCCATCACGCGCCATAATGTGGATGAAAAAACCGTGCGTGGACAATACACCGCAGGTTACATGAAAGGCAAAGCCGTTCCAGGCTATTTAGAAGAAGACGGTGCGAATACTGAAAGCACCACCGAAAGTTTTGTTGCCTTGCGGGTTGATATTGATAACTGGCGGTGGGCGGGCGTACCGTTTTATCTGCGGACAGGTAAACGTATGACCAACAAACGTACCGAAATTGTCATCTATTTTAAACAATTACCGCATAACATATTCAAAGACAGTTTCCGTGAATTACCGCCCAATAAATTAATTATTCATTTGCAACCCAATGAAGGCGTAGAAGTAGAAATACTCAATAAAATTCCTGGTATTGATGAACATATCAAAATACAAAAAACCAAGCTGGATTTAAGTTTCTCCGAAACCTTCAAAAAAAGCCGTATTTTTGGTGGTTATGAAAAACTGGTATTGGAAGCCATGCGTGGCAACCCCACATTATTTTTAAGCCGCGAAGAAATCGAACAAGCATGGACATGGGTTGATTCCATACAAGAGGCGTGGCGACACTCAGGTGATGTACCTAAGTCCTACCCCGCTGGCACTTGCGGACCTGTTGCATCCGTTGCGTTAATTGCGCGTGATGGCAGGGCGTGGGAAGAATAAATATTGTGTAGGATGGGTTAGTGTAGCGTAACCCAACGATTAGCTAATCATAGAAGGAAAAATCATGCACCCCACTATAGAAAAAGTCACCAATGACATTATTGAACGCAGTCATTCTACTCGTTCTGCTTATTTGAAATACATAGACGCGCAAGCAAAAAAACAACCGATTCGTTCAGGTATGGGTTGTGGTAACTTAGCCCACGGTTTTGCGGCGTGTAGTGCAATGGAAAAAGCGGATTTAACGGGCGATAAAAAAGCCAATATCGCCATTATCACCTCTTACAACGATATGTTGTCAGCACATCAACCTTACAAAGACGCACCCGATTTAATTAAAGCGGCGATTCGGGAAGCAGGTGGTGTGGCGCAAGTGGCAGGCGGTGTACCCGCTATGTGTGATGGTATTACCCAAGGTCAAGCGGGTATGGAATTATCACTGTTTAGCCGTGATTTAATTGCAATGGCAACCGCGATTGGCATGAGCCACAATATGTTTGATGGCGCATTATATCTAGGTGTGTGCGACAAAATTGTGCCTGGTTTATTAATTGGCGCGCTAAGTTTTGGTTATTTACCCTCGGTGTTTGTTCCCGCAGGTCCTATGCCTAGCGGTTTAACCAACAAAGAAAAAGCCCGCGCCCGTCAAGCCTATGCCGTCGGTAAAATTGGACGGGCAGAATTACTAGCAGCAGAATCCGCTTCCTATCACAGCCCTGGAACGTGTACGTTTTACGGCACAGCAAACAGTAATCAAATGATGATGGAAATGATGGGCTTGCACTTACCTGGTAGTTCATTTGTTAATCCTTACACACCATTGCGTGATGAACTGACTAAAGCCGCCGCTAAACAAGTATTGAAATTTACTGCCCTCAGTGATGATTATCGCCCGATTGCTCATGTCGTTTCAGAAAAAGCCATCGTTAATGCCGTCATCGGGCTATTAACAACAGGCGGTTCAACTAATCACACCATGCACTTAGTCGCAATTGCTAGAGCGTCGGGTATTGTGTTGAACTGGGATGATTTCGATAATCTGTCAAAAGTAATTCCACAATTAGCAAAAATTTATCCTAACGGTCCTGCTGACGTAAATCACTTTCATGCCGCTGGTGGTATGGGCGTACTCATTGCTGAACTGTTAAAACACGGTTTGTTACACGAAGACATTATTGGTGTCGCTGATGAGCGCGGTATGAACAGCTACGCGCAAGAACCCAAACTCATTGAAAATCAGCTCATCTGGGAACCCGTCCCGTCTGCCTCTTTAGACCCTGAAGTATTAAGCAGCGTAGAAAAACCCTTTGCCGCAGGTGGTGGTCTGCACGTCATGCACGGCAATATTGGACGCGGTATTTCTAAATTGTCGGCTGTTTCCGAAGAACATCAAATTGTCCAAGCCCCTGCCGTGGTATTTGATGACCAAGAAGATATGCTTGCCGCCTTTAAACGCGGTGAACTCGAAAAAGATTTTGTCGCCGTCATTCGTTTCCAAGGTCCACGCGCTAACGGTATGCCTGAACTGCATAAACTCACGCCGCCATTAGGTGTGTTACAAGACAAAGGTTTTAAAGTTGCCTTAGTGACCGATGGTCGTATGTCAGGCGCGTCGGGTAAAGTCCCTTCCGTGATTCATCTTTGCCCAGAATGCGAAATGGGCGGCCCTTTAGCGAAAGTATTAACAGGTGATGTAATTGCCCTGAACCTACAAACAGGCGACATTAACGTTTTGGTCGATGAAGCTGAATTTAACGCGCGTGTGCCATTACCGAATTCTGCAAAAAATCACCATTACGGTATGGGACGCGAGATGTTTGGCGGTTTCCGTTTAGGTGCATCTTCGGCTGAAACGGGGGCGAGTAATTTGTTTATGGTGGATTGATTTAAAAGGTGATTTAGAGCGCATGAGAATTGACTCGTGATATTTAAACTGTAGGCTGGGATGAGGTACGAATCCCAGCATTACGTTCGATTTTCTGGGATTCGCTTAAGGCTCATCCCAGCCTACGCGCTGGAGCGTCAACAGCGGCATTCCAACGCAGAGCATTGTAGGTTGGATTGGCACAAGCCAACCCAACAAAAACGCGATGATTAAGGTTTGCTATATTAGCAACGGTTCGAGGCAATGTCGGGTTGCCAAAAAGCGGCAACCTGACCTACGCGGCTACATTTAGATATTTGTTACATTAATTTTAAGATGTGACAGGTTTTGGTATGTGAATGATTTTATGGTCATTTCACAATTTTAAATCAGCTACCTTTGGAGTCAAAGAATGATTGATGTACTTGATCGAAAGATTCGGCAAATGCACGCCGCCCTAGCTGGACTCGTGACCGACGACCTCTCGACAATCAAGCCACAGTTTGGTGAAGCGGATGGCCGTTATTACACAAAGGTAGATTTCAACCAAGACTCTGACGAAATCGCGTTAGCGAATGCAGCTTCGCTCCTTATCACGAACATTGCATCAATGAAAGACCACCTCAAAGTCTGGTGTAATAAGAATGGTGTAGCGTTCCACGGCGAGACCTTGATTAACAACAACCGAGCGGTCGCATTGATCCATGATCTATGGAACATAGACAAACATGCCGAATTGAATAAGCCCCCACGCTCTGGTCATACGCCGAAGCTGCAAGACCTAAGGAAAAACTTGTTCCTTTCAAGTGGATCTGCGGCAGGTTCGGTGGTATTTTTCTCGATGGATCCTCGTACCAGAAAGATAACCACCAGCACGTCCAGCGGCGGTTCAGTTCAACTTGCGCTCAGAGCTCAAATCGTAGACGAAAATGGAAACGTTCTTGGTGATTTCAGCAGCATCTGTAAACAAGCAGTTGATGAATGGGCAAAGGCTTTATCTTCGGCAGGTGTGCAACTTCCATGAAGCCCAACTCGTAAGATGGGTAGAGCTACAGCGAAACCCATCACCAATCAAAATAAATCCTTAAACAAACCCACTTATAAATGAACGGTAAACAGGTTATTGCAAAGCTAAAACAGGAAGGCTGGGTTCTGATAAGAATCCAAGGCAGTCATCATATTATGAAAAATAGCGAGCTAAATAAAAAAATCCCTGTTCCTGTTCACGGCTCTAAAGATATTGAAATCGGCTTAATCAAAGCCATCGAAAAACAAACGGGAGTTAAGTTATTATGATTATTGCCTACCCTTATTTAGCAGACTTAGATGATGATGGACGATACTTTGTTCATTTTATCGACATTGAAGAAGCCATTACGCAAGCAGATAGTTTGGAAGAAGCGGCTTTTAATGCAGCTGAGGTATTAAGCGGAATATTAGCGTGTCGCTTAGATGATAACGACGAGATACCAGAACCTTCGGTTTGTCCAGAAAACGGATTTATGGCGTACCCAGAAACGAAGATTCAAGCAACATTACTGTTAAGAAAAGCAAGAGGCAATAAGTCATTAACTGAATTGGCTAATGCCATGAATACAACATGGTCAGCCGTCGAAAAACTAGAAGATTATCATCATACCCCAAACTTAAACCAAATGGACAAAGCGGCTAAGGCATTGGGTAAGCGATTAGTACTATCATTGGAATAAACTAATTTTTCCGCATTACTATTTAACATCCATAGCCATAAAGATGTTGGTGGGTTACGCTATCGCTAATCCAATCTACACAATAAACGAGTATATAAATGAATACAAACCACTGGAAAATCCAACCTAAAGACGTTTTAAATGCGAGTCCTGTCATGCCTGTGATGGTGATTCAAAACTTGGATGATGCTGTACCACTGGCGAAAGCCTTGGTAGCGGGCGGCATTAGAGTATTAGAAATTACCTTGCGTACACCTGTTGCGCTAGAGGCAATTAAGCTAATCAGCCAAGAAGTGAAAGAGGCGATAGTGGGTGCGGGAACGATTATTAACCCCGAACAATTACAAGCCGCTGAAGACGCGGGGGCAGTGTTTGCGATTAGCCCTGGTTTAACACCTACTTTGTTGGCGGCTGCTAAAAAAGGCAATATCGCCTTGATTCCAGGTATTGCTACGCTATCAGAATTAATGCAGGGTATGGAATACGGTTTGGATCATTTCAAATTCTTTCCTGCTGAAGCCGCTGGTGGTATTCCAATGTTAAAAGCTATCGCAGGTCCCATTCCTCAAGTGACGTTCTGCCCAACAGGCGGTATTTCACCTGAAAATTACAATGCTTATTTGCAATTGAGTAATGTAGCCTGTGTGGGTGGCTCATGGTTAGCCCCTGCGGATGCTGTTAAAGCTAAAAACTGGGCTAAAGTAACTGAATTAGCAAAATTAGCCGTCGATAATGTTAAGCGTTAAACCGTTTTTAAAACCTTAAGAGAAAATTCATGACCAACCTACGCAATCTTAGTTTAAATGAGAACGCACAGTCTTTATGTGAGTTACCTGTTTTATCTGGAACTATAGGTCCCGATGTATTAGATGTGCAAACGTTGTATAAACAAACAGGCATGTTTACTTATGATCCTGGTTTTACTTCTACCGCCAGTTGTAGTTCAACGATTACCTACATAGATGGCGAAGAAGGCGTATTACTATACCGCGGTTATCCTATTGAACAGCTTGCGGAAAAATGTACTTTTCTGGAAGTTTGCTATTTGTTGCTGAATGGTGAATTGCCCAATAAAGCTGAAATGGATAATTTTGAAGGTACAATTACCATGCACACAATGGTGCATGATCAGCTCACTAATTTCTTTAAAGGTTTTCGTCGTGATGCGCATCCTATGGCAATCATGGTGGCAGTCGTTGGTGCGTTGTCAGCGTTTTATCATGATGCACTGGATATTAAATCTAAAAAAGACCGTGATTTAAGTGCGATTCGTTTGCTTGCTAAAGTGCCGACTATTGTGGCGATGTGTCATAAATACAGTACAGGTTTACCGTTCATGTATCCACAGAATAAACTGAGTTATGTGGAAAATTTTATGCGCATGATGCTCGGCACACCGTGTGATGATTTTGTGCCTAATCCCATATTAGTACGCGCGTTAGATAGAATTCTAATTCTTCATGCTGATCATGAACAAAATGCGTCCACGTCAACCGTGCGTTTGGCAGGTTCAAGTGGTGCAAATCCTTATGCTTGTGTGACAGCAGGTATTGCTTGTTTGTGGGGTGCGGCGCATGGTGGCGCGAATGAAGCGGTACTGCACATGTTGGAAAATATTGGTGATGTATCACGTATTCCTGAATTTATCGCCAAAGCGAAAGATAAAAATGATCCTTTTAGGTTAATGGGCTTTGGGCATCGGGTTTATAAAAACCACGATCCACGCGCTAAATTAATGCGGGCAACTTGTCATGAAGTGTTGTCTGAATTAGGTCTGCACGATGATAGACTGTTTAAACTAGCGTTAGAACTAGAGCGTATTGCCCTAGAAGATGATTATTTCATTGATAAGAAGCTCTATCCGAATGTCGATTTTTATTCGGGTATCGTATTACACGCGCTAGGCATTCCGACCAATATGTTTACCGCCATGTTTGCAATGGGTAGAACAGTAGGCTGGATTGCGCATTGGGATGAAATGATAGGCGACCCTGAACAAAAAATTGGTCGTCCTAGACAGCTTTATACAGGTGCAACACGACGTGATGTACCTGCGCAACACGGTAAAATCATTTAAAAAATAACATTCTTTCCACGAAAATCACCAAAGACACGAACATTGTTTTGAATCATAACGCAAGTTTCGTGCTTTTTGTGTTTTTCGTGGAAAATTTTGAAATTAAAACGCTAAATCATTAACGCTCAATATCGCTAATAATATCGAGACAATAATGCCTGCAATCATTAGCCCTAAGCTGAGGATTAATGCGGGTTCTAAAAAAGCCAATAGGCGTTGTATTGAAGTTTTGAGTTGTTTATCGTAAATGGTGGCAACGCGTAATAACATTTCTTCCAAGCGTCCTGTTTCTTCACCCGTTTTAATCATTTGCATCGCCATTTTAGGAAAAACGTTTTTTTCCAGCAATGCCGCAGACATATTTTTACCTTCTTTTACCTGCTCCTGCACATCGGCAATGGCATCCACCAACACCAGATTATCGACCGTTTCCCGTGCAATCGCTAAAGCCGTTAATAGCGACACACCGTTACTTAATAGGGTTCCTAAGGTTCGGCTGAAACTAGCCGTTTCTTTATGCAAAATCACATTGCCAAATAACGGTATGTTTAACCAGCGACCATCCCACACTTTTTTAGTACGCGGATTGGTTAACTGCATTGTCATGTAATAGTAAATAGCCACTAGGCTACCGATTAAGAGCCACCAATAACTGCGTAGTATGTCCGCTAAGCCAACGACAATTTGTGTCGATATGGGTAATGCTTTACCCGCGCTTTCAAACATTTCGGTAAATTGCGGAACGACAAAAATTAACATAACAAACAATGAAGCAACCGACATCACCAGCAAAATGGCAGGGTAAATTAAAGCGGTGCTGACGGTACTTTTTAATTCCTGCGCACTTTCCATATAGTCTGATAAGCGGGTCAATACTTCGCCTAGACTACCGCCTGCTTCACCTGCTCGAATCATATTCAGGTAAAACTTAGTAAAAATTTTTGATGGCGGTCTATTGCCTGCTTTACGTCTTTCTAAAGCATCGGTCAATGATGCACCGTTTTTAACTTTGCCTAGCACGCGTGCAATCAAATTATTGAGCGGTTCGTTATCTTCGGTTAAATTCATTAACACCGTTAATGAGCGATCTAACGGTAAGCCTGATTCCAGTAACACCGCTAATTCACGCGTAAATAGCGTAATATCTTTGACCGATAACTGCGAACGTTGCGCACGCAGTTTTAAGCCTAAAAATGACCGCGCATTGGCGGGTGCAACACGAATGGGAATATAACCTTCTGACTGCAAAGCAATGATTAAACTTTGTTCATCGGGCGCATTACGCATTCCTTCCTCGGTGACACCTAAGCTATTGACAGCTTTATAAGAAAATAACTGCATTTAGTCTACCGAGGTAACGCGCAACACTTCTTCTAAGGTAGTTACGCCTTGCATGACTTTCACTAAGCCATTTTCATACAATGTCATCATGCCTTCCGTAATGGCAAGCTGCTGAATAGCATCGGCATCTTCATGCGCCATAATTAATTTGTTGATAGCATGACTCATGGGTAAAAATTCAATAATGGCAACACGCCCTCTATAGCCTAACCCTGCACAAGCAGGGCAACCTACAGGGTGATATAACACAATATCGCCTTCGGGGGCAAAGCGGCGGAGCTGCATATCATTAATTAGTTCGGGTGGTGCAAGAGAGGCTTGTTTACATTCAGGACACAGTTTTCTAACCAGCCGTTGCGCTAAGATGCCGTTCACGGTCGAAGTCAATAAATATTCTTCTAAGCCCATATCTAATAAGCGTGTGATGCCACCCGCTGCATTATTGGTATGTAAGGTGGATAACACTAAATGCCCTGTTAAAGCAGACTGTACCGCAATACGCGCTGTTTCTAAATCACGCATTTCACCAATCATGATGACATCAGGGTCTTGCCTGACGATAGACCGCAAAGCAGCGGCAAATGTTAAGCCGATTTGCGGTTTTGCCTGAATCTGATTAATGCCTTCCATTTGGTATTCAACGGGGTCTTCAACGGTAATGATTTTTCTAGCGGCGGTATTGAGTTGCTTTAACGCAGCGTAAAGCGTGGTTGATTTACCGCTACCTGTAGGACCTGTAATGAGAATAATGCCATGCGGTAAGGCTAAAACCTCAGAAAATTGCTGTAAATGTTTGCCCGAAAAACCCAGTGCTGCAAAATCTAATACGGTATTGTCCTTGTCCAGCAAACGAATCACCACGCTTTCGCCATACATCGTGGGTATGGTGGAAATACGCAAATCCAATTCTTTGCCCAACATTTGTATTTTGATTCTGCCATCTTGCGGCAAACGGCGTTCAGCAATATTCAGTTTAGCCATGATTTTGATGCGTGAAATGACGGCAGCGGTTGATTTAACAGGTGGCGCGTTAATTTCTTGTAATACACCATCGACACGCAATCTGACTTTTAAGGCTTGCTCAAACGGTTCAATATGAATATCAGAGGCTTTTAGTTCTATTGCCCGTTGCATGATTAAATTAACCATTTTAATCACGGGAGCTTCACTCGCGAGGTCTTTTAAATGTTCAAGGTCTTCTTCGCCAATCTCATCGCCGCCTAAATCATCAACCAGCTTATCCATTTTGGAACGACCTTGACCGTATTGAATTTCCAGTGCAGCATCAATCTCCGACAACAAACCTACTTTAGCGAGGACTTGTTTACCTGTTGCTAAACGTAATGCGTTCAGCACAAATGAATCTTCGGGATCCATTAACGCCACCGTTACTGTGTCGTCAGTATCACCAAGACCTATCAAATGATAATTTTTTAAAAAACGTAATGATATATTTTGAGGCAGTTGTCTTTCCTGAGGATACTGCTCGGCGACTACTTTTTCAAACTGTCCTGATTCAACAAAGGCATTTGCCACATCCAGTTCAGAACATAAACCTAATTTAACCAGTAATTGCGGCAAACTTTCTGCCACGGCTGTTTTTTGTACACGCTCTACTTTTTTTAACTCAATGGCAGACAAGCTGCCTTTATCCTGTAGAATTTTAAGTAACGCTTGATAGGGTATTTTTTGCTGTGTCATTCAAAAAGTAAATGGGTTATTTGAGTACATAACTGTAATTAGTTACCGTGTGGTTTTTCGTCATAATGTGACAAAAATCATACCACTAGACTACTTAATTAGGCATTTTTAAAAATTAGTGCGCTACAGTAATGCGCTTACTCAACGAAAAATATAGTTGGTACACAATGTGCTATATATTGTGAAACAACGTTTAATTTCACAACAACAAACAATAAAATGAAAAAATTACGACCACACGGATTTACCTTAATCGAAGTAGCCATCGTGATTGCATTGATGATGTTTTTAGCGTTATTTGTCTATCCCACTTATTCAGCTTATCTTAAAAGAGCTAAAGTAACAGATAGTCTGGTTTTAGCATCCACGGCAAAAATAGCTGTGCTTCATAATGCCACTAATAATATACCGCTAACTTCCCCCCTACACCAACCGATACGGTGAGAGATATAGCCATTCATATTACTGATACCACGGGCATTAGCTTATTATCACACGGTGAATTACTCGCCAATCTGCCTAGCCGTCATGCGGGTGAGATTGTCATTGTTTTTTCATCAGACATAGCACCCGCTGCTCACAATGAGCTAATCCTATCACCCCGCCAAGCTGATACAAACAAAGACGACAGTAATGGACATGAATTAGCTCTTGACCTTACCCATATCTCAAGAGCTAATTCCATTAATTGGGAATGCAACTCAGCCAACCCGCCTGCGTTAAACCGTGGTACACGCGGTACTCTCTATGCAAAATTAGCCCCTGCTGAATGCCGTGCTTAAGTTAATATGGCTTTGCGCAATATTCACGCGTCGTTAGCACTTGTTTAATTTGATAAGCCGAATTGGGTTTTAAAATAAACTCACTCGCGCCAACATTATTATGATGCTTGCCCCAATCGTAGGTATAGCCTAAGCCCGTCCACGGTACGCCCGCCGATTCTCTGAAACTTTTAAAATACAAATTTTTATAAAATTGACCATAGTCGGGAATATTAGCAACCGATGGAAACGTCTCAGGCACTTTAACGTCACATTGGCTATCATTAATGTCTGGATCAACACAAGGACGAAACAACTGTTCTGGACTCACCCACAGTTCAACAAATACATCATATTGCTTATTAGGTGCTAAACCTAAATATTGTTTCAAGCGTATGTTTAACTCTTCGTCTGTGTCATGTTCATAAGCCTGACAGAACGCCTTAACTTGTGGTGCAGCAGTGACCCACAGCGCGTAATTAGGATTTTCGTCAGTTGTACTTTTATTTTTAATGAACTTATCGTAAGCATCACGGCTTTTCCACGTCACCACCAATAATTTAGTTTTATCCGCATTCCATAGCAACTTAGGATTATTGACGTGAATAGCCCATAACTTATTGGTGCGTTCTTTGGCTTTAACGATAGCGGCATCTTTTACTGCGTGTTGATAATGTTTTTGTAAATGTTCTTGGGTCGGTATTTCAGTACACGCCGTGGCGGCGAGTACGCTGGTGGCACACAGGATTATTGTTATTATTTTCATGGCTAAATCTGACTAATTGAATGCTTGGATGGTGAAGGAGTACAAACTTTTTTGTACTCTTTAACTATAAGTGTAGCGCAATGCGTACCCTACTAAACTACCCTTTAATACACAATACTTGTTTTAGCGTATGCACCACTTCCACCAAATCGCTTTGGTGTTCCATGACTTTATCAATGTCTTTATACGCGGCGGGAATTTCATCAATCACGCCGCTGTCTTTACGACATTCCACGCCCAGCGTTTGCGCGTGAACATCATCGCTATCAAACTGCTGTTTTGCAGCACTGCGACTCATGACACGCCCTGCACCGTGTGAACAAGAACAGAATGATTGCGGATTACCTTTGCCACGCACGATGTACGATTTCGCGCCCATACTACCTGGGATAATACCTAATTCACCCTCCCCTGCCCGTATCGCGCCTTTGCGTGTCACCCATAATGATTCGCCAAAGTGCTGCTCACGCGCCACATAATTATGATGGCAATTGATGGCTTCTTTGGTTACACCAAACTTGGGCAATTTTTTCCGCAACGCTTCGCAAATTAATAGCATCATCTCGCGGCGATTTGCCAGCGCGTAATCTTGCGCCCAGCCCACTGCCTCCAGATAATCTTCATAATGCGCAGCTCCTTCGCTAAAATACGCCAAGTCTTTATCGGGCAAATTGATGATGTGCTGTCCCATGTCTTTTTTCGCCAAGCCGATAAAATACTCACCTATGACATTGCCAATACCACGACTGCCAGAATGTAGCATGACCCACACATCATCGTTTTCATCCAAACATAGCTCGATGAAATGATTACCACCGCCTAATGTGCCTAGTTGTCGCACCCACGTTGAATAGGATTTTTTCTGCATGGTATTAATTTTACGATGCTTGCCTAAAATGCTATGCAAACCCACTGCCAACGCGGTAACGGTTGATTGTTTTGCGCGATCTTGCTTGTGCATATTAAAGCCGACAGGAATTGCCTCTTCGATAAACAAACGCAAGGAACGCAGATTGTCAGGCAAATCATGGGCTTTAATCGACAGCCGCAAGGCATTCATACCACAGCCAATATCGACACCCACAGCGGCTGGAACAATCGCGCCCAAGGTTGGAATCACAGACCCCACCGTCGCGCCTTTACCGACATGAACATCGGGCATTACCGCAATATGACTGTGAACAAACGGCAATTGCGATAAATTGTAAAGTTGTTGAAATGCCGCTGAATCAATTTCATCGGTGTAAATTTTCACTGGGACTTTGCCCTTAGTGATGATTTTTTGAATAGGCACAAGCTAGCTCCCAATAACCGAAATTGACAGGCAAAGCAAAGCCCTACCGTGTTCGGTTTTGTAAAAAAATGGATTATTTTTTTGAAAGCCCCGATTCGCTGAATCGAATGAATTACCGAAGAGTAACGAAGGCGAGGCTGGAATTAACACTATCGAACATGGCAGCCTCCTAAAATGCAAGTGGGTGGGTGGGAAAGCGCGGCACTTTACGCTGGGAAAGGGTGTTTGTCAACCAAATGGTATGCGTCCACGAAAAACACGAAAAACTCAACTGTTTTTCTGCCTTTCGTGGATAGTAGGTCTAGCTACTCCATCATTACCTGCCAAATCGCTTCAACTTGCGACCGCAAATCAGCAACTTCGTCTTCATCAATCACTGCCGTATCACCTTGTAACACTTGTTTATGCCCTCTATCCCGATAAGTAAGATAGGCTTGTTTTAAGGTATTCGCTGTTTCCTGAGTTATCAACCCTTGTTCACACAGACCTTCCAGCAAACGAACATTGTCGGTGTAAGTCGTTAATGATGGATGATTAACCGCTTCCGCAAGTATGCAAAACTGCACCATAAATTCAATATCCGCAATGCCACCTTTGCTTTGTTTTAAATCAAATTTATTGTTTTCTTTGGTGGCTAAAGCAGCCCGCATTTTTTCGCGCATTTCACGAACCTCGATTTTTAACGCGGCTTTATCACGCGGTAAACTGAGTACACGATGACGTATGGCTTCATACTGATTTTTTAAGCGTTCATCACCTGCGATAAATCGCGCTCTGACTAAGGCTTGATGTTCCCACGTCCATGCTTGTGTGGTTAAATAATCTTCGTAACTGCTAATAGGCGTGACTAACAAACCCGAATCACCCGACGGACGCAGGCGCATATCGACTTCATACAGCACACCTGACAATAATTTAGTATCTAAAATATGGCGTACTTTTAGCCCTAAACGTCCATAAAACTGTGCAGTAGTAATGGGTTTTTCACCATCGGTCATAGCATTGCTATCGGCATAATCCGATAAAAACACCATGTCTAAATCAGAACCGTAACCCAATTCGAGACCGCCTAACTTACCAAAACCGACCACAGCAAAACCGCTAGGCTTACCCTGACAATCAGGTGGGTAGCCGTGTTTATCGACTAACATTAACCACGCCCGATTTAACACTTGTTCCACTATCGTTTCGGCAATATAAGTAAGATAGTCGCTGACTACCATTAAGCGTAATGCGCCCATTAAATCGGCGGCGGCAACACGCAACACTTGTTGTTGTTTGAATTGCCGTAAAGCTATCATCAATTGCTCTAAATCTTGCGTGTCTATCGGAGCTAATAACACGTTAAGCTGAGCGGTTAAATCGGATTTTTTTAGCGGCGCGTACAAAGAATCAATGTCGAGTAATTCATCAAATAAAATAGGATGCCGTGCTAAATGTTCGCCAATCCACGGACTGGCGGCAGATAGTTGAATTAATTGCGCTAAACCTTGCGGATTTTCTGCGAGTAAGGATAAATAAACCGTGCGTCCTGCTACAGCGGCGAATAAATCTAAAATACGCTTTAAGGTTTCATCGGGATTGCTTACATTTTTCAAAGCCGTAATCAATTGCGGCATTAAGCGATTTAACACGCCCGCGCCTTTACTACTTAAACGGCGAATACTGGGCGCGTTTTTAAAATGTTGCAATGCGGTTAAGCTGGCTTGTGGATGGCGGAAACCGTAATCAGCGAGGTCTTCTATTAATTCCGCTTCATCGGCAACACCTAGCCATATTGTTTGGTTGAGTTGTGAAATTTCTTCTTGTTTGGATACGGAAAACACTTGGTCAAACAGCGCGTGAACTTTGCTACGCACCGCATCCAGTTCAGTTTTAAAACTCTGCCAATCGGCATAATCCAAGGAATACGCCAAAATCGTCTGTACGGTTTCCGTGCTTGGCAAATCGTGAGTTTGCTTGTCTTGATATTGTTGAATGTGATTTTCTACACGGCGTAAAAAACAATACGCCTGTTGCAAAGTGTCGGTATCGTGTCGGCTCATTAAATCCAATTCGCTCAACAACGCCAACACATCTATAATACCGCGTGTTTGTAACTGTTTTTCCGTGCCGCCGCGTATTAATTGAAACGCCTGCCCGATAAATTCAATTTCACGAATTCCGCCAGGCCCTAACTTGACGTTTTCCATGCGATCTTTACGACGTAACTCTTGAGTAATCTGCGCTTTTAAGGAGCGCAATTCTTCAAACGCGCCATAATCCAAATACCGCCGATACACAAACGCCGATAACATAGCCATTAATTGCTTGCCTGTATTAAAATCGCCTGCCACTTGCCGCGCTTTTATCATCGCGTAGCGTTCCCATTCTCGCGCTTGGGTTAAATAATAATTTTCCATACCATCAAAGGTCATAATTACCGCGCCGCTGTCGCCATAAGGTCGCAAGCGTATATCGGTACGAAACACAAAACCATCCACGGTTATATCATCCAACACCCGTACTAAACTTTGACACAACTTAGTAAAAAATTCGCCATAACTGGTGGCTTTGCGGTCAGGTAATACGCCATCTTCTGGGTAGGCAAAAATCAAATCAATGTCGGAAGAATAATTCAGCTCAAACGCGCCTAATTTGCCCATGCCTAACACGATGATTTGTTGCGGTGTGCCATCGGCTAATAATGGCGTGCCGCGTTTTTCACAGGCTTGTGTGTACAGAAAATCCAACGCGGTTTGAATACAGGCATCGGCTAACCACGATAATTCCGTCAATGTTTCAGATAACTCAGACCAACCTGCTAAATCTCGCCACGCAATGCGCACCATTTCGCGGCGGCGAAATTGCCGCAACATCGTCATTAATGCCGCTTCATCTGCAATGACAAGTTGTTTCAGTTGGCTAGCGTAATAGTCGCTAGGATATGAGCGTGTTAAATCGCCAGACTCGATAAGATTCGGTAATAACGCAGGTTTGCGCGTACAACTGGTGGCAATAAATTCACTGGAAGCCCAGACTTTAACCAACGAAGCAATAATATCAGCGGGCAGGTCGATATTTGAAACTGCATCATGCCAATGCTGTAACGAGTCGGCAACGGAGACGCGTAAGGTTTCAGGAAGTGCGTGTAACTGTGATTGAAGCTGGGCAATAAGAGACATGGCGGCAATGACTGGCAAAAAGTAAACATGATAACGCAAACTATAATGCTTGAGTTTAGTCTTGTTGCTAATCTTGCCATTAAGCTAAGAGACGGTGAAATATTCATCTAATGAATAATTCCACGAAAAGCACCAAAAGTAAGATGACGGGCGATTATCGCCACTCTTTAAATTTAGTTATTGATGATAACAGTCAGTTCAAAGGTTTTTAACGGTGGCACATAGCGTTCCAAAGGTTTATGGAAGATTAGTTTTAACTCGCTTTTTCCAACTGCGATGGCGCGAAATTTTATGATTTCTATGCCACCTGCACCAATGGCTTTGTCGCTGGCAATAAAACGAATGTCACATTGTGCCAAGATATTTGCATCAAGTGAGGTGATTTCCCAAACATAATCTGTCGTGAGTTTTGCTGGCAATATAATTTCCAGTTCATCACCACTGTGTAGTGTAACTGTTTTGCTGGAATCATTTTCGTTTAATCTCATGATATTACCCGCCAATGATTAGCTACTATTACCCAATATCATCTACTTTGCTGTACAAAGTAAACGGTTAAACATTCGCTTTCCGTCAAAGTTTAATATAAAACGGTACCAATGCAATGATGTAGCTACACTAAACAGGACAAAATCTTTTAAACTTTACGAAAGAAATAAAAGAGAGACCTAATGAGTAAATCAACACATCAAAGTTAGACAGC